>Ga0164311_10000395_pt1 | contig 18703 bp, 22 predicted proteins | sample GuaBasSedimGuay2_FD_121796 | JGI IMG/M metagenome (GOLD analysis project Ga0164311, IMG submission 121796) | Subseafloor sediment microbial communities from Guaymas Basin, Gulf of California, Mexico - Guay2, Core 4569-9, 9-12 cm | ecosystem: Environmental > Aquatic > Marine > Hydrothermal vents... | reverse complement strand
TTGGGATCCTTTACTAGAATCATAAGCTTTAGGCATCTACCCGAAGAGGGGCTGTATAGCAGGCAGTCTGTACACTTCTTAGCAGCCAATAAAGTTGTGGATTCTCGTGTAGAAGCTGGAGCAGCTGATGGAGGAGTTGCTGGTGTTGAAGTAGCTGAGGACACAGGTGCTGGAGGAGCTGGTTTAGGAGCGGAGGAGGCTGATGGAGCTGATGGAGCGGAAACAGGAACAGGAGCAGGAGGAGAGGTAGGAGCTGGAGTGGGAGGAGCTACTGGAGGCGGAGGTACGTAGAACTTGCACCTCACGTGCTCCGGTGAGAAGCACTTGAACTTCTTGGAGCTCACCATCTTGTTCTGCCTAACACAGAAGCAATCCATCTTACTAAACATGTCGAAGACGCCGAACTGCACCTCCCTCTTCTCCGCATAAGGACACTTAACTTCAGACAATCTCAAACCTCCAATAAGAGGCTAATCCCCACACTTTATTTCAACAACCTATGCATTAAAACTTTTATTTGCAATAATCCTCGAGCAAGAGCCTAACCCTAAAGACCACAGCAACATTTATCTCAAGCCCCCAAAACCCACTTAAACGAGAAGAGCCCCGGTTGCCTAGTGGTTAGGGCGGCCGCCTCGTAAGCGGCAGGTCGCGGGTTCGACCCCCGCCCGGGGCTTCAATAGCACAGAGAAATGGTGGCAAGCGGGGGTGGCCGAGCCAGGTCAAAGGCGTGGGACTGAGGCACAGTCAACCGAAAGCGTGGTTGGCTGCTCGACTCCCATGGCGTAGGCCTGCGTGGGTTCAAATCCCACCCCCCGCACCATACTCCTGTAGATGGAGCTTCAGCTGCTCAACGTGATGGCGTTTCTTAAGTTTTTTAGCTGGTTGAGGACACTATGTGTTGGGTGCTATCATGGGCTTGAAGGAAGATTTACGTCGCTACGCCATGGATGTCTTGGGTTTTGACGTTGTGGGTTTTGCTTTAGCTGATGACTTCAAGGGTCAGGTTGACGATTGGGTTAAGACCATTATAGTGCTTGGAGTCGAGGCTTGGGATGAAGCCTTTGACCTAGTGTTCTTTAGGAGGAGAGGAGATGGCTTCGAGGTCTACTACGTCTATGAGGAGATCTTGGCCGCTAAGGCGTTAAGGCTCTGTGAATACATTAGAGATTTAGGGTTTAAAGCAAGGCATGAGCCCTACAGGTTGCCCTTGAAGCTTATAGCTAGCAAGGCTGGTGTAGGTCATTACGGCAAGAACTCGTTGATCATAAACCCCACCTACGGATCTAGAGTTAGGTTTACGTGCGTAGTGACTGACATCACCGTTAAACCAGATCAGCCGCTTCAAGTGGACTTATGCAAGGACTGCAGTAAGTGTATTGAAGCTTGTCCTCTAAAAGCCATATATGAGCCATATAAGGTAGACCCCTCACGATGCGTTAATTCAGTTCCTCCCCCTCAACGCGAAGTGAGACCAGAGACCCTAGAGGCAACTTCACGTTTACTAAAGAGACCCACTGAGAACTCCATAATACTCTGCTCAATATGCCAAGCCGTATGCCCCTACAATAAGCGTAGGTAGAGAACCCTTTATATTCGAAGCCACTCACTCTAATATCGGCAATGATGACTCTGGCCTCGACGACCTTGATGAAGAGGATCTTGAGTGCTGAGCCCTCTCGCCATTATTAAAGAATTATTGGAACCTCACACTAACTGCTAAAACCAATTTTTCTCTATCGGAAGCTATATACCCTGCCAACAAGGGTTGCTAAGGCCTATGTCCCATGAAAACGGTGTGCCCACTGGAGGAAAGATGTTAGATTTTACTTCTGATGAGGATAGGGAAAATAATCGAAGAACTCGGAGAAGCCTATGGTATTAACCTATTTAAAGAAAGCTTAGGCGGCCTGCTGAAGGGCAAAGTTGTTGAGCTTCCACCTGAACGTGTGAAGGTCGAGAAAGACGTGGTCAAAATTCAGCAGCCCTTATTAATATTCGAGGTGAAGCTGGTATTAGGCGTATTCTTTGCGCGTCATGTTTGTTTACTTTGGTATTTCCTCATTAGGTGTCACGTAAGAAATTAATAAATCGATTTAGATATCGTAGATTACGTTGAGGGTTATGGTTTAAACATAAGACGTAAAATCTAGGGTTTTTATGATGAGGGGTATTTGTGATAAAGACCGCAATTTTTAAGTAATCGCAATATTCAGATATTGCCGAGAAGCGATAAATCTTGCTGACAACATTGATGAGAGGTTGGTGGTGATAAGAGTGGTGGTGAAGGTTGAGCTCTTTACGGCTGAGCCACCTTGTGAGGGTTGCCTAAAGCTTCTTGAGCATGTGGGTCTCATCAAGGCGAAGCATAGCGAAAAGGTTGAGGTGATAAAGCATATAGGTTCATGCGAAGATGCTCTCAGAGAGGCATTACGAGGAGCTGGTGTGCAATGATGTCGAAGAAGGCTGTAATGCGGAGTTGGTATGGCGTTCCTCGTGAAGAAATAACTTGGCATCCAACAGTTGATCCAGAGCTCTGCATGGGTTGTGGAATTTGCGTCATAAACTGCGGGAGAGGCGTCTTTCAATTCGATTACAATAGAAATGTTCCAGTGGTCGCGCGACCATTGAATTGCCTCGTTGGTTGCACTACTTGTCAGAACACTTGTCCTCAACACGCCATAAGCTTTCCACCACTATCTTACCTCCACAAGCTGATAAAGAAGTACAGGGTGATTCAACGAAGTAGGGAGGAGCTCTTGGCTAACAGGGAGAGGTATGAGGCAAAGCTTTGAGTGACCATGGAGTTGAGGAAGAGGATCCATGAACCCTAAGTCTTCAGAAATGGGAGAAGAGGCGATGATGGCTGCTCGAGAAAAACGCGTGTACAAGGCGTACATTGCGGCCGTGAAGCAGAGAGCTACTAAGTAAAGGCCTCAAAACCTTCAATTAATGCCGTTAAAAGCACCTGAAGGTCTGCATCGTTAACATTGTGTGCCGAGGTCAATAACAGAGGAGGTGATCGCAGCTTTCTACTACGTCATTCAAGTCGTCTATGACCTTGCAGATCTCGCTTAACATCTCCCTCGTCAACCCCCTTGCTTTAAGGGACTTGTTGAGCACGAGGATCTCCACACCGCTTGAGTGAGCCGTATAGAGCAAATCCTCGAAGCTCACCTTACCGTCTCTCTGGCCTCTGAGAGAGCAGTAGACGCCATCCTCCACCAGCAGGATCGAGGCCTTGACTCCTTTGTCGACGAGCGCTAAGGCTGTGTACAGGCCTCCTAAGGGGTGCTCGAATGTGTAAGGGGGCTTTGTGATGATTATCAATACCCTCTTGGAGTTACCTTCCTCACTTGCCAATTGTTATCACCACATCAGCACTCTTTACGTGCTCAGCAAAGTAGTGAAGGGGTTCGAAGCTCGAGCCCTCAACTACGTCCTCAAGAGAGTAGCCTCTTGCAGTTGCGCACCTCATGCAGGCCACAACCTTAACGCCCCTGCAGGCTAGCTGAGCTATCTTCTCCTCAATGTTCGCAAACTCCCTAGGTTTCTGCCCTTTCTTCACACAATGGACTCCATCCATGTAGAGGAAGAGGATCACTTCAGCCCCTCTTTCGAGGGCCTTCTCCGCTATCTTTACAGCTACTTCGGAGTGCTCGAAGGTGTAGGGTCCCAGTAATAGCTTAATTACAACTTTCAAAGTTGCCACCTACAAGACCAAGACCTTCTTCATGCAGAGGGCCTTCTCAACGAAGTTGCCGTAGAAGTCCCTGGGGATCTTGACTCCTTCTATTAAATCATCGATCCTCAAGCCCCTAACCCTTAGATCCTCTCGTGAGACCTTGACCTCGCCCCTCTTGGCAAGCTTAGACACCAAATGCTCTACAGGGTTACCGCGTACAGCAGCGTAGACCCCACTACTAGCGAGGTAGAGCGCGACAGCCTTTGAGGCAAAGAGCTTGAAGGCCTCGCTATAAGACAAGTAGTAAGGAGGGCTGAGGGCCAATATCAGGATCATGAAGACCACTATTCTAGTGGTGAAGAGAGCACGGCATTAAGCTTTTCACGAGCCTCCTTAAACCTCGGCTGTTCCATCAACGGCCTGCACATCGACAGCTTAGCCTCGCCTGATAGAAGCTTTGCAGCGAATGCCATGCAGTTCTGCTCTCCGCAAGCCCCGCAATTCGTCTTTGGCAAAAGCCTGTAAACGCTCATTATGTTGAGCTCTCTCCTAGCCTTGAGCTCCTCCTCGTTCGGCTGCCCCCTCTTTGAGGCGAGGTCATGGGCCTTGGATATCAGCCTCAGGAGCTCGCTCAATATCTCTTTGGCCCTGCTTTCACTCTCGACCTTCACCACGCAGACCTTGCCAGAAGAGTACATCGAGATCATCTCATCTCTTGTCGTCGTGAATGTCAATACGCCAAGGGGCTCCAAGTACTTAGAGCTCTTGAAGTGCAAGTATAGGTACGGTAGAACCCTCTCAAGAGAGGCGTTTATCTCGGCTATCACCCTGAGTTTCGTGGAGTCAGCAATGCAGGGAAGTATGCGCTTGACCTCAAAGCTCAAAGGCTTAGAGGGCTTTTTGCGGATGCCAACGACGTCTTGTAAGACGTCTAAGGCGTTTATGAAGCTGAAACCCCTCCTGACCCCCACGACCTCGAGAAACAAGTCCTCAACGTCTTTAGAGGATAGCATTAGGTCGGGTGAGCATAAAAGAGCCTTATTGTAGCCTAGCACCAACAACCTCTTCAACTCGTCAATTAGCGATTTCAAATTACCCCTCTCAACTCTCAGGACGTCTAGTTGCCTCGGAGTCACCTCATAGATGGCCTTAAACTCGCTCAAGACGTTCTCATCATGTCTCGACGTTGTTAAGAGTACTATTCGCTCGTTGGTGTAGACCCCAGCTGCGTGTATGACGAGCTCGTCAAGCGAGCCGACGAGCTTACCCGCCTTCTTTAACTCACTCAAGACGTTTGGCCCTACAAAGAAGAAGAGGAAGGAGTACCCCTCAGCCTCTTTCAAGCGGTGCTTGAGGTCTTCAAGCTCATCTACGGCCTCAACCTGAACCTCCTCGTTAATGAAGCACTTAACAGCTTGACGGAACTCGTCGAGTAAGTCTTCGTACTCACGACGAACGAAAACGGTTAAGATTACGGATCCCCCCTCCATAATTCATAGACATGAATTCGCTTCGTGGCTTCCTCTATAACTCTCTTGAGCCCCTCTTAGTGGGAACCTTGCCCGAGGACACCACTTGGTCGTTTATGACTGCTGGCGTCATCAAGACCCCATACTCATCGGCTTCGTCTGAGAGAGCTGAGAGCTTGACCACTTTGACCACACCGCCATACTCCTTGGCAATCTCCTCTACAGCCTTCTCAGTAGCCCTGCACTTAGCGCAAGGCGGCTCGCTGTGGAATAATTTAACGACCTCCGTATCTATCACCTCTTTTTTCGTCAAATCACGATATTTCGATATTATTATATAAAGCTTTCTCGCTAGACGATTCTAGACGTCAAAACGTATCGACATATTTAAATATAGCGAAGCAAACTCTTGACGTGAAGGCCATGAGTGGGGACGCTGTGGGTGAGACCAAGGTCAAGATATTAAAGGCCCTAGCGGATCCAACGAGATTGCAGATATTGGAGCACTTGAAGGATGGAGAGAGATGCGTCTGTGAGCTAATCCCAGCTGTTGGTAAGGCTCAATCAACCACCTCCAAGCACTTGGACATCCTTTATGACGCTGGAATAGTGGATAGGAGGGTCGAGGGGAGGAGGACTCTCTACAGGGTCAAAAACCCCAAGGTATTCGAGGTGCTGAAGCTCATCGAATCCATAGCCCTCGAGGAGTTGATGAGAGTTGCTAGGGCCCTCGAAGAAATGAAGAAACTCACCGAGCAGGCAACTACTTCGTAAAGCTATAGCACTTGGATAAGCACGAGGCTCCATGACAACTGAGGCTCTTCTAGTTGATACTACGCATTAAAATTTCTTTAACAATTTGAGCTCCGAGATGACTATTAATTCTCAAGCTTGGTCTTCAACATCCCTTGCATAACTAGCACTCTTAGTGTCAGAGGCAGCTTCGATAAGCCTAAATAAAATGTTCATCAGATGCAAGTAATAACTGTAATACTGATAGGGAAAGCTGAAGGCGACGTAGAACAGCCACTCCAATAGCTTCTCCATAACTTACCATCAAAAGCACAACTTCATTAACAGCAAGATAATCAACAATGAAGATAAAGAAGTATAGATTTACAAGGACGATATACTATTGTAGTTGTATAATTGATGCCGTCGCTCTACAGCCTCCTTATGCTCGTTAATGCATAGATATTCAGTGATCTTGTGGCTTTGAGATCCTTCACGTGTTTCCTTCATGACTCTCTTACGGCATTTATGGTTAAGAAACTTATTGCTAAATTGTTTAGGTTTTCATGCCTTGAAAACTCTCCTCTTCGCAACAGACCAGTAACTATAGAAGGCAAGCCATAAAGATATCAACACTAAGACAATTAAGTATACTGGCTTAGCACTCCTCCGACAGAATCCTCGATACCATAAAGGTTACTGCTATTACGCATGCTATTATGTTTATGATATAGGCTCTCTTCTGCCAACCATACTTCTTAATGGTGATTATGGCTTGTAGCACTGCATAACCCCCCTAGTCCTAACAATAATCTTGGAGCCTCGTCTTTAAAACCAGCAAAACCCTTTAACGTCGCAATTACCTCCTCACCTTCTTTAAGGCCTAGCTTCTCCAATGGCTTCAAAGCACCTTTTTGTATAGCTTTCAAGTACTACCTTTCTCAGCCTCATAGTACTCTCCAGCGCTCTAGCAGGATCACTGGAATACGCCAACTTGACTGAGACCTCGCCCGGGCTACACTCAAGCAGGTACTCTATAACTATGTCTAAGCTCTTCGGATCAGAATGCCTCCTGTAAACCTCTATTTTCAATGTGGCATTTGACTTTGTGTTGGGATTGTGATAAGACTCTTTCGTGGTATTGTCTATATATTTTATATATATTGTGATTGGCTCTATAGAATATTGCGGGAATCTATATATACTATGTTGTTCGAGTTTCTCTTGGAGGTAGGAGCATGATGCTTATTGACCGGCGGGGTTTGGGGAAGGTGAGTGTGGTTTTAGCGGTGGTGATAGTTGCTGTGCTATTGACTTCTGTCGTCTACGTTCTTCAGCCTAAGGTGGTGGAGATTCATCTTTCAGGGTCTACTACTCTTTATCCTCTCGCTACAAAGTGGGCAGAGGAGTACATGGAAAAGTACCCTAACTATAGGATTGATGTAGCTGGAGGTGGCTCTGGCAAGGGCATTAGTGATGTGGCGCAAAACCTCGTAGAGATAGGCATGTCCTCACGGTGCCTGAAGAGTGAGGAGCTCGAAAAATATCCTTCGTTGATTCCCATCCCTGTTGCTCACGATGCGGTAATGGTTATCGTAAATTCTGGGAATCCTGTGCTCAGCAAATTGCTGGAGGAGGGTATTTCAAGGGAGGCTCTCATCAAAATATACGTTGAGGGTTCTCTTAAGAATTGGGAGTACGTTGCCGGTATTGATCTAGATGGAGATGGATATATAGACTATAATGAGACTCACGCATTAAACCCTGAAACAGGTCTCCTTGAGTACATGCCTGACGGTTACAGGTTTTCTGCAAGCTATGAGATCCATCCTGTCACAAGAAGTGAGGCGTCTGGAACAGCAGAAACATTTGCTGAATTTCTTGGAGTGGATCAAGAAGATCTCAAGGGTGTAGGTGCTTCTGGCAATCCAGGTGTTCTTCAAGCAGTGAAGAATGATCCGCTTGCAATAGGGTATGTAGGTCTTGCCTTCGCTTTTAAGGAAGGAGTGCACGCCATACCCATTGATGCCAACAATAATGGCGTTATTGAGGAGCATGAACGTGTTGATAGCGAGGCTCATGTGGCTAGTCATATAGCTGACTATCCAATCTCGAGAACCCTGTTCTTCGTGGTCAATGGTGAGCCTCCCAAAGAGGTAGCTGACTTCATCCACTGGTGCCTAACAGAAGGACAGAAGTATGTAAGCGAAGTTGGCTATGTCCCGCTCACACCAAGCGAAGTTGAGGATGCCCTAGCTCTAATCAGCTGAGAGGGATGGCGGTGTCCCTCAAAAACTGCTTCACATTTTTTTCTTATCGGGAGAGGACTGATCCTCGCAAATTACGCAGTAAAATTGATAAGTTATCATCGTGTTTCTTAGCGATGGCCTCGATTTCATCGATCTTCGTGGTTTCAACGATTGCTGCTCTTCTTTTGTACAACTTCATGAAATTTTGTGAACAAGGATTTCTCCCAAGCATTCTCTCTGATGTGTGGCTTCCCAGTAAAGGAGAATACGGTCTCCTTCCATTCATAGCCGGAACCCTATGGATTACTGCTGTTGCTATGACTATTTCTCTGCCACTAGGTTTTCTTACAGCAATATTCATGGCAGAATATATTCCGCGGAGATTGTATTCTCCGATTAAATCGCTAATCGAGCTTCTAGCGGGAATCCCATCTGTAGTGTATGGTATGTGGGGGTTAATAGTCTTAGTGCCTCTTGTAAGAGATCATCTCGCCCCTCTCATAGGAAGTAGTCTTGGCAAGATCCTCCCGCTATTCAGGGTGAATGTAAATACCGGTTTCAGTATTCTTGCAGCAGGGATTGTTCTATCGATAATGGTGCTTCCAATAATGATCTCCGTATCGGAGGAGGTTATGCGCGCAGTTCCCATGGAATATCGTGAAGCAGCCTTAGCTTTGGGTGCTACTAGATGGCAAACAATTAAGACGGTAGTTTTACGACTAGCCTCTCCTGGCATCTTTGCTGGCATCATTCTCTCCTTCTGTCGTGCATTTGGAGAGACCATGGCTGTGCTGATGATTGCTGGAAACGTGGTTACGATTCCTTCTTCACTATTTGACCCAGCTTACCCGCTTACAGCTCTCATTGCAAATCATCTTCCAGAGATGATCTCTATTCCATCCTATGCATATGCATTGCTAACAGCTGGCTTCGTACTGTTCATAATCACCTTTTCATTCAATGTGATAGCTAGATTGGTCATTCGCCGACTAAAAAGGGTGGGGTGATAGCTATGCGCAGAGCTATGCTGGAAGAAATGCTGATAAGGCTTCTCATGGCATTAGCAACGGTCGTTGTATTAGGCTTTCTTTTAGTGATCTTAGTAGACATTGCAAGAAGAGGGGTTTCTGCTCTTTCCTTGTCTATGCTCCTTGAATTACCCAGAAATGCTGGGCGAGAGGGAGGCCTTCTTAATGCTATAGTGGGTTCTCTCTACATATCAAGTTTAGCAACGCTATTTTCAGCTTCAGTTGGTATTCCTGCTGGACTCTACATAGCAGAATTTGAAGGCAAGTCTAGAATCGCACGAGCAGCCGGCTTCGCAGCTGAAGTACTGTCGGGGGTACCCTCCATAATCTTCGGAGTCTACGGCTTCATTATCTTCGTAATAATGCTCAACATGGGGGTCTCATTGCTTGCTGGAGCGCTCACTCTAGCCTGTCTAGAGTTACCCATAATAATCAAGGTTACAGAGGAAACCGTAAAGCTGGTACCCTCACGTGTTAAAGAGGCTGCGCTATCCCTTGGAGCTACTCGATGGGAAGTTCTCTCAAAAGTTACTGTTCGCCAAGCTGCTCCAGGCATAGCAACCGCAGTGCTTTTAGCATTTGCCCGTGGAGCTGGAGAAGCAGCCCCACTCATGTTTACCTCTGGCTACAGCAATTTCGTACCAAGCTCTCTTCTAAGTCCAGCAGCAAACTTGCCTCTAGCCGTCTACTACCTGATTATGATGCCATTCCCTGAAGCCCACATAAGAGCCTTCGCGGCTGCCTTCATCCTGACGGTAATGGTCCTCTCCATAAATTGGGGTTCTAGAATGCTCTTTAAGAGGTGGAGTCGATATGTTGTCAAGTAAGAGGCTCACTACCCTACAACCTCTTCAATCCTCCATTCGAGGTAAATTAGTTGTGGAAAACTTGAATGTCTACTTTGGAAGGCTTCATGCTCTCAAAAACATTTCCATAGTCATACCAGATCGTCAGGTGACCGCGATTATCGGTCCTTCCGGCTGTGGTAAAACGACATTCCTCCGCTCGCTCAATCGGATGATAGAGCTTATAGAAGGCGCCAGAGTGACAGGTAAGGTGTTTTTAGATGGTTTCAACATATACTCCTCAGGAGTAGATGTCTCTGATGTCAGGCGCAGAGTGGGCATGGTCTTTCAAAAGCCAAACCCGCTCCCCATGAGCATATACGACAACATAGCCTTCGGGCCAAGGATACATGGCATCAGGTATAGAAAGGTTCTTGACAAATTAGTGGAGGAATTCCTTAAGGCTGCCGAGCTCTGGGATGAAGTAAAGGATAGGCTTAAGGATCCTGCTACCTCCCTTTCTGGTGGTCAGCAGCAGCGTCTCTGCATTGCAAGAGCTCTTGCAGTTAACCCGGAAGTTCTATTGATGGATGAGCCCACTGCCTCCCTAGATCCTATTTCCTCAATGAAAGTAGAATCCTTAATTCGCGAGCTGAAAAGGAAGTACACGATCATAGTTGTTACTCATAATTTGCAGCAAGCTATGCGCATCGCTGATTATGTAGCCTTCCTTTTCATGGGAGAGCTGATAGAGCATGGATCAGCTGATGAATTCTTCTCTTCACCAAGAAAACCCAAAACTATTGAATATCTTAGAGGGGCCTTCAGCTAATAGGCCATACATCCTCAAAGATGCCCATTTATATCGAGACTAGATAACTCGTACGAAGAAACTAAGATCTACTAGTTGCTATAGCTATTACTGTTCTTAAAAGAAAGTGTTATCTTCATGACCTTCTATAGTTAAGTTTCTTTAGGAGAGAGGAGGGCTGGTTTATCGGACTTGTATACCAATAAGCAGTGAAAGATCACTTAGAAACAGCCATGAGTTTTGGGCTGAGTACGTTGATATATGTCCAAAGTGCATGCCTTGGGAGCCACCTAGACCCAAGGAGGAGACCTACCTGTACAATGCGATGAAAAGGTACTACGACGTCAGGGATATTAAGATGTCAAATGAGCATTAACTTGATGAGTTCCTCTCACGCTTAAGCCTCATATTGTCAAAGTTCTTAGGGATGAAGGGGTAAGCCATAATTGATAACTTAATTGTCTACGGTTTAATTGAATGCTTTGTCTACAGCAATGTTTTTATTTAGTAGACACTTTTGCTATTGTGGTGTATACGAGTGAGCGAAGTGTTGAGTATACGGATTCCTAAGAGGCTTAAGGAGGAGCTTGATGAGCTTAAGGGGCTTATTGATGTTAAGAGCGAGGTCATTAGGTTTCTTGAGGAGCGTGTTAAGACGTATAGGCGATTGAAGGTTTTAAGGGAGATTCATGAGGCCTTAGAGGCTCATCCAAGAGTTCCATCAGGTCTTGCAGCTAAGTTGGTGAGGGAGGACCGTGATAGTCATTGATGCGTCGAGCCTAGTGAAATACCTCTTAAAGGAGGACAACTGGCTTGGAGTTGAGGAGTGGCTTGTGAAGGATGACGTATATACGCTGGATCATGCTGTTAAGGAGATCCTTAACGCCTTATGGAAAGCCACTGCTCTGCTTAAAGTACTGCCTGTTGAAGTGGCTCTTGAAAAGCGAAGGTTACTCTTAGAAATGGTGAATAACAACGTGGTAACCTTAAAGTCCCAGGATGAAGTTATTGATGATGCCTTCCTGATGGCTTTGAAGCATGGTGTAACGGTCTACGATGCCCTATACATTGCTTATGCCGATAAGATTAAGGCCTCCCTCTTGACAAGCGATGAAAGGCAAGCTGAAGCTGCCGAGAAAATCGGTGTAGACGTAATCTTCATAGAGTAGTGACGCTAAGATAACCTTCATGATGCTAAGCTAAAGAGAACTTTAGGCCTCTTCCTTTTTACGGCGAGGAGTCATGGAATGTTCATAAGTGAAATGGTGAAGCACATATATTAAGTTGCGTGCGACTGGAGGGTGGATGCTGCGTGAAGAAGATAGCGCTTTACGGTAAGGGTGGAATAGGGAAGTCCACGGTGTCAACTAATGTAGCTGCCGCCTTAGCTGAGAGAGGCCTTAGGGTTATGGTTATAGGGTGTGACCCTAAGACTGACTGCACTAGGAGTCTTCGAGGTGGAGTGGAGGTCAAGCCTCTACTGGACTTCTTGAGGGAGAGGCTGGGTGTTGAGCTTGACGTAGACGTGGCTCTGGCAAGTGAGAGAATACGTGTAGACGACTTAGCTGAGGGGAACGTCGTGGTTCAGGGGTATGGAGGAGCTATATGCATAGAGATAGGTGGGCCGGAGCCTGGAGTTGGGTGTGCTGGTCGTGGAATCATAGTTGGGGTAGACTTCCTCAAGAGCTTAGGCGTATTTGAGCTTTACAAGCCGGACATCACGCTATTCGACGTGCCAGGAGACATAGTCTGTGGGGGTTTAGCCCTTCCATTGAGGAGGGAGCTTGCGGATCAAGTCTACATAGTCACGTCGTCAGAGCCCTTATCCCTATATGCAGCCAACAACCTATGTAAAGCTATAAGGAGATTTGCAGCTCGAGGAGGCTCTAAGCTGGGCGGCTTAATATACAATGCGAGGGGGTTCATGGATAAACCCGAGGTCGTTGAGGAGTACGCGGAGAGGATAGGTGCAAAGGTCGTTGGCAAGATCCCCAAGACTCCTTTAATACCTGAGGCCGAGGCCCAAGGCAAGACGGTCGTAGAGCTTTCCCCCAACAGCGACATAGCCATGGTGTTTAGAGAGCTAGCTGAAAAACTGCTGAGAAACCAGGACGCCGTAGTCCCAAAACCTCTAACTACACTTGAGCTTGAGCAGCTTAGCAGAGGATGAAGCTACGTCTCAACCCTCAATCGACACGTTATGGATGCCTCACCACGCTGAGGAGCTCTTCAAAGACTTGAGCGGGAGGTCTCTCCTAGCCATTGAGAAAGCTTATAGTGCCTCCCTGAAGTTGGTGCTTCTAAGGCAGTTGGAGGGTCTAGTGTGGAGGCTGAGCAGCGCGAGATGTACGTGTGGACTGTAGACAAGAGAAGTGGGTTGAAGCGTAGCTTCATAATTTCAGGTCTCCGCACCTACCTCATGGCCCTCGAGAACGGCGAGTTTAGGGGGAGGTGGTGTGGCGTATGGTGTCTACCGATAAAGGTGGCTGACTCACTGAGGCTTGGAGTTAAGCTTGGAGATGAGCTTCTATGGTTAAGCGACTACTGCGATAAGTTTGAAGCTCACACTTCTCACGCCGAGAGGTTTTATTGCTTGCCTCATGGGTTGCTCGTCAAGGAAGTTGTCTTCATACCTAAACTCCACCGAGCTGCCTGCTGGTTGCTCACATTTGAGAATCTTAGAGAATCACGCTTGAAGTTTAGGCTAATCGTTAACCCCGTAGTCAACCTCATGTGGGAGGTTAGGCAGGCGACTGAGCCTTGGCGTGAGAGAAGGGTCTTCGTAGCCTATGACGAGGGTAGAGGAGCTGTTGTGTTTAGGCACTACGTGAGGCCTGAGTGGGTAGCTATCTTTGGCGGGTCGCTTAAGCCATCTGCTGTGTCTATTGGAGGGCTAGAGAGATTAGCTTGCGGTGTCTCAATGCCCAAGGTGTGGGAGAACGTCTATGGCGATGTAGCAATGGCCTACGACCTCGAGGTTAAGGATAGGGAGGAGGTTAAGTTCGTCTTAGCTGGAGGAGTCGACTCGCTGCTCTCGTTGCTTAAGGAGTACGACGAGGCGATATCTAGAACCCACGAGCTTCTCCACGAGACTGAGAAGTACATAGAGGCCTACCTCACGAGGACCACAAACATGTCGACGGGAGTGCTACCACTTGACAGGACATTCACGTGGTCTAAGGTGAACCTGCAGTTGCTCAAGCACTACCAAGAAGGCTACGGCATGGGGTTTATGGCTGGGCTGCCGAACTTCCCGATATTCTTCGGGAGGGACACGGTGTGGACTCTCTTTGGAGTTAACGCCATAGGTGACTTCGAGGCTTCTAGAGAAGCATTAAACCTCCTAGCGAGATTTCAAGCCAAGGAGGACGGCGAGGACCAAGCAATGGTGCCCTACTACAAGGGCGAGGTGCCCCACGAGGTTAGGATGGACGGCACGATCATATACTACAGCATTGACTCCACACCTCTCTTCGTGATAGGGGTCTACGACTACTTCCAGTGGTCGGGCGACCACGTGTTTCTCGAGTACATGTACGATAACGTGCATAAAGCTCTGGAGTGGTGCTTTAACGCTGATAGGGACGGCGATGGACTCGTAGAGCATGGACCTGAAGGTTTCCTGCCCGACGTAACTTGGATGGACTCCCTCTTCAGGGGGAAGTCCGCTGTAGACGTCCAAGCGATCTTCGCCTACGCGTTTGAATGTGGCTCTAAACTGGCTAGAGAAGTTGAGGACCACGACATGGAGTTAAGAGCTCGTAGGAGAGCTGAGGAGCTCAAGAGGCTAATAGTTGAGCGTTACTGGAGTGAGGATGAGGGCTTCTTCTACGACACCATAAAGCCCAACGGTACCCCTGATGCGAGCTTAACCGTCAACGCCGTTGTGCCGCTATTCTTTAAGCTCGTCGACCACGACAGGGCTTGGAGAGTGCTCTCGAGACTTGAAGGCCCTGACTTCATGTGTGAGTGGGGTGTTAGGACTAGGGCTAAGAGTGACGTGGAGTATGACGCTAAGAGCTACCAGAAGGGTAGCGTTTGGCCTCTAAGCACAGGGTGGGTCTCTTACGCTCAATTTCAGTACGGCAGGTTTAAGGAGGGGCTTAAGACCCTGATGAGGCTCTCAAGAGCTCAGGAGCTCAGCTCAGCCTACTTCGCAGAGCTCTTGCCAGGAGATCGAGAAACTAGCGGTCGAGAGGATATAGGGTGCTTCATTCAAGCTTGGTCCTCCGGAGTGTACTTACACTCAGCTGTGAGAGGGCTTATGGGGGTTAGAGCCGAGGCCCCCTCAAGGAGAGCTTCTCTATGCCCCTACATAGACGAATTCAGGATGCTCGATGTGCGAGAGCTGAGGATTGGAGATAGCTTCATCCATGCCCTCTTCAAGCCAAGCGGCGACCAAGAGCACGTGAGGATTAGGGTTGAAGGACAGGTTCTAGAGCTTGAGCTTGGCTTCACACTAGCTAAGGTGTTAGGCGACTGCATACTCTACGTGGATGGGGTCAAGCACGAAGTCGAACTCAACACCTTAAAAGGCGGGTACTCAAGGGCTGTAGCGAAGTTAAGCTTAGGAGAGGGTAGGACTGCAAGGCTAACCTTTAAGTTCAAGTAGCCCCGACCCCTCTGCAACTTAAGTCACTCAACTTCAACTCGAAACCGCGCATGTAAGCACATGGGAGAGAAGAGTTCGAGAAGAGGCTCCTCCTCATCAAACCCAAGGTGCTGATGGAATTGATGAGGCTTCGAGGCCGCATGGCACCGATGACTTCACTTGAAGTAGTCTGGGAAAACTCGCCTTCAGCTCATGGCAGGCTCGTGGAGCAGTTACTCATGTAGACCTCACGTGGAGCCCACGTCAACTCTACATCAGCTCCATCGCACGCACTCGCTATAATAATATATATAGAGGGGGTGGTGTGGGGTGGAGAGCCTTGACATAGGTCTCCTAAGCACATGCGTCATCACCACACCGCCTCGTAGGTATGGTGGAACAGAGTCTGTTGTAGCGGACTTAGCTGTGGCTCTAGCTAAGATGGGCCATGACGTCACGGTGTACGCCGTTAAGGGCTCTAAGAAGGCGATGGACGAGTACGCGGGAGAGAAGAGGCTTGTAAATGTCGTGGAGTGGTGCGAGGCTGTAGAGGACTGGGCTAAGAAAGGCGTCTCTGAGAAGGTTAGAGAAGTGGAGCGCCAGAGCTTTGAGAAGTTTAGGCACGTCATAGCTAGACACGACGTCGTCAACGACCACACGTGGTTTAAGCCCAGTCTATGCTTGAAGATTAGTGGCAAGCCCACTTGCACGACGTACCATGGCCCTTACATAGAGAAAACCGGTGTGAACATCGACAAGCGCTGCGCCATAGGCGTTTCTAAGTGGCATGCCGACTATCTAACTCGAGTATTTAGGGTGAAGGCGGAGTGGGCCTACAACCCAATAGACATAAGGAGGTACGAATTTCAGAGGGAGAAGGAGGACTTCATACTGTTCTTGGCTCGGATAAGCCCGGAGAAAGGTGCATTAGAGTTCGTGAAGTTGGCGAGGGACCTTGGCGTCAGGGGCATAGTGGCTGGCTCAACGTCAGTCGTCCCAGAGGATGAATACGTAAGCAAGGTCAAAGAGCTCTGTGAGAGCAGCAACGGGCTAGTCAAGTTCGTGGGTGAAGTGGACTTCACGACTAAAGTGGACCTGCTCAAGAGGGCTAAGGCCCTCGTGGTACCACTATCACCAAGCTACTGGGAGGCTTTCGGCGTCGTGTTCGTCGAAGCCATGGCGTGCGGTACACCGGTCATAACAACTGATAGAGGGGCTCCACGAGAAGTAGTAATGCACGGAAAGACGGGCTACATATGTAAGCCAGGAGATTACGAGGAGCTTAAGAGCGTGGTCTCAAAGCTCATGAAAGGCGAGATAACGTTCGACCCCTACGAGTGTAGGAGAAGAGCTGAGGAGTTTGACAGAATTAGGGTTGCTAAGAGGTACTTAGAGCTCTACAAGAGAGTGTTGAGAGGAGAGGAGTGGTGAGAAAACTCTTTAGAGCCTAACCTCGATGATTTGCTCCCTCTCCTGCCTTCTCCATGTAGAACCCATTGTTTTATGCGCTTACTCGCTCAATTCTAAGGTTGAACTCGAAGAGCAAGGCTCGGCTTCCACCATTGGTTTGGTGTTAGAGCTTACGACGATAACCGCCTACTTGAACCCTTAGATGGGAATATTGTTTTAAAGAGGGCTTAGCCCTTAAACTTGTCTAGAGGGGTTTGTTCGCACTGAAGATCGTGAGGTGAGGTGTCTTGATGATGAGATTGCTTTGTGCGTAGGCGAGACTCCATGGGTAACAGCTCCTTAGAGTTGGCGTTGCTGTACATCGCCGTGCTCATAGTCGTTTCAAGAGTTCTTGGAGAAGCCTTTCTACGCATTAAGCAGCCAGCGATCATTGGAGAGCTACTCGCTGGCATGATCCTCGGCCCCATGATGTTTGGCTTCATTGAGGTGCTGCCCGAGATAGAGCTTTTCATACTGTTAGGGGTCTACTTCCTGATATTCTTAGCTGGCTACGAAGAGATAAACGTCGAGGAGCTAGTCAAGGCTATGAGGATTAGGGTCATAGCCTCCTCCATGATCTCCTTCTTCACACCCTTTACCCTATGCCTCTTAGTGTTCTCTCAAGTCATGGGGATGGCTTGGGCTCCAAGCCTATTGTTGTCGAGCGTAATGGCGTTAACGAGCTTGGGGGTTGTCGTTAGGATCGTGTCAGACCTCCGCATAGCAGGAGTTAAGCTGGGCTTAAACCTCATCAACATGAGCATACTAAGCGAGTTCATGGGTCTGCTCATAGCTAGCGCATCGACGCAAATGCTCGTTCAAGGCGAGCAAGGAGACTACGCGTTCATGGCAGTTAAGGTGCTTTCCTTCTTCTTAACTTCAGGGCTGGCAGGGTACTTCTTAGTGCCTAGATTGATCAGGAGGGTTGAGAGGATCTTTAAGGTGAAAGCTGCTTCTTTCGCCACGTTGATAGCCATAGTACTTCTATTTTCATATCTCTCATCTCTCGCAGGTCTCCACGGAGTCTTCGGAGCACTCATAATGGGCTTTGCTCTGTCAAGGACGAAGTGGGATCCAGTGATTAGGGGGACCGTGGATCAGCTTAAGGGCTTTGCTTACGGCATATTCATACCCCTATTCTTCGCTGGAGCAGGCCTCTACGTCACGAGGGACTTCATGAAGCTCGACGTTCTAGCGGCTGTCGCCGTGGCTTTAGCTGTTGTAGTTGGCAAGCTTGTAGGTGGCTTTGTGAGCTCTAAGCTGATGAGGGTTGAGCACAGGTCTCTAATAGCTTTAGGCCAGCTGGCTAAAGGCGGTGTTGAAATAGCTATACTATCCTTCGCCCTCTCCATAGAAGCCGTATCGATTGAGCTCTACTCCTACATAGTGCTCCTCATATTCTTCTTGACCATAGCGGCCTCCACCAGCCTCAACTTGTATAGGAGGATCGCTTGAAGGCTTCTCAAGGTATAACCTCTACGCTGTTAAGGTAAGGCGGGTACCTTATGTCTTTCATGCTTACTATGCCGAGCCTCAACAACTCCTCAACTAGGGGCTTAACCTCCCTTAGGGCGTCTATAAGCCTCCTCGTGGCTTCACACATCATGTTAAAGCCTTCAGAGCCCCACAGCCTTTCGTAGTGCGTGTAGAGGCAACGCCCACCACACACGTTGTAATAACTACACATCGTGCAGGGCTCGCCTATAACCCTCTTGCCCAGCACATCCCTCCAAGAAGCGTCCCTTACGTTACCCAGCTTAGCCCAAGAAGCGTCTACAGCTATTGGGCAGCTCAGGATGTCACCGTTGGTGTTAATGGCTATAGCACCCCAGCCAGCTCCACATGGTGGAGCACCTAAGCTACGGCCTTCGAGTAGACTGGTCATTATCGCCTTGAAGGGGGCT
>Ga0164311_10000390_pt1 | contig 18813 bp, 17 predicted proteins | sample GuaBasSedimGuay2_FD_121796 | JGI IMG/M metagenome (GOLD analysis project Ga0164311, IMG submission 121796) | Subseafloor sediment microbial communities from Guaymas Basin, Gulf of California, Mexico - Guay2, Core 4569-9, 9-12 cm | ecosystem: Environmental > Aquatic > Marine > Hydrothermal vents... | reverse complement strand
GATCAAGACATAACAATTATTTTGGGTGACGAAAATGAACAAAATAGAAAACATTGAAAGAAAGAGATATATAAAATTGCTAATGAAAGATGAAAAAATACGCAATCTAATAATAGGATTAGCTAAGCAGTTAAACCAAGAAATCATAGCTGATTTAAAAGTCCTAGCTGAACGTTATCAAATACCCTATTCCAAAGCGTGGAGAGTCGTCAATTTCCTACGAACAGCTGGCGTATTAACTCTAAAGGCAGAGCCTAATTACCCGGCACTCGGGTTAACGCCTATACTCTATATCATCGATATAGACACGGAAAACTGGCTTGAACATGCTAATAAATTGCTTTATCTTAAATATGCAGTTGAAGCTTACGGAAAAGGTAGGAGAGCTCTATTATTGATAACCGCTCCAAGCGACATTATGAAAGAACACATAGAGTACATAGAATCTAATATCGGTAAAATAGTTGAATATTATGTATTTGATCATGCTGTAATCGGAGTTCCTAATCTTAACTACCTGACCGTGGATAAGGTACCATGGCATGAAATACCAGTAGTATTCTATGATAAAGTTAGGAGTAAGAGGAAATTCGATAAACTCGATATCTCAATAATAGCTAGCCTAGAGAGAGACGCTCCTAAGAAAGTATCGGAAATCTCCGAAGAATTGAAAGTCAATAGGAAAACTATAGAGTATAGGATGAAGAGCAGAGTGGCGCCATTAATAGAGGGCTTCCAGTTACGCCTGAGTTTATGGCCTTTTGATATAGCGCCTAGACTAGCGGTGGTTGTGAAGGGAAGTGAAGCTCATAGATTGATTACTATAATGAGCTCCAGTTATCCGTCGGCCGTATACCTTGGAAGAAACATAGCGTTTGGAATAATACAGTTACCGTGTAAAGAAAGAGTAAACTTTGCTCGCTATTTATCCACTATAGGAGAGTGGGAAGAATACATCTTAGAATTAAACGAAATTAGGCGTACGTTGCCCGTAGAGGCAGTGGTAGAACCGGGGAACTGGGTAGAAAAAGTAAGTAAAGAATAAAAAATTATTTCTTACGTTTAAGGAGTAGGAACGCTATAATCACTATTACTATAACGATTACAGCGACTAAGATTAATGTCATATCGGCGAATAACGGTGGAGCAGCGGCTTCCCAAATACCTCCCTCATGTTCGGCTAACGCCCATTCTACAATGTTCGTAAATAACTTAGCGCCCTGCTGTGGATACTCATCTTTGTATCTTTTAGCATTCTTTAACTCAGGCTTATACATTCCAGTATAATGATCGAATGGAGAGTCACCTGTGACAATGACTGCGTTCTTTTTATCCGGCATAACCTCAATAGCCATAAGTACAAATCTTCCCTCATCGCCTACACTGTAGGCGTTAGGATCTGGCGGGTTGTGGTTTACAATTTTACCTTTCTCGGTAGTCCACATTACACGGTAAACATTTGCTGGCTTTTCTTTGTCGAGAGCAACCCATTTACCATTTACATAAGCCACTACAACACCAGGACCGTGGAACAACGCCCTTTCTACACCGGAAACCAAAAACTCTACCTCACTATCAGCATTATCACTCACACCCAAAACTCTATACGGCTTTCCAGCGTTAGATTGAGTATCCTCCACAGAGCAGTACTCTAATCTTAACACGGAGCCTACAGTTTCTAAGACATCGTTGACCGGTTTCTGTCTGTTGCTGTCATCTCCATAATCGCTATCCCCGGCTACCCACAATACTTTTCCACCTTCGTCAAACCACTTCTTTATAGCATTTAACTCATCAGCCGAAATACCAGCAAACGGATCCACGAACACTATTATCAGGAGCGTGGCATCTTTTATCTTCTCGTAAGTTAAATCCTCGGTTATAACAACCCACTTCGCTGAAATATCAGCCATAGCCGTCTTCAACTGAACATCTTCTCCAGCCAAACCCTTCATATAGACGGCGATAGTTCCCTCAGGAGCCGCGTAGAGCGTTGGAAGCATGACGCCCGACAGAACGAGTAGGAGGAGAATTACTAGGCCTTTTTTCATAATTCCACCGTATGAAGAAACTTTCCACGATTATTTAAGGATAATGCTTAAACAAATTATCCGAAACCATCATATACTCGTAGATGCTTTTTACAATTGGGTGATAGCTTGGATAAGAAAGTCATTATCGCCCTCATAATCCTAGTAATTATTATTGGCGGCGTCTTCTACTTCTTAGGCCCCTTCAAGCCTGCTGAAGAAGGTATAGTACTTAAAGTCATAACTAGACATGGAGCTGATATACAAGAGATAACCGAGCAGAACTTTTTGAAAAGCGAGGTGGCTAAAAAATACAATATAAAGGATATAGTATGGCTACCCGTAGGACCCCACCTCTGGATAGATACGATAAAAAGGAGCGGAGATGTGGATGTGGGATGGGGCGGAGGTCCTGTATTGTTTGACGTGTTATTGGAAAATGAGCTATTAGCTCCTCTTGAGGGGCACGGAGATCTTGATGCTGTGCTAAAAGAGATACCAGATGATATCAGCGGAGTTCCCATGAAGAGGATGGGGTCTGATGGAAAGGTATACTGGGTTGCGGCAGCTATAGCCTCTTTCGGATTCACCATAAACAAGAATTACCTAACAGAGAGAGGACTTCCCGAACCCGATGAATGGGTAGATTTAGGAGATCCCGTATATGCTAAGACGTTGCCGTCCCCCAGCGTAGCCGTCGCCGACGCTACAAAATCGACATCGAATACTAGGATGTATGAAATTATCTTACAGAAATACGGATGGGTCGAAGGATGGAAGTTAATAACTAGGATAGCGGCTAATAGCAGAATATACGATCAATCCGGCTTGGTCAGAGAAGCCGTCGTCAGAGGGGATGTAGGAGTAGGAATAACAATCGACTTCTACGGATATACCTCTCAGCTAGAAGCTCCAGGAATAGCCAAGTATATACTGCCTAAAGATGGAACTTTGGTAAATGGAGATCCGATAGCTCTACTGGTCACGGCTAAACATCCTGAGGCTGCAAAGGCTTTTATTGCTTGGATACTGAGTCCAGAAGGTCAGAAAGTATGGCTCCACCCGTCGATCAATAGAATGCCCATAAACATTAAAGTATTCGAAACCGAAGAAGGAAAGAAGAGAGCCGATCTGAAGGAAAACTACGAGAAAACGCTGAAGGTTTCAACCATAGAGTTCAGCGACGAGCTAGCGCTGAGCTATGAATACTCATTGATGTGGTTCTTCCACGCAACGCTAGTAAGAGCTGAACAATCTCTGAAAGAGGCCTGGATGGCTCTAACCAAGAAGCATAATGAAGGAGCTATAAGCGAGGAAGAATTCAATAGATTAGTAGACGAACTCGCCAACCCGCATAAACTAGTGTTCATAGATCCTGAAACTGGCCAGGAAACCACGTTTACGCAGGAATACGCCCAGAAGGTAAACGATAAGCTTAAAGACCCGACTTTCAGAGATGCGCTTGTAAAAGCTTGGAGAGAAGGGGCTGAGAAACGTTATAAGAAAGTGCTTGAAATGCTAGGCGGGTGAAAGAACAATTGATATCGAAAAGCCGCCTACGAGAAATTAAAAAATCCCTCGACCCGCTGATAGCGTTCCAGTACATTTTCTCATATTTTTATCTATTTCTTTTTCTACTCCTTCCTATAGCAACTATAATTCAGCAAGCTTTCCTATACAATGGAGCCTTTAGCCTTCACTGGTTCCAAAAGGTATTCTCCGACCCCGATTTCTTCTCCTTATCCCCTAGAGGAGGAATGTTTTTCGAACTCCATGGAGACACTATGTACATTTGGGGGATAGACCATGGATACATATTGAATTCTCTAATGGTAGCGGCTACTGTTACTATCTCGGCATCTATCATAGGCGTGATAGCGGCTTTAATAATAGCTAGATACGATTTCCCTGGCAAGAACGTCTTTAGAATTCTTATCTTAATTCCGATGTTGGCAACGCCGTTTGTAAACGCCTACGTGATAGGTAAATTTTTCCAACCAAGAGGAGGCTTGTTAAACTTCATATTTTACGATGTACTCCACATACTGCCTTGGCGGATTGACGTAAATGGGCTTGCGGGAATAGCCCTAGCGCAAACCTTAGCGTTTTATCCTATAGTGTACTTAAACGTGCTCGCAAGCTTGATGACGATGGATCCTACAATGGAGGAGCAGGCCGAATCGCTGGGGGCTGGAGGTTTAAAACTCTTTAGAACTATAACTCTACCGCTATCAATGCCCGGATTGGCCGCTGGAGCTACGATAGTTTTCATATTCAGTTTAGAGGATCTAGGAGCCCCAATAGGCTTTATAGGCTATAGCGGAAACCCATTAGCCCGTAGAGTAATGTCGGTCTATGTATTCGACGATTTCGCAGCAGCAGTTACTGGGGCAATTTCTCCCATAACATCCGCGATAGCCGTGATACTCGTTACCTTCGCGGTAACAGGGTTCTTGGCTATAAAGAAGTACGTCACGTTAAAGACGTATGCCACACTGAGTAAAGGTGGAAGATGGAAGCCGAGAACTCGTAAGTTAGGATTTAAAGGTACGGCCTTAGTTTACCCATTTTTCATATTGTTGATTTTATCGGCCTCTATACCTCAGATAGGAGTAGTTATACTCGCTTTAACCGACTGGGCTATAAGCGGCTTAGCTCCCAAATCGATAACATTCGAGTATATAAGCAGACTTTTCACAGATCCAAACGTTGTTAGGGCGATTTCGAACAGTCTATTATATTCAGGAGCAGCAGTCCTACTAGCCGTAATACTCGGGAGCTGTTCAACCTATGTTATCGCCCGCTCCAAACTACCTGGCACAGATGCTCTAGATTCTCTACTAACCATGCCAATAGCGGTCCCAGGCATAGTAGTGGCTGTAGGATACTTCTTATTCTTCACTGGGTTCTTCAGAGGCACAATTCTAGATCCTCTAGTCGACCCGGCGTTACTCCTAATATTTGCCTATAGCGTTAGACGACTACCATTCACCGCGCGTAGCGTATTCGCGGGATTACAAGGGGTTCACGAAAGCCTAGAAGAAGTGGCCACGACTCTCGGCGCTACCCGATTTAAGAGTTTCTTTGACATAGTGATACCGCTGATAGTCGCCAACGTGATAGGCGGCGGAATACTGACATTTGTATACAGCATGTCGGAGGTAAGCACGAGCGTGACCTTGGGAGCTTTAAGAGAGGATAGAGGGCCCATAACTTTCTATATAAGTCAAGTAATTTACGGCACGGCGGCTGTAGGAACTGTGAGCGTAGCAGCGGCTCTCTGTTTGCTCTTAATAACGGTTCAGGTTATAGCTCTGGCAGTGTCAAACTATATTTTGAAGCAGCGCGTAGCGTTTTTAGGAATATAGGTGGGGGATATGGTTAAGGTATCTCTGAGAAATATCACGAAGAGATTCGGAAAAGTGGTCGCAGCCGACCATATCACATTGGATATACAGGATGGAGAGTTCTTCACATTCTTAGGGCCCTCAGGCTGCGGCAAAACCACTACCCTAAGGTTGATAGCCGGGTTAGAGATTCCAGATGAGGGTAGGGTATACTTTGACGATGTAGATGTAACGGATTGGCCATCCTATAAGCGTGGCGTGGGAATGGTATTCCAAAATTATGCGCTCTGGCCTCACATGACCGTATTCGATAATGTCGCGTATGGACTTAAAATAAGGAAGGTTCCACAATCTGAGATTAAGAGCAGGGTGAAAGAAGTTTTAGAGCTGGTAAGGCTTGAAGGACTGGAAGATAGGTATCCACACCAGCTTAGCGGTGGACAGCAGCAGAGAGTAGCTCTAGCCAGAGCTCTAGTGGTAGAGCCGAAGCTACTGCTCCTAGATGAGCCTCTGAGCAATCTAGACGCTAAGCTCAGGATAGAGATGAGAGAAGAACTCAAAGAGCTCCAGAAAAGGCTTGGCATAACAACCATCTATGTAACCCATGACCAGGAAGAAGCTATGGTATTATCCGATAGAATAGCCATAATGAACAACGGACGGGTAGAGCAGGTAGGCACCCCACAGGAAGTGTATAGGAGACCTAGCAACCTTTTCGTCGCCACCTTTATCGGGCGAACCTCAGTTTTAGAAGGCGTCGTCACCGCCATAGGAGATTTTGTAGAAGTAAAGATTGGTGATATTAAAGTAAAGGGCCTGGCCATCAACGAGGTGAGCGTCGGAGATAAAGTCTACGTCGTTTTAAGACCTCACGATTTCAGTGTTAGGAAAGAAGAGGAAGAAGTAAACATGCTTGAAGGAGTAGTCGAGTGGATGGCCTTTACTGGCGGACTTTTAGAGGCTAGGATAGGGATAAGTGGGGGTAAAATTTTGGTCACTTTAGACGATGAAGTCCCTGCCAGTATGGGGAAGAAGCTCCGGGTATTCGTGCCCTGGCGTAATGTCATAATTCTAAAAGCCTAAAGCAAATACTATTATACCCCCAAATATTTATTTCAGAGGGGGATTATGAACCATAAAAAATACATAGTCTTCCTAATTCTAGTGATAGTTCTTTTCGCTTCGCTAAGTCTTTCCCTGCCCAAGGTTGAACTGAGAAACGTTAGAGAAGTAGTAGAGTATCCGTTACCCGCGTTGCCCGAGATAGCCGTATGGAACGGCGAGCTAATAGTAAAAGTAAAAGCTTCTCAATCAGCTAAAGATTGGAAAGCGTGGCTTGTAAGTAAACATGGAACGTATAGCCTAGAATTGGCAGCCTCGGAGTATAGCGAGGAAATGTGGATTTTAACTTTTAAAGTGCCCTCCGAGATTCCTCCGATTCTATACGATTTGAAAATAAGCTTCAGCGATAACGGAGAAAAAGAATACCTACAACCTAAAAGCGTGTCTATCCTAAAAGAATGGCCTGACAAACTCAATATAGGGCATATAACGGATATCCACCTCCCGGGAGGAGCTCAGGTATACGCCCGTTGTATATACGAGTTAAATCTAATCCGTCCTCACCTGGTGGTGGCAACGGGAGATATAGTAGATATTGATACGATAAAAAGCGCTTGGGTCTACTACTTCTTTCTGTCAAATTACTGGAAAGTTCCGTTTTATTCCATGCCGGGAAATCATGACCACGCAGGAGACGACGCTGCAAATTATCAGAAATTCGCAGGTCCTCTATACTGGTATACGCGTATAGGACCATATCTAATAATAGCTCTCGATACGGCAGCTGATGGCTATGTGACCAAGGACCAGTTGGAGTGGGCGGAGAAAATCCTATCTCAAAACCCCGATACCATTAAAATAATGGCGTTCCATCATCCTATATTCAATTATCCTGGAGGAGAAATTGAAGTAGACTTGGAAAATGTTGAAAAGGTTAAACATAAAATGTATTCGAGCTGGGCTGAGCACGTAGAGGAGGCTGGTATACTAGTTAAAATGATCGCCGATTACGACGTCGGACTGATTCTCTCCGGACATATACACTCCGATACTGTAGCCGTGATGAATGGGCGCCATTACTTTTTCGTAAAAGAACCCAGTGGAGGGAGCGTGCGAGAAGGCTCTCACTATCAATCCTATAGAATAGTCTACGTGTCTAAAACAGGGGAAATCGAGCCCATAATGTATCAAGGAAGAGGTTTATTCGAGTATCCGAACAGTCTCCCAGTGGGTAATATACTCTACTACTACACTCCAGCTAACGATGGTTCATTAAGCGCGGTATCGCTGAGAGTGGACAGCGGCTTAAAGACTGAGATACCCATAGTAGCCGAGTTTAAAGTTAAGGCAGGTGAAGAATATAGAATCTACGGAGTAGAGGATTATGAAATCGAATCCTACGAGGTAGAAGGCGGCATACTATACCTAGTTAAGACGACTATACCCGTCAATGGAAAAATAAGAATGACCATAGCCGCTACAGACGATAATTCCCCGCCTAAAGTAGAGGCTATAGAACTAGACGAAGAATCAAAGCATTTTATAATAAAAACATCCGATGAAGGCTGGGGAGTTGCAGACGTCACCGTAGAAATATCCGTAAACGGTGGAGAGTGGAAGAAGGTAGACGCCGTGCCGCTGGTTCTAATTGATAGAGATAAGGGAATAATCGATGTCTATGAAAAGCCCGAATTCACTGTAGAAATACCCGGCACTGGCACTGTAAAACTGAGAGTAAAAGCGGTGGATTTTGCTGGTAACGTTGGAGAGGAAGTCGTCAAATCTTTCAAATTAGGAGAGGAAAAGCCTGAAGAAAAGCCCGAGGAAGGCGTGGAAAAGCCTCCTCCAGAATTGCCCACGGAAACCATACTAATAACGGTATTAGCAGTATTACTGGTCGTATTGGCGATTTTAGTAGTTAAAAGGAGAAGGAGCTAAAAGTCGAAACTCTAATTAAGCTCTTTATTTTTCGTACAAATATGTACGATGTAATAGTTATAGGAGCCGGTATTGCCGGTTTAACAGCGGCGCTCTATTCTGCCAGACAAAATTTAAAAACTCTCGTAATATCGGCGGATCTAGGAGGACAGTTGCTACTAGCTAGTGAAATTCAGAATTATCCCGGATTTGTCAAGATTAAAGGTTTTGAATTGATAAAAAAGGTTGAAGAACAAGCTAGACTTTACGGCGCGGAGTTCGTATTCGATAAAGTAGTTGGTTTAGAAGAGGTTAATGGAAAATTCAAAGTGAAGACTACAATGGGAGAGTATGAAGCCCTGGCTCTTATTCTCGCTTTCGGCAAAACTCCGAGAGAAATGGGCATTCCCGGTGAAAAGGAATTAAAGGGGAGAGGGGTATCTTACTGCGCGATATGCGACGCCCCCCTATTTAGAAATCGCAGCGTCGCACTGGTCGGTTGGGGAGAGGCGGGGCTAGAAGCCGCTTTAATTCTTAAAGATGTTGTAAAAAAACTCTATTGGGTTTTCCCCGGAGCTAAACCCGTAAGAGATCAACAAATGTTAAGATTCATCCTTGACAGCGGAAAAGTAGAGTTACTACCTTTTACTAAACCCGTAGAGGTTAAGGGAGAGAAAAAAGTCGAATACCTAGTAGTTAAAGACAGAAAGACTGGAGAGATCAAAGAATTGAAGGTTGATGGAATTTTCGTAGAAATGGGCTATGAGGCTAAAACCGATTTCGTCGAAGGTTTCGTAGAATTATCGGAGAAAGGAGAAGTTAAAATAAATAAATTAGGGAGAACATCGAGAAAAGGAGTTTTCGCGGCTGGCGATGTTACCGATATGCCCTATAAGCAGGCGGTGATATCAGCTGGTCAGGGGGCTATTGCGGCTTTATCTGCGTATAACTACGTTATGGAACTTAAAGGGAGGAAAGTCGAAGTAAGGGCTGACTGGAAGCATTTAAAAATAGGAAAAGAAGAGGAGAAGAGATTTTTCCTGGCCCTAAAATAGGTCGATGAACTATAAGCTACGCAAACTTATTTATTCACCTGTTAGGAAAATACGGTGATCGCGATGAACCATAAACCTAGTCTATGGTTACAGTTAGCGATCTTCACCCTCATTATCTTAATAGCTTTCCATGTATCGTCTCTGGCATCTCAGCCTCAATGGGAGTTTTGTGACGGGTATACCTACTACATCTACGGCGAAATAGCCTGCCCCGCTTGTCAAGGTACTAAAAAAATGTTAACAAAAATGTGTGGAGAAGAACATATCGTGTTTAAAGAATTCACAGCTAACGAAACCTATATGGAGGAGTATCAAAAGCTATACGATTTACTCGAGCTAGGCGATGTTTATCAAATACCACTGGTAGTAGTTTTCAAAGATAATACTCCGATTATAGTTTGTGTAGGCAATTATGACGTAGAAACTTGGAAGGAAATCTTTCAAATTCAAAAGGATATGGAAGGATTAGTAATAGTAGACGCCAAGGGACAGGTTAAAGTTGGAATGCAAGAAGAATTAGTAGCCAAGGTTAAAGAAATAGTACTAGGGACGGCTGAGCCTACAGTCGAGAAGATAAGTTTGGGAGAGGCTTTCCCCGTAGTAATCGGAGCGGCACTGGCGGATTCTGTAAATCCGTGTACTTTCAGTGTCTTCACAGCCCTCCTGTTAATAGCCATGGCGAGAGGAAGAAAAATAGCATCTACAGGATTGGCGTTCATATTCGCGATATACGCTATGTACTTTGCCATGGGATTTGGATTAATAAAAATCTTCTACTACATAGGTTTAATAAAATATATAGTCGCGGCTCTAGCTCTGGTATTCGGGTCGTTATCCATCTTAAGCGGACTCAGAGGATTCAAATCACCGATACCAATGAAATTTAGGGAAATAATAGAATCCAGAATTGAGAAAGCCGTAAACCCGTTTTCAGCGGCGATTACGGGAGTAACAGTGAGCGTAACTCTCCTGCCATGCACCGGAGGTCCCTATCTCATAGCAACGGCGATACTGGCTAAGCTCTCCAGTTTTCTAGAAGCCCTACTATTGCTAGTGATTTATAACCTGATATTCGTAGCCCCACTATTCTTGATACTATTGGCTATAGCCACGCTCTCTACGGCTACTAGAAAAATAAAAGAGTGGAGAACGAAAAAACTCGGTTTAATGGAGGTAATTAGCGGAATACTGCTTATAGCTATCTCGCTTTATATGCTATTCTTCTTATAACATCTTTTACATTCGAGTAGAGGAATCCGAAGAGATACAAAGCATGGCAAACTATATCGAGAACAGGGTATAAAACGCTCCTTTTCAACGGCATTTTCCGCTTTTTGAAATAGTAGAGAAAGAGGACGACATAGACCTCGAGGGCGATTATTGAGAGAAATAACCCTATCAAAAGAAAAGCTATAGTAGAGATAAAGTAGGAAACTAGTAATGCTGTTAAAAAAAGAGCAAATACGTAAGAGCCTATAGCCGCCGGCCAAGCCAATGGACTATCCTTGTTCTTTTTAAAGAATATATAGTGGCCCATCCCATACCTAAACTCTTGCTTAAACAGTTCTAAAAGAGATGTCCGATGTTTATGATAGACGTACACGCTTGGATCAACTACTATTTTAAATCCATCACGACATAAACGCCAGAGAAGATCGACTTCGTCGCTCCCTCCTCTATACTCTTCATCGAAAAAGTAGCCTTTATCGAAGATTTCTCTTTTAAATGATAAATTATTGCCGGGTGGAAGCCGTGTTTTCTTAAAGCTATCTCTATCAAATACTATCTTCTCCCTGTAAACTGGCATTATAGACCATATACCTTCATTTGCATAATCCATGATTAAGCTCTCCCCCTTATAGAAGTTTAACGCGCTTCCTCCGACGACGTGGGCATTTTCTCTCTTAAAAACCTCCAATATGTTCTTGACCCATTCTTCTGGAACTATACAATCACAATCAGTAAAGATGATTACATCTCCTGTAGCTTCTTTAACCCCTCTATTTCTTGCAACGTTTAAACCTAGTTTATTCAGCTTTACGAGCTTTACGAAACTATACTCAGAGACTATACATGGCGTCGCGTCCTCAGACGAATCGACAACTATGACCTCTATATCCTCATTTACTATTTTGGCTAATGACTCCATTAAATCTCTTACATGCTTCTCGCAGTTCCTTGTAGCGACGACGATAGATACTTTCAAGAGATCTACCCTTCCGTAACCAGCGCCTTAACGAATTCTTTTAAAAACTCGACATCTCTAATATAGACGAATTCGTTATCTGAGTGTATGTTATTTTCGCTACGTATAGCTCCGAGAGCAACTACAGGTATTCCCTTAAGGAAGAAGAATGTGCCATCGTTACCTCCCAGTTCGGCGGCGATTTTAACCTCTTGATTTAAACCAGCAGTATTAATGGCTTTTTCCATCGATTTGACAGCTTCTTCTTTCAATTTTTCATCTGTAGTATACCATCCTCTAAGCTTAGCTATTATTTCAACACATCCTCTAACCCCATACTCGCTGAAAGCCCTGCTAAAGAAAGATATCAGTTCTCTCACTGCCTCTTCCACGTCTTCTTCGGGAAGTAACCTAGCATCAAAGCCAGCCACTGCCTCACCCGGTATAACGTTGTGTTTTTCAACCTCATTCTCGCCGAGCTTCAATATCGTGAAGTTAAATCTACCCCAGAGATTGGGAAGCGGAGATCCCGGCGGAGAAGGATAGCGCGAAATTCTACCACACCTAACGCTACCGTACTTCTCTTGAATGAATGAAATTACTTTTACTAGTTTAGACACAGCGTTTTCGGAGAGGTGAGGATAGCCGGCGTGACCGCTTTTACCGAAAACTCTAACCCATCCGTGAATCACGCCGCTGGCTCCTATCGATAAGTACTCGGCGGAAGCGTCTAGAATTACAGCTTTATCCCATTTAAAGCCTTTATCGAGGAGAGTTTTTATACCTAGAGGTCCTCCTTCCTCATCTCCCGCAATGACGAGCACAGGTTTAAACTTAAATTTCCTCCCCTCATCTACTGCCTCTTTAAGAGCATAAATCGAGGCGGCTATTGCAGATTTATCGTCAGCTGCTCCACGACCATAAAGCTTTCCGTTAACCAAAAGTGGTTCATAAGGATCTATTTCACGTCCTTCAACAACCCAAGGACCCTTAGCAGGAACTACATCATAATGAGAAACCAGCGCTATAGATTCCTCTGCATTCACATCCCTAGGCTCTATTAAGACAACGGGTACTTTGCCGAAATTATCTTCGAAAACGACGGTTTCCGTTTTTAAGCCTAGTTTTTCCGCAGTGGAAGCTATAAATTCGGCAGCTTTCTCGTAGTTCTCCCGTATCACTCTCCCATCTTCGATCCGTAGCTCGGTTTTTATAGAGACCAGTTCCTTGAGGAAGTCTACGAGAGAGTTCATGAAACCACCGAGATAGATTGAAAACAAGACTAAATAATCTTGCCGTTTAAGGGATTTTGACCTTATTGAGTTATAGCTATACACCAACAAATTTATTATCTTAGGGGATAATGTTTAATAACGGCATCATAATGGAATACGAAGTGCTTCACAGACCTCATCTAAAAAAGTTTTTAATACGCTTAGCTCCCGGAAAATACGCCTACTTAGGCTATGATATTAAAGAAGGCAAGCTGTACATAGAGTCTACCTACACTCCGCCAGAGTTTAGGGGTCGGGGGATAGCTCGTAGACTAGTGCTGGAGGCTATTAAATACGCCGAGGAAAACAACTTGAAAATAGTATCGATCTGTAGTTATGCTGTAAGGTTTTTCGAGAAAAATCCGGAGTATAAGCGCATACTAGCTGAGTAATTGTTTCTAATGGTCTATCATAAAATTTTTTATCCTCGTGAAATTTGCATAGTTGATGGTTAATCTTTTAGAAATCGGGGATGAAGAACTCGCATCTCTGCTATCCTCCGGCAGGTTAACGTTATCCATTTATGGACTCGGCTACGTGGGTTTATCGCTGGTTGCCGTGTGGCTAAGAGCCGGAGCTCGTGTGATAGGAGTCGATGTAAACCCTCAGAAAGTGGCTGAAATTAGCCGAGGGATCGTAGATTCGTATGAAAAAGCTGTGGTAGAGGCAATAAATAGGGGGTTAAAAGAGGAGAAGTTTAAAGCGACGCTAGATGGAGTACAGGCAGCTCGCGAAAGTCATGTAAAAATCGTCACCGTGCCAGTTAGCCTAGACGAGAATAAAAAACCCGTTTTTAAAGCACTAAGAGAAGCGCTCCGAACGATAGGAGGAGGATTGAAGAGAGGAGACCTAGTAATTATAGAATCCTCAGTCCCTGTAGGTACTACCAGCAATCTAGCAAAACCCCTGCTTGAGGAAGTATCTAAGCTTAAAGTTGAGAAAGATTTTGGATTAGCTTATAGCCCCGAGAGAATATACATCGGCAGAGCGGTGAAAGATATTGAAGAGAATTATCCGAAAATAATCGCTGGCATCGGAGAGAAAAGCCTAAAAGCCGCTACGAAGCTATACCGTCTTGTCGCTCGTAAAGGAGTAATTCAACTCCCAACTCCTGAATACGCCGAATTGGAGAAGCTCCTAGAGGGAGTATATAGAGACGTGAATATAGCCCTAGCTAATCAACTAGCGTTACTCTGCAGAGCTCTCGGTCTAGACTATGATAAAGTGAGAGAAGCCGCCAATTCCCAGCCTTTCTGCCATCTCCATAAACCGGGCGCTGGCGTAGGAGGTGCCTGTATACCAGTATACTCAATTTTCGTACAGAATATGGCTAGAAATCTTGGCGTAAAGCTCAATTTAGTAGAAGAGGGTAGAAGAATAAACGACGAGATGTCTCGCATAGTAACAGACATCGTGAAGGAAAGTGTAGAAAAAGCTGGATTAAAGAAACCTGTCATAGCAATTTTAGGATTAGCGTTTAGAGGAGGAATAGACGATACCAGATACTCCCCCGCCTATAAAGTTATAGAGAACTTATTAGAGTACGGATATGCTATACGGGCAGTTCATGACCCTTATGTTAAAAAGGATAACAGAGTAGCGGGTTTAGAAATAGAATTAACGAATAGTTTAGAAAAAGCACTAAGAGGGGCGAACGTAGTCGTTATTGTAACAGACCACCCAGAATACAAAAAAATCGGCATAAAACAGTTCAAAGAACTATCAGGTAAAAGCGAAGTTTTAGTCGTAGACGCTAGACATGTAATCGAAGATTGGGAGAATCCTCCGAGAGGAGTATTATACACTGGAGTCGGCAGACCATTTATATTTAAAGTTTAACGTGAACGTGCTTAGGTATATTCTATTATAAAACGAAATTTTTAAATTAAAAAACAATGGTAGAGAACACGATGATGAGGTCTCGGGGATTTCTGGAGCGGTGAAGAATTCAACCCTGTGCTGAATCTTTTCATCGCTATAGAGAAATAATACTAACCCTTTAATTTCTCCATGGATTCCGAGGTAATATTGCTTGGTTTCATAGCTAGCTTAGGGACGGGTCTGGCCACCGGAATCGGGGCTTTACCAGTGCTTTTCCTTAAAGATATTTCCGATAGAATGCTGGATACGCTTCTCGGTTTTGCTGCTGGAGTAATGCTAGCCACCAGCATGTTCAGCCTCCTCGTTCCTGCAATAGAAATTGGGGGAGTCTACTCGGCGATAATAGGTTTAATCTTAGGCTCAGTCTTCGTAGATTTACTGGATATGTCAATACCACACATGCATTTTATCTCCGGGCCAGAAGGACCTTCCTCTAGCCTGAGAAAAATATGGCTTTTCATATTCGCGATAACGTTGCATAACTTTCCCGAGGGGCTTAGTGTTGGCGTAAGTTTCGGAATAGGAGATATAACCACGGGTCTTATAGTCGCAATAGCTATAGGACTCCAAAACATACCCGAGGGATCAGGAGTAGCGTTCCCGCTGGTCAGAGAGGGTTACTCTAGGCCTAAAGCTATACTTTACGCTACTCTTTCAGGACTCGTAGAACCCGTGGCTGGATTAATAGGGGTATTGACAGTTACACTATCGAGTTCTATTCTACCCTATGCGCTCGCTTTCGCTGCGGGAGCTATGATATACGTGATAAGCGACGAGATAATTCCTGAAAGCCATAGAAAAGGCTTTGAGAAAGAAGCCACTTTCGGACTTATAGCGGGTTTCATAGTCATGATGTTCTTAGATAACGCGCTGAAAGTTTAACCTCTCTTATACTCGTAATAAGAGGCTAAATCCTCTACAGTAAGCTCGTGAAGCCTCGACACTACGCCTATAGGCATTATGTAAAGCGGTTCCTCCCCTAATCCGGCTCCTATAATCTCCTTTACCTTTGGGTCGTAGAAAGCTCCAACCGCCACGGTGCCTAAACCGAGCGCGGTAGCTTGTAAATATATATTCTGACCCACATGTCCCACCTCTATGTGTACATACCTAATCCCTCTCTCTCCATAGCGCGCTGTGGTTCTCTCATAAACGGCAGTTATTACGATATCTACAGGCGCTTTCTCAACCCAAGCTTGGTTAAGAGCAGCTTTAGCTAAATCCTCTCTATAATCTCCCTTTTTAACCAAGATTAGGGAATGCTGTTCGACATTGTACTTGTACACGCCAGCATCAAGATATTCCCCGCCTAGGAAGACGCACTTCTCGCCTATAACCACGTATATTTCTAACGGGTAGGTGGCTCCGGCAGAGGGAGCAGCTCTAAACCCCCTATAAGTATCAGTTATGCCTTGAGCGGCCCATAAAATCTGCGATAACTGTACAATAGTGAGAGGTTTATCTAGATACGAACGTACACTCCTCCTCCTAGCTATAGCCTCTTCTACACTCATCTCCCCTTTAAGTGAGGGTAAAGGCAGGAAGATTTCTTCTCCTTTAACAATAACCTCTTTCTCTGCAATCTTTTTTTCTTTTTCAAAAAAGACTATGTAAAATATGCTAGCCGCTATGAGAAACAATACCAGTATCAGAATTATAGCCCTTTTATACTGCATATCTATAATACTTATTTCGGAGATTAAAACTTTCAATACAATAAGTGAGAGCCGTCGCATGAAGGCGAGCTAAAAAATTTCTTAGTTAACAATCCTTCTCTACAAGTAGCGTATGTAACGCCTAGCCTAGAAGCTTCCTCTACGATGGGCGTTAATAACCGTATTCTCAAAATCTTTTTCAAATACCTATAACCATACATCTTCTCTCCTTCCTTAAAATACAATTTACGCCACTTAGAGGCTAAATCCGGGAAAGACACCGACATTCTAGCCAGATTATCTGGCTTAACCTTATAGGTAGATGCCACTATGTGGAGTGCACCAGCGTCTACTACAGCATTAACTAATTCTTTAAGTGCTGATGGATCATCGTTTAAGCCGTAGATTACTGGGTCGATGCGGATAGAAACAGGTATTCCGTGTTTTGAAAGCTCGCGTATAGCTTCAATACGCCGACCGGGCTCGGGGGCGTTAGGCTCTATCAGTTTAGCCAATCTAGGATCTAGAGTAGTTATTGTAATACTAACGGTAACTCCTCCAAGCTTGAAAACGTCGATATCTCTGATCATTAGGTCCGATTTAGAAACTATAAGGACTTTAAAGCCTCCCTTTAATAGCATTTTAACAGTTTCGCGAGTTAACTTTAAACTATTCTCTATAGGAGGATAGGGGTCGCTACTAGTGCTCAATACTATGGGCAGGCGTTTATCCGCAAGTTTAAGATCTTTTTCTAGTTTTTTGATAAAATCGTCCTTTGGCTTACTGAGTTTTCTCCCTATATAGGAGCTTGCGTAACAATAGAGACAAAAATGGCTACAGCCAGTATACGGGTGTAACGAGTACTTAGGAGGGCAAGTACATAGCGGGCTTTTCCAAGGATCAAATATACGCAGTACTCTCATAGCCTCATGCCGAATTAGAGCTCGAGTTTTCACTTTCCTCTTTCTCTTGTTTAGGGAATTTCGAGAGAGGACACACAGTCCTATATGAGCAATATCCGCACTCCCATTCATATCTCGGAGATTTCTTCTCTATAAAAAACTCTCTAGCTATCTTTAACATCTCCTCGTCGCTCAGAGCCTCTTCTTCTTCATAGAGGTATTCTCTAACTCCGCTAGGAGTAAGATAAACCAGTCTACCTCTACTCGATAATATGTTCATATACATCTTCAATTGTAGCTCGTGGTGCTCGAGGGGTAGCTTGTCAAAAGGCATAGACGTATACTTTAACTCTATAACCTCGTTATCTACCAAAGCATCTGGATCGGCGTGAATCAGAAAAACATAGTCTCCATCTTTCAACATTTTCACTCTATAGAGCTCTGGGGGAGGATAGCCCTGCAGGGCGACTTTACAAGCAAAATCGAATATTAACCCCATAATCATGTTCGGGCTGTAGGGCAGAGGGTCTATTCTTCCATACTTTAAATCATTTCTCACTCTAGCGTAACAGCGTAGGATGGTAGTGACCGAGGCACTGTATGGAGGTTCTAGAGATATATAGTTGTATATTTTCTCGGCGACTTTTTTCTGAGTCTCGTAAATCCTACTTAATATAATGTTCCAAGCTCTATCATCAACCCTCAACTTTACCACCAAACACTATTTGTACTAATCCTTCATCAGTATTCAAGTTAACCTTTAAAGTTCATAACGATTATAAATGTAGGAGGGATGATTGGAAGAGTGTCGGAGCTTATTCGAGAGAAGATGGCTGAACTCGGCAAGACTGACCTCCACTATAAATAAAAAGAGAGTTTTATTCGATTATTTTCTCTTGAATACCGGTCTTCTCTACAGCCTTAACTATAGGCAAAGATATAATCACCGATATCAGCGTTTGACCGAAAAAATCTCTTAAAAACGATACTACTGCTGGCGCCCATCCCTTAACGAAAATATTTACAAAGAAATACGTTAAAGACATAACTAGTCCAGCTAGCAGTGCAAGGATCACCTGTAGCCACGTTCTCCTCTTAAATCCCAGCCCAGCTATAAAACCTTGAAGTCCATGAGCAATAACTGTAACGTACCACCTCGGATATCCAACCACCAGATCCGTCACTAATGGGCCGATTATACCCACTAGCAATCCTATCCTAGTACTGAAGAGTAGCGCAGCCGTATAGATAGCCGTATCTCCTATATGCGTATAGCCTCCTGTAGGCGAAGGGACTCTGGTGAAGTACGTCAATACTGCTGAAAGCGAGGAGAACATAGCCACCAAAGCTATAACAACCGTACGCTTTATCGCAACCATAGCTCCCTCTTTTAAATGTAACTGTAGAGCCAAATAAATCATTATTAAGATATTAATAGTCCGCTTTAGGAAGTTTTAATAGAGTAGAAAGCTATTGAGAATTGAAGGATGAACCTCGTAAGGGCT
>Ga0164311_10000387_pt1 | contig 18836 bp, 18 predicted proteins | sample GuaBasSedimGuay2_FD_121796 | JGI IMG/M metagenome (GOLD analysis project Ga0164311, IMG submission 121796) | Subseafloor sediment microbial communities from Guaymas Basin, Gulf of California, Mexico - Guay2, Core 4569-9, 9-12 cm | ecosystem: Environmental > Aquatic > Marine > Hydrothermal vents... | reverse complement strand
TTTTCTTCCCTAGCCCTGAAAGGTTATGCTTCATTTGTGAAGCAGCTCTAGTGCTTTTTTGACTGCGAATTTAATTCTTGCAACACATGCGTAGTCATGAACTTTGGCGAAGTACTCCTTTAACCCTTCGTTCGTCTTTAGATCTAAACCTGTTAGCTGCCTGCAGTTCACGTAGCCGAACTTCTCCTTAAACTCGGCCACGTATTTATCAACCATGTTCCATACTGGCTGTGGATCCTCTTCGGGGCATGTCCTTCCATACTTTATGCCTATTGCAATGGCTACGCTGGAGACCGAGCCGCAGAGCAATCCGTTTAAAGAAACCCCTGCGCCTATGCCTGTGCCGATCTTAGGTATTAGATTGGGGTCTACGTCGAGATAGTCCTTCAAGGCTAAAAGGACGCTTTCACAGCAGTTAAATGGCCGCCCAGTAGGGAAGTTGCTCGGTCGTTCACAGAAATATCTCACCGCTTTTTCTTGCAGCTCCTCTAAAACTTCATGACTATACAATTCCTTCACTCCTCTTTAATACAAAAACCTAGGCTATTCATCACGCACCTTTTTCACGTGAGACTTTTCACCTCCGTGAAACCTACGTTCCAGACATGGACTAAAGGCAAAGTACCACCTCCATGTAAATATCCTCATGGCAATATTATAAGTTTCTCTTCCCTCTCGTATGGAAGGGAGAGGTATGTGTAGGCTGTTAATGTTTACAGGCTCTAATGAAGGGCTGGCTAAGCTTCTAGAGCTTACTGAGCTTCTTGTCGAAGCATCGTGTAACGACCCATTCCTTTTCGAAGCGACAGGCGGTCGGAGCAGTAGTCATGGTGATGGTTGGGGGTACGCATTATCCCTCAAGGTGGGCGGGTCGGTGAGAACGCTCTACTACCGTACATCAAAGCAGGTTTGGCTAAGCGAAGAAAAAGAGAAGCTGCTTGGTCTTATGGAAGGGTTGAAGGAGGCTGAGCGATATTACGGCTTGATCCATTCAAGGAAGGCTGGGCGTACCGAGCCTGTAGGTGATGAGCATAACCATCCATACCGTTACGTAGTCGATGGACAGGAGCTCTTTTTTGCCCATAACGGAGGAGTTAACAAACAAGCGTTAGCTGAAGTGTTAGGCTTTGAGAAGGTTTCTGAGGTCACCGACTCTTTCCTTGCAGGGCTCTTTATAGCTCAGCGGATCGGTAAAGGCAGGAGGTTGGAAGAAGCGTACCGTGAGCTCGCAGGCTACACTAAGTCAGCGTTGAACACAGGGCTCCTCCACGTAGACATGCTCAATAACACGGCTACCCTCTACGTCTCATCCTTGATCGTTCAGAGGGAGCCAGCTCGCGAAAAGTACTATGCTCTCTTCACGGCTAGCTGCCCTGGCTTGGCTGTGGTTTTATCGTCAACTATCTCGGCACTAGCTGAGGAAAGAAGGGTTTTAAGCGCGGTAGGGGTGAAGAGTGGCTTCTTTAAACTTGAAGATCAAGGTCTACGGGAGATAGCTACGTGTCGCTGCTCAACCTAAAGCTTCCGAGGGAAGCGTGGAGGCAGCTAGGATTAGGGGGCTTGGGTTGAGCTCAGCGAGGGCTTTCGACGAGGCCTCGAGGACCTACGACGCCTGGTATGAGGAGCACTTAGCTGAGCTTCTCAGCGAGCTTAAGGCGTTGAGGAAGCTTCTCAGGCCGGGGCTAAGGCTTGACGTGGGAGTAGGGACGGGGTTGGTGGCTCAGAGGCTTGGAGTCGAGGTAGGAGTCGACCTCTCCCTAGGCATGTTGAGGAGGGCTTTGAAGCGCGGAATCGCCGTGGTTAAAGGGGTTGGTGAGCACCTTCCATTCAGGGAGGCCTGCTTTGACCATGTGGTCACTGTGGCGACGCTCTGCTTCCTCGACGACCCGGCTGGAGCGGTGAAGGAGGCTTGGAGGGTTGTTAAGCCTGGCGGTTGCTTCGTTGCGTGCTTCATCTCCAAGGAGAGCGAGTGGGGCAAGCTGTACGAGGCGAGGAGGAGTAGGGGAGGAATATATGCTCGCATGAGGCTCCTAGCCCCAAGCGAGGTTATGGAGCTGCTTAGGAAGGCAGGGTTCAAGCTAGGGAGGGTTGCGGCTACGCTGAGTCAGCCTCCTGGAAGCGGTGTTGTTGAGGAGCCTAGCGGCGAAGTGGAGGGGAGGGGTTTCGTGTGCTTGGAGGGCTTGAAGGAGACATAGGGTGAGGCTGGCTAAGCTTGACACCTTGAGCCTTTAAGGGCTCCACGACTTACTTAGTATTGCTGGGCTTTCCAGCCTTTATCTCCGTTAAAAGCTCACTGCACATTTCATGGGCTTTCCTTGCCCACTCTACGGCTCTTTCAGCTTCTTCGCGGCTCACCACTTCGTCGGGGGAGAGCAGGGCCTCTTCATCCCCATACATGCTAACCTCCCTCATCTTCGCTAGCTTCCTAGATGCTTGTGCAAGGGAAACTACCTCGGCCTGAAACCATCTTGGAAAGCGGTCTTTGACCTCTAAAAGTACATCGGATACATCGTGTTTCTTAGGGTACTCTATGCCTACGATCTTTAAGGCAGCCTTTAAGGAAAGCTCTACGCATTCCTGCGATAGCCTCAGCGAGTAGGCGTTTAGTGCTTCCTCAAGTGCTTGCTGAGCATCTCTTAAACGCGCACCTGCCTGCCTCAGGAATGCTTCAGCTATTCGTATAAGCTTCAAAGCTCTATGGCCTCCCCGAAGACGTAGTCTGGCTTTAGATCCCAGTACCAGGTCTCCTCATCTATGGAGATACGCTTAGCGCCCAGCTTAACGAGCTTGTCTCTCAGCATAGCTAAGGCTTTTTCTAGGAATAGTTCACGGTCGTGGACGATAATGCCCTCCACGGTCAAGTCGAGGAGTATTGGAGGAAACCGTAGAACTTCCTCTTTTCTAAGAGGGTAGAAGCTTAAGGAGGTATACACGCCTAGTTTTCGGAGCCTCCTTAACTCTCCAGCTACCTCTTCATCAACCTGGCAAAGCTCCTCTATCCTGGATGACAAGCTCCCCTTGAAGGCATCTGAAACTACGAGGAAGTCGAGGTCGCTGTCTAGGCGTGCTTTACCGCGAGCTACGGAGCCATAGAGACATACAGACTCGGCTTTATGTCGTTTCACTAAGCTGGTGGTCACGTCGCATATTAGTTGGAGGTACCTTTCCTGCCTGACCTTATCGAGGTTCTTGAACATACCTGAAGCCATTAAAACGAAGGTCTCAGGCTTGAGCAGGCCATAAAGCCTAGGCCTCGTCCTGCTGTAGATATATAGAGCTCTGAACTCATGTAGCTTGCTGAAGGCTACGTTAAGCCAAGCTCTCTTCGCTTCGAGTAAGGATCTAGCTTTCTCGAAGGTGAAGAGGTCTGTGTTGAGCTCGGCGTAAAGTTTAGCGTAGACCTCTCCTAGCCAGCGTGGAAGCCACATCTACTTCGAGTAAGCTACAAGTTAAGCTAAATAAATAATTTACCTTATAAGGTTTCACGTGGCAGTCGGTGATCGAAGACTCTCTATCTAAGAGGTTAGGATAATTAATCTGCAGTTAACGGCCTTAAAGCCTGCGTTGAGCCCTGTCCTCCTAACTATTCCAACGCAGTTAACCGAGTGGGACAGGAAACCATACCCTACCTCCTCAAACCTAAACTCGCTATCTCTGGCCTTAAAACCACAAAAGTGCCTAGCCTTTACTCCTCTAACCTTCACTGCTCTGGCCTCAACGAAGGCGTAGTCGATGTCCTTGCATAGGTCTCCTACGTTAAACTCTCCGAACAGCTTGGTCTGCTCCTCGGCCTTTATGGTTAATAGGTAACCTACGGTTTTACGTTCAGGATAAGTAAGTTCCTCGTAACGTTCTATAGCCTCCTCGATCAAAGGGGAGACGTCGGTCACGCCAAGCTTGGATAAGGCTTTCTCCACCCTCCACCTCCAGTCCTCAGTTACGGCAAGCCTGTTAGGAGACACCTCTCTTAGAAGCCTTTCAAGCATTAAGGCCCTGTTTATCCCACGGGATTTAATAGGGCTTCCTTTCCTCCTTTAAGCCTAGCTTAGGCCTTCACCCCCTATAACCTCCTAGGCCTGCTTAAAAAATGAAAGGGGGTGAATGTTTTCTGGAGGCTCTCTTGGACATGTCCCAGGCTTTTCAAGAAGCCTCTATGAACTCGACGGCTCTCCCCTCAGGGTTGCTGAAGGGACATACAGCTATACACGTTGAGCAGTCTACCCCGTTCTCGCTCCAGAACTTGTAGCACTTCTCGGGGTCGATGTACCATTTAAGCACCCCCGGGTTGTTGGAGGGCGTGGGTCCGTGGTCAGCCATCTCGCCGCTCGATATAGCTCCAGCCTCGCATGCCTCAGCGCAGCGTTTACAATTATCGCAGAACTCCGTGACGCCGAAGTCTATGGGCTGATCTGGCTTTAGAGGTAGGTCGGTGAACACCTTAGCTATCCTCACCCTGGGCCCGAACCAAGGCGTGATTAAAAGCCCGTTTCTCCCTAGCTGGCCTAGCCCTGCATCTATGGCTAAAGGTATGCTCAGCGCAGTGTCGTTGCCGCATGGGATGGCCTTGTAGCCTAGGCTACGGATAAACTGGGCTAAGCTACTTGCCAAGAAAGCCATCTTAGAGTAGGCGAGGCCTGTCTCTGCAGCTGCCTTAACGAAGGGTGAGGCCTTCAAGTATTCATACCTCATCTCGACGAGGATGACCACGGCGAACTTGTAGTCTTCAGGTATCTCGAGCGGCTCATTTACACCTGTAGCTGGATCGTAGATGTGAGAGTATATCCAGGTCCTGTTTAGCTTACAGATGCCTACCGCCGAAGCACCGTAGAAGAGGGCGGCTTCCTTAACTATCCTGGAAGCCTCCGCCGGGTCCTTTATGCTTAGAGGATATCCTTTAGGTGGAGGCCAGGTTAGCCTTGCTAGGATGGGGGGCGTAGGCTCCATCCACCTGTAGAGACCTACATCTCCTCTACAGCCACTAGCGGATATCAAGCCTCCCTCGAAGCTCTGTAGGTGCCAGCTTCCACCCATGAGCGCATAGTCCTCTAAGCTGTATCCCTGGTCCCTGGAAGCTATATGCTTCATCTGCGAGTCGTAGTACGCCTTGATAAGCCTCTGAAAGTCCGGGTCCCAGAACCTACGTGAGAATACAGTGTTCTTAGGGTTGAAGCGTTTTACTTGCCCTACTATCTTATATAGAGGAGACTGTACCTTCTTGACCTTAATCCGCATGGTTCCACGAAGTAAACTGTGGCTTTCTCGTTTACTTAAGCGACGTTGAAGCTTAGGTTTTAATGAGTAAGACCCTTTGTAAGTATCAGTCCCCCCTCCTCGTGTAGGTGAGGGTTGAAGTGTGCAGGATGGTTGAGCAGGGATATAGGCCTGGTAGCTGCTCGACGCTGATGCCCGACGGTAGTGTCCAGCCGGCCTGTAAAGCTACGCTTAAACGTGAAGGTGGTTTATGGTGGAGGCTTGTAGAGGCTGTTCATCTTTCTAGGCCTGAGGATTACTTAAGCATCTACCAGAGCGGCTGTAACCATTCATGCCTCAAATGTCACTCATGGGAATTTACGCAGGTCTATAGAGGTTTCTGGATGTCGACGGAGGATATAGCTGAGGAGGCTGCTCGCTATGAGGCCGTGGTGACGGTGCAGGAGCCCAGGGAGAGAGCGCTGATGTTCTACGCCTCCGACCTATGCCGGCACTGTGGGCTATGCGTTACGGCAGGCGTTAGGGGCCCTCTATGTCCAGGTAAACTAAGCCCTAGCCAAGTCCTACCTAGTGTTCAGGGATGGGGGCCGGCTAGAAACATAGTTGCCTTCACCGGCGGCGATGTGGTCTGTGTCCCAGAGTTTTACGCTGAGGCTGCGGAGAAAGTTAAGGAGGCTTGCCGCCAGGTATGGGTCTTAATCGAGACTAACGGCTTCGGCTTAACTCAGCGCAACCTTGAGGTTTTAGCGAGCGGAGGTGTGGATGCTTTCTGGCTGGATATTAAGGCCTATAGCCCTGAGCTATACCGTAAACTGTGCGGCGCCGACAACTCCACGGTGCTTAAAGCTCCTGAGCTCATAGTTGACATGGGTTTCCAGCTTGAGGTTCTAGCACTCTATATCCCAGGCTGGGTAGAGGTGGAGGAGATAGCTAGGATAGCGCGCCTCGTAGCTGACGTAGACCCAAACGTACCCTTCACGGTGCTAGCCTTCTTCCCTGCCTATAAGCTCATGGAGTCTAGGCCTCCCACAGTACTGGAGCTGGCTAGAGCTGTGGCTGCTGTCAAGGAGGCTGGGTTAAGGAGGGTTAAGGTAGGCAACGTAGGGGTGGCTGCTAAGACCAGCCGCGAGCTAGAGCTGCTCATAACCCTTGTCGGCGAGGACGCCATAGGTTAAAGGCTCTCTATGTACTCTATGAGCTGGGAGGCCAGCTCCTCGGACTCTATTAAGGCGCTTACTTCATGGTTATACCAGAGGGCGCTCTCAGTCCAGTTGTGGCTGCCCACCAACACGATGTAGGAGTCTACGACCATAAGCTTGGCGTGGGTCGTAACTCCCTCGGGGTCCCAATGTACCTCAACGCCCTGTTCTTGAAGGTAGCTGTAGGCTTCGATGTTGGTGTCCACCCCGTTCTCTAAGACCACCTTTACCACTACTCCACGCTCAGCCGCCTCGATCAACGCTCTAACCAAGTCGTTAGCCGGGTCTTCAGGGTCTCCCGGATCATACTTTAACACGTACATAACCACGTAGATGCTGGAATTGCACCTCTCAACTAGGTCTAAGGCTTTTTCATAGTACTCCGCGTCCATCAACACTTCAACCTTCACGCCTAACATAGCCTCCAGCTGGCTTATCCTTGAGAGGGCCTGGACGTAGTCAGCGCTTAACTGCGCGTAGTCCTCCTGGAGAGCTAAGACCTCTCCTCTAATACTCGCCAGCTCGGTATGGCTTGAGGCCCACCCTATCGAGGATACCGCCGCGGCTAGGATCAGGATTAATACTAACAGCTTCACCTTATCCAATCGAACACCTCCTAGATGTAAGCTAACTTGGACGTTTATTTAGTCAGCTGACCCTAAAGGCTGAGCTCGTTAAGGAGGAGCATGGCCTCCTTCTGGGCATGTGAACTAGCTTTAATCCCCTAGAACTAGCTTCCTTAGCCCTCCTCTAGCCACCTTGTCTGGTCCTGCGCGTGGGAGCTCCTCTACGAATATTATTTTATCTGGGACCTTGAACTTGGCTAACCTAGAGGCGCAGAAGGCTTTCAGCTGTTCAGGCTCCTCTTCAAAGCCTGGCTTCAACACCACAAAGGCGATCGGCCTTTCCCCCCACTTCTCATCCGGCACTCCTACTACCGCTGCGTCGGCTATGGCTGGGTGGCTCAGCAAAACCTCCTCAACCTCAGTGGCGAGTATCTTTTCTCCCCCGCTCTTGATGACGTTATAGAGCCTATCAACCACGTATATGTAGCCCTCCTCGTCCATAATGGCTAGATCGCCTGTATGGTACCAGCCATCCTCGTCGAAGGCTTTAGCCGTGGCTTCAGGGTTTTCGTGGTAGCCCAGGAAGACTATGGGGCCTTTAACCAGGATCTCCCCTTCCTCACTGATCTTAACTTCACAGTGAGGCATAGGCTTCCCCGCTGGAGCTCTCCTCGTCGATTTGGCTAGGAGGTAGCTGCTGACCCTACGCTTGGATGGTGGCAGAGCTATGCTGAGGGAGGTCTCGGTCGTGCCGTAGCAGAAGGATAAGGCTATGTGAGGCCACTTAACCTGAAGCTTCTCCACTACGTCGTATGGGATGGCTTCCCCTCCAAAAGCCCAGAACCTCATGGCCTCCAGCCTATAGGTGTCCTCAGCCTTCTCCAAGCCCGCTAGTAGCTTAGCGTGGAAGGCTACACCTAGAAACCAGGTAGCTTTCCCCTTCTCTAAGGCTTCAAGCAGTCTATGAGGGTCTCCCCGTACTCTTCTAAGTAATAGGAGGGTCCCTCCCGTACATAGGGTTGGCACGGCTTGGATGAAGAGGCCTCCTGAATGAAAGAGCGGTAATGTACATAGCGCTACGTCAGCCTCGTTCAAGCCGAAGGTTAGCTGAGCGTTCAGAACGTTATGCAGGGTTTTCCTATATGGGAGGAGGCATCCTTTAGGACTCCCCGTGGTGCCAGCAGTATACATCAACGTCTGCACGTCCTCGGGGTTGACCTTAGCTAAAGCCTCGCCTGTCCCTGTTGATAGAAGCTCCTCGTAGCTTTGATAGCCTAGAACCCCTTCACCCAGCGAGTAGACGCAGGGTACTTCCTTTAGGGCCTCCTCCTTCCCCTTGAGCAGCTCTTCCTCCGCTACGAGGCTCTTCGGGGAGCAGTGTTTTATGGTTGTTGACAGCTCCTTGGACGTCCACCTAAAGCTAAGCGGCGTGAACACTACGCCTAGCTTAGAACACGCGTAGAATAGTTCGAGCAGCTCTACGCGGTTCTCCATTAAGACTGCCAGCCTATCACCTTTCCTCAGCCCAAGTCTGCTTAGCCCAGCGGCTAAACAGCTGCTGTGCTCGTTGAGCTCGGCGTAGCTTACCTTACGTTTGCTGTCGAGCTCGACAACGGCGGTCTTAGCTCCATGAGTCTTAGCCCGTTGTTGAAGCCAGAGAGCCACATTGTAGTGGACTTGCTGGTGTAGCATACTAAGCGCTCTACGGGGAGGATGTAGGCTTAAGCCTTACCTTTTCTACATATTACTCTTAACGGGCACTCCCAGCATCTAGGCCTCCTTGCCTGACAGGTATGTTTAGCGAGCAACCATAGTAAGCCTACGAGCCTTTCATGTTTCTCCGCTGGCACCTCGCTCCATGGAATAAAGCTCATCAACGCCTCTTGGACATCCCTGTAGCTAGCGCCTTCGCTCACCAGGCCTAGCCTGAGGGCTAGCCTACGCATATGGGTATCCACGACGTAGGCTCGTCGATGTCCATGTATCCTCGACAACAGTACATCCGCGGTCTTATCACCTACGCCTGGCAGCTCCTTGAGCCTCCTCCTAGCCTCATCTAAGGGTAGGGAGAGAAGGGCGTCGAGGCGTCCATGAAGCTTCACAGCTACGCGGCGTGCCAGCTGCTTAAGCCTCCTAGCCTTTACTCTATGGAGGCCTCCAGGCCTTAAAGCCTCAGCGAGCTCACCTTCATCTAGCCTTGACAGCGTCCACGGGTCGACGTTGAACCTTGAGGCTAACGATAAGTAAGCCCTATGCGTGTTCTTTGACGACGTGTTCTGAGATAGTAGGGTGAACACGAGGGCTTTGAAGGGGTCTGACATCGCTTCCTCGTATACCCTCTCCTCCTCAACGCTCCACCAAAGCCTAGAGTATTTCTCCTCTAAAGAGGAGATGAGGTTGATGGGTAGCGTAGCCAAGGCTTCTTAATGGAACAGGGTTTCATGCAACGTTAAGGCTTTCTTCATCAACTTCAACTTAGCCGCTAGCTGTAGAAGGTCCTTTGAAGTTCTCCTTAAAGCTCTGCCCGCCCATGGGCTTCCTATAACATCCTCCACCACCTTGGCGTAAGCCATCCCTTGAACGGCGAGGAGCCTGAGGATCATGTAGCTAACGGAGGCGAAACGCCTTAAGATCTCGCCGTCGATCTTCCTGCTCATCTTGTCAAGTATGGCGTGTAGTTCGCGAGACAGCTTAATGAAGCGGGGGCCCAGCACCCTCGCTGCTTCACCCTCATCTACTTCATCTTCGTTGAAGCCAAGCTCGTTCACCACCACGTCGACCAGCCTATTAAGCTTAGCTACCTCGTGTAGTGCATACTCGCCGTAGGCTTTGACTACGGGGTTCTTCGCGTTCCGGAGCACCATCTCCAGCTTAAGGGTGATGGCGCGGTTAAACTGTAGGATGTAGTTTAGCCCTTTAGCTGTACCTACTATTAGAGGGTTTAGAGCTAGCTCCTTTGCCTCGCCTTTATGTGCAGCGACGTCCATGATGGACCAAGTAAGCCTCGAGGGGGGCTTTAAAAAGCTGATGTATACACGCGCTACAAATAAACAATTGAAAAAAGTACTGGTTGATTAAGCATATATCTTACTTACCCCCTAGCTACTAGAGGCAGCGTGACCCTTTCTAGCGAGCAACGAGTAAAGCGCTTCTTCCCTTACTCCAACCTTAGGCCGTACCAGCTTGAAGCCTCCACGTTCATATACGACGTGTTTAGGGAAGGCGGCATCGGCCTACTCTCGGCGCCCTGCGGCATAGGTAAGTCCATAGCAGCTCTAGCAGCTTACCTTGCTGCACGCGAGGAAGCAGGTGGTTTTAGGGTTTTGGTGTTGACGAGGACCAAGAACCAAGCCGAGATCTATAGCAGGGAGCTTAGAGCTCTTCGAGAACGCGTAGGCGTGGAGGTGGCTGCTGCCATCTTTAAGAGCAAGATGGAGATGTGCTTGAAGGTCGGGGAGGACGAGAAGCTTCGCGGCGTAGGCTACCAGGATTTTCTAAGGTACTGCGGCGGCCTAAAACGGCGGCTTCATGGACGGCGCTGCGAGTACTATGAAGCTACGGTAATAGAGGGCTGGAGGCCGACGGTGAAGGCTAGGCGTTTAGTGGAGTCGCTGGTTAGGGAAGGGGCTTCCATGCCCGACGAGGTCTACGAAGCTTGTAAGGAAGAGTCGCTGTGTCCCTACGAAGTTACGAAGTTCCTAGCCAGCCGGGCTGACCTCATAATAGGTAACTACAACTACGCGCTTCTACCGCCAGTGAGGGCCTCAGTTCTTTCTAGAGCGAGGATTAAGCTTGGATCGACGGCTGCCGTCTTCGATGAAGCTCACTCCCTACCTAGGTACGTGATCGACCTCTTCTCCGACGAGCTCTCGACCAGGTCTATGAAGAGGGCTTTAGAGGAGGCTGAGCGCTTCGGCGTTGATGGTTCGCTTACGAGGGTCTTAGCCGCCTTCAAGGACGTCGTGGAGGAGCTTGGACACGAGGCTTACAGTGAACTTGGCGTGGACGAGGAGAAGATAGTAGACCCTATACGTGTCTTACGCGATGTTGCGTCGAGGACCGAGCTGGAGGACCTAGAGGAAGTCGTCGACGTGCTTAACCATCTAGAGGATGAAGGTGAAAGGATCAGGCAGCTTAAGGCAGCTGAAGGTAAGCCTCCAACCTCCTACATAGCTAGGTGCGCCTCCTTCCTAGCCGACTGGGCTACAGCTACGGAAAGCTTCTATGCGGCATATGTTAAGGCTGTGAGGAGGGGGGAGGAGCTTTACTTTAGGCTAGGCCTTAAATGCCTAGATCCTTCTCCAGCAGCCTCGGTTATCAACGGGTTTAGGACAGCAGTGCTCATGTCAGGGACGCTGTGGAGCCCTGAGTACTACATGGATGTGCTGGGCCTAGATAAGACCAGGTGTAGACAGCTAAGCCTTCCCTACCCTTTTCCGCGTCGAAACCGCGCCTTAATCGTCGACCTTGCCTCAACCTCAAAGTACGAGCGTAGAGGAGAGATGCTATGGAGTAAAGTAGCTTTCAGGCTCAATACGCTGCTTAGAGCTCTTAAAGGCCGTGCAGCTATCTACACGCCTTCCTACGAGGTGTTACGTGAAGTAGCTTCTAGGCTTAGCTCGGATAGGCCTCTTCTCGTGGAGGATGAGAGGACTAAGGTGGTTGAGGCGCTGGAACATTTAAGGCGCCACCCCGATGCGGTGGTGATGGGGGTGGCTGGAGGCAAGCTTAGTGAAGGCGTGGATTTCACCGACGCTGAGGGTAAAGGCCTGCTCTCCGCTGTGATCATGGTGGGGCTCCCCTACCCTAAACGTAACCAGCTACATGAAGCCCTCGTCGAGCATTATAGGTCAAGGTTCGGCGGCTTAGCGGTGGAGTATGCGCGTGAAGCTCCATGCATCAATGCCTTAGCGCAGGTGGCAGGTAGGCTGATAAGGGGCCCTGAGGACCGAGGCGCGGTGATCATAATGGACTATAGGGCGATGCGGCCTAGGTTTAGAGCTAAGCTTCCCGAGGACTGGAGGGAGGATATAAAGGGGCGTAGGAGCCTTGAGAGGATCATAGAGGATCTGGCTTCGCTAGGCTTAGTGGAGGCTAGCTTCTTAGCGAAAGCTTGAATACCTCATTAAGCTTCACGTGTCAAGGGTGGGAATGGTGAACTTCGAGCTTAGCAGGGAGCAGAGGGAGGTTAAGGAGGCTGCTCGCGAGTTCGCGGAGAAGGAGTTCACCCCCGAGCTGGCTAAGGAGTGTGATGTGAAGGAAGAGTTTCCCTGGGAGCTCTACAGGAAGGCGGCTCAGCTAGGCTTCCTTCAGCCACACTTCGCCGAGGAGCATGGTGGACAGGGGCTCAGCTACCTTGAAAACCTACTCATAGTTGAGGAGTTTTGTCGCGCCGACTCGACGTTAGGCATAGCCATAACGGTGGGTACCTTCGGCAGCGACCTTATACACCTCTTCGGCAGCGAGGAGCAGAAGCAAAAGTACCTACCTATCGTGGCTAGGGGTGAAGCGGTTTCTTCAGGGGCGTTCACGGAGCCTGGACATGGAAGCGATATAACCTTGCTAGACACCACCGCGGTGAAGGAAGGGGACTTCTACTTCATCAACGGGACGAAGACCCTCATCTCCAACGCCCCCATCGCTAGCTTCACCGTCGTGCTCTGCCAAACCATCCCAGGCCTTAAACATAAAGGTCAAACCCTCTTCATAGTGGAGCGCGGAGCGGAAGGCTTCGAAGCCACTAAAATCACAGGTAAACTTGGTATTAGGGCGTCGCTGCTGGGAGAATACTCGTTCAGTAACGTTAAGGTGCACCGGTCAGCTGTGGTAGGCGAGGAGAACAGAGGCTTCTACCACACGCTTCAATTCCTCGACTATGGGAGGCTTCACACGGCAGCGCAGGCTGTAGGCTGTGCTCAAGGAGCTTTAGATAGAGCGGTCAGGTACGCGAAGGAGCGTAGACAGTTCGGTATGAGGCTAGCGGACATGCAGGTGATAAGGCATAAAGTAGCCGATATGGCTACCAAGATAGAGGCTGCGAGGCTCCTAGTCTACAGGGCGGCGGCGAAGCTGGATGAGGGCAAGATTATCCCTGAGCTTACCTCCATGGCTAAGTCCTTCGCCGCTAAGGTAGGCATCGAGGTGGTGAACGAGGCTCTACAGATCTTCGGTGGCTACGGCTACCTCGCGGAATACGATATCGAACGCTTCTACCGTGATGTGAGGATCACCGCTATCTACGAAGGCACCACGGAGATCCAGAAGAACGTCATAGCTAGGGCCATCCTAGGCTGACCTGTACAAAGACCTCGAACAGGGCGTTTCAAAGCATAGCGCTATTACTTGGCCACTTAGCTTAGCAAGGAACGATGACTAAGCTGAAGCTTAAGGTAGCAGTGCTCCTCGTCTTGGTCCTAGCGTCTCCAGTACTCTTCATCCTTCCTCACAGCGGCTCTGCTTCAAAATCTCCCTTAGAGGTCAAGAGCTTCAAAAGCTATAAAGAGCTAGTGGACTACCTCAACTCGACCAAGGTTAGGTTCAAAGCGCCCGTCGCTGGCATATACTTCTACATCCAAGCAATGGGCCTTGAAGCTGGCCCGCCGGATCGAAACGTGGCCTACTCGACCACCAACGTACAGGTCCCAGGCGTTGATGAGGCCGACCTAGTCAAGACTGATGGAAGCTACCTCTACGTAGCCTCCCAAGGACACGTCTATATAGTTAAGGCTTACCCACCTGAAGAAGCCGCGGTCATAGCTGAGGTTGAAGTGAACTCTAGTATCTATGGACTCTTCCTCCTGGAAGATAGGTTGATAGTGGTGACTGAGACTTGGCCTATCTACATCTTCGAAGGAGGGATGGGCGGCGCGATACCTATCTTCCCCTACTACGTCAACACTACCATCTGGATCTACAGCATATCCAACCCTGAGCAGCCTGTCCTCCTAAGGAGCATAGAGGTTACTGGGCGCTGCGATGCCTTGAGGCTGAAGGACCACTACATATATGCCGTGATCAGCTACCCAGCCTACACCGACCCAGTCCTGCTACCTCTCGTGGATGGTGTACCAGTTGAGGCTACGGAGGTCAAGTACTTTGAAGAAGACGACAGCTACGTTTACACCATAATACTCGCGGTGGACGTGGAGACCTGCGAGTATACGAGAGAGGTCTTCTTAATTGGCAGGAACAGCTACGTCTACGTTTCCCTGGATAACCTCTACCTGCTATGCGTAAAGCGGATACTTAGGCCGCTGGAGACGAGAGTGCTCGAGGAATACCTAGCTCCTATTACCTATAGCCGCGAAAAGACCGTCATCTATAGGTTTAGCTTAAACGGCCTTGAAGTATCGGTAGCTGCTAGGGGGGAGGTTAGCGGCGTCGTACTCGACCAGTTCTCCATGGATGAACATGGCGGCTACTTCAGGGTAGCTACCACGGAGCACCGCTGGTCCGCGCTAAACGCTGATGAGCGCGTGAACAACGTTTACGTCTTAGACATGGACCTTAACGTAGTGGGCAGCCTCGAAGGCTTAGCGCCTACCGAGAGCGTTTATGCAGCTAGGTACCTGGGAGATCTATTATTCCTCGTTACGTTCAGGGTGGTGGACCCTCTCTTCGCCATCGACCTCTCTGACCCCTCTCGGCCAAGGGTACTAGGCTTCCTAGAGCTTCCAGGCTACTCGGAGTATCTTCATCCTTTAGGTGAAGGCTGGTTAATGGGTGTGGGCATGGATGCCGATGTGAACGGTAGGGTCGATGGAGTGAAGGTAGCTCTATTCAACGTATCCGATCCTTCCAGCATAGAGGAGGCCTGTTCAATTAAGTTTAACGCCACGTGGTCTCCTATCTTCGGTGACCATAAAGCTTTCACGTTTAACCCCTACCTGAGCTACGTGGCCATCCCTACGCGGGGCGTAGATGACGGTGTATACGTGGTTCAGGTGGAAGAAGGGTCCCTGTTGCTTAGAGGCTTCATAAACCATGAAGAGGCTCTACGCACCCTATACATTGACGAGTACATCTACACTGTGTCATCCACGATGGTAAAGATCGTAGACTTAAACCTCCAGCCGGTGGGCCAAGTGATGTTAAGCTAACCTTCCTTCTTCCTTCTTTTCTCCAAGAAGGCTCTTATGCCTTGGTGAGGCGTCTGAGTAGCGAAGTTTAAGGCGAAGCATTCAAGCTCCAAGCTTAGCCCCTGGGAGAGGAGGGCTTCGATGGGCTGGTTGACCACGTCCTTGATTAGCTTGAGCACGGAGGGATCCAAGCGGCTTAGCTCATCCACCAATCCATCAACAGCTTCCTTAAGCTTCTCTGGGGGGACCACCATGTTGATGAGCCCAAGCTTCTCAGCCTCCTCGGCGCTCAGCAATCTGCCTGTCATGAGAAGCTCCTTGGCCTTCTTGACCCCTACAAGTAGGGGCAGCCTTTGAGTAGCTCCTAGCCCAGGCATCATACCGAGCTTCACCTCAGGCTGCCCCAGCCTAGCACTGCTAGATGCCACCGCTAGGTCGCAGGCGAGTACTAGTTCACAGCCAGTGCCTAGCGCTAAACCGTTCACCGCGGCGACTACTGGTTTGCCGAGCTTCAAGACGGCTTGGATGGTCTTCCTAGACTCCTCAACGTGCCTCCTAACCTCCATCGGTTTAGCTTCGAGGAAATCCTTGACATCAGCGCCTGCGCAGAAAGCCTTCTCGCCTATGCCTGTCAGCACGACGACCTTGACCTCAGGGTCGGCCTCAGCTCGGTTTAAGGCCTCCCTCAGCTTACGGTGAGCTTCAGCGTCCAGCGCGTTGAGGGCTTCAGGCCTATTAATGGTGATCCAGGCCGCTGCCCCCTGCTTCTCGTAGATCACAGGTGGATGCATGGTGAGCTACTATACACGGAGGAGGGCTTAACGCTTCCTCCTCTTAAAACCTCGACGCCGCCTCCTTCGCGCCTTCTCCTCTGCGAGCTTCAGGCTTTGAGCTATGGTAGGCAGCAGCGCCTTTGCTATCTCAGTTTCCTTAAGCTTCACCTCGTCGTAACACGCTAAGAAAACCTTCTTGGCGTACTCGACCACCTCCTCTCTGCTTCTATGCCCCGCTGCTACGTCGGCTATCTGGCTCTCGATGAAGCCTCTAACCTCCGGCTTGACGAGCTCCGGCTTGACTTCAAGCAGGGATTTAATGAGGGCTATACCCAGAGGTGTAGGTATACAGCGTTTACTTTCTATGTAGAAATAGCCTCTATCAAGGTTTGTCTGGATGTGCTGGGAGGCGGTTGCGTCGGTGCCTATGTGGAGCTTCTCCATGGTTTTAAGCAGCTCAGCCTCGGATAGGAAGGGTGGAGGCTCGGTCTCCCCCTCCTTGACCTCGACCTTCACCACCTCTACGAGGTCGCCTACGCCAAGCTTTGGTAAAGGCTCCTCGGAAGGTTTTTCGTAGGGGTAAACCTTCAGGTAGCCTAGCTCCTCTACCCTAAGCCCTAGAGCGTTGAAGCGTTCACCATTCACCTCTATGACCGCCTTCTGCCTCATGAGCCTGGCGGGTGGGCTTAAGGTGGCTAGGAAATGCCTCACGATTAGGTCGTAGAGCCTCCAGGCATTGAAGCCCAGCTGGTTTATCAGCTCACCTTTCCAGGCGGGCTTGATGGGATGTATGGGTGGATGTGCCTTATCGTCCTTGGAGCCCCTCGTAGGCTTTAAGGGTGCTTTAAGCAGCTCCGTGGCTGCCTCCCCATATAGGGGGTGGCGCGTAAAGCTGGAGAGGATGGCTTTGAGGTCTATCATGGGGCTGTAGATCTCCGTCTCGGTCCTAGGATAGCTTATGTAGCCTCTACGGTAAAGCTCCTCGGCGAGGTCTAAGGCTATCTTCGGGCGGAGGTTTAGGAAACGGCTAGCTCGGCTTTCAAGCTCCACGGTGTTAAGTGGGGTGGGAGGTTGCCTAAGCGATGGATGCTCCGTGAACTCGTTTACCTCCCCTACGTCTACGCCTTTAACCCTCTCTAGGACAGCTTGACCCTCTTCGCTTTCCTTAAACCTGCCCTTAACGTGTTCTGCTCGGATGAGCTGATCGTCAACCTTAAACGTGGCTAAGACACGCCAAAACTTCTCAGGCCTAAACGCTTCTCGCTCTAGGGCTCGCTGTACAACTAAGTAGAGCACTGGGCTTTGGCAGGGACCATAGCTTAGGAAACGGCCTAGCGGGAGGCTTCGCGGCGCTAAACGTTGAACGCTGAGCGTTAAGAGCCTGGTGAAGGCTGCACCTATTGTCAGGTCGACCTCCATCCTGGCGAAGCACTTATTCGCTAGGTTAGGGTTTGGGATCCCTGCCTTCTCGACGGCTCTACGCAGCTCCTCAGGGTTTAGCGTGGAGAACCATGGGCGCTTAAACTCGGCGTAGGGGTTTACGCTGGAGACCACCGACATGGCTTCGAACGCTATGCTTTCACCTTCAGGATCTCCGTCCAGAGCTAAGTATACTACTTCAGCCCCTCTACCCAGCTCTCGTAGGACCTCTATGTATGGCCATGAGCTCTTCTCAGCCACTTTGATGGGCTTAGCGAAGAAAAGGTCTCTTGGATCGACGCTCTTCCACGACTTATTGAGCCTCTCCTCGAAGTCGAAGTTGAAGAGGTGGCCTCTTAACCCTATCGAGGCCCATCGTTTACCGTCCCTCTCGAACGTATATACCTTGACCAGCCCTCTGCCATGTATCCGGTAACGGCCTACAGCTAGGGCCTCAGCGAAGGCTTTGGCTACCGAGTCTTTCTCTGCCACCACCAATACGTCGGGCTTAAGCTCCCAGCGCCCAGCTGCCTTCGTTGAGAACGTGTAGCTCCTAGCTGTAGGCACCTTTACCCTACCCCATGGCTTGGGCCGTCTACGTTAATTAAGTTTTCCACGTCATCCATCTAAGGCCAGCTCTCTCGACGCCAGCTCAGGCAGCGACTTTTTCAAACCTCTCGTAAGCTGGGGAAAGCTTAACTTGAGGCTCCGCCTCCAAGGTTCCAGAGGGCTTTGACGAAGATAGCTCTAAGCTTGCTAGGCTCCGTGGATCCTTCATGGGCTTCGTGGGCTCAAAGCCTCCTAGAGAAGCTCTACTTAAAGGTGGAGAAGCATCCTCTATTAGTATACCTGGTTATAGCTCACAGCAAGCTCCTGTTTAAATCCTACTTGATGACAACCCACCTGGAGACAGGTGTAGCCTCCGCTCCAGCCTTCGAGGAGTTTGAAGCTTCCCACGACGCCTTTCTAGGTGCTCCACGCATAGTCCTATGTGAGGAATCGCTCAGGAACCTGCCTAGACATGTGCAGGCTGGCGTAATCCTTCATGAAGGCGCCCACTCCGTGCTTCACGGCGAGTTAAGGTCGTATACCTTAACTCCTCCTCCACTGCTCAGGGATGTTGAAGCCAAGCTACAGGCACCTCAAGGCTATTCGGTCAACCTCCTCTACCTGTTCTCCACCGCGGTGAAGGATTACGAAGCCACTGAGCTGCTCTTAGAGCTGGGCTTCAGGGAGGAGGCTAAGGACTACGTGATCTACGCCCTGGAACCTAGCCCTAGGCTGGTCGAGGACTGGAAGCTAGCCTCAGCCGCTGGGATCTTCCTCAGACTGGTGCATTTAGCTGAGCTGCTTAAGCCCCTATGCTGCGCTTCTCCTTTAATGGAAGACGGCGAGGTGAAGATGCGAGCCCTATCCATGACCTCCCACCTGCCAACGGCCTACGCAGATGGTTTAGTGGACATAGCTGCTTCACCAGCTTGGAGGAGCAGGGCGACGCTTCAAGAAAAGCTGGAAGGGTTAGCTGAGGTGTTCCTCGAGCGCTTCACGGCTTAGCCCTCTACTCTAGGAAAGGTTGAGGTGGATCTGGCA
>Ga0164311_10000385_pt1 | contig 18875 bp, 19 predicted proteins | sample GuaBasSedimGuay2_FD_121796 | JGI IMG/M metagenome (GOLD analysis project Ga0164311, IMG submission 121796) | Subseafloor sediment microbial communities from Guaymas Basin, Gulf of California, Mexico - Guay2, Core 4569-9, 9-12 cm | ecosystem: Environmental > Aquatic > Marine > Hydrothermal vents... | reverse complement strand
TTTATGAAATCTAACAGTGAGAGTATCTCCGGGTCCACCTCTTCGTTCTTCTTTGCCCTTTCAAGCTTTCTCATTGAGTTTTCCTTCTGCTGAAGAAACCTCGAGTCCATTTGTTTTAAATTTATAGTTCCAATTACTAAGAATTCTCAGAAGATGACGGAAGAAGCTGGAGAGGAAAAGGGAAAAATCAGCAAGGCCATCTTAGCAGTTATAATCCTTTCTGGAATTGCAGTAATGGTAATCCATCTGAAGCAACCCGTTACCTATCCGTACGCGTCAACGGTAGCGGGTGTTAACGTCCATTCCCAGATTCCGATCTCTGAAATACAGTATCTGAAAAACATCGCACTCTTTAATAACTCAAATAAAGCTGCAACTACGTGCAATTTCGAGCTCTCTGCCATCTCAACCGTTGATCGTTATGGCTACAGGGTATTTATAGAGAGGGGAGAAAAGGGCATCTATGTCCAGAGAAATGCCGTATACATAAGAGGGAATACCGATAGGGAAATTTTACAGGCGTGTAATGTCTTTTCATGCATTAGAGAGGGAATTGAATGCCCAGAAAATCTGTGGGAGATCAGAGATATAATTGTGAATTCAAAGAGGATAAATGTAATTTTGGATATCAATTTAAAGGGCCCGGCACTGAGGGGTTATGGTGATGTTCTGGGGGCACTGGGTTATATCCAGGGAGAGAACGTACTGAGGGATATAAATGGCGATGGCAAAATAGAGAGGTGGGAGGTGGAGGAGAACCTCATTAGGATATTCCCCCATATAAAGGAGGATAATGAATGCAAGTTACAGCCTATAAGCACGGCATTCCAGAAGCTCAATGCAACCAATGAAACCTTTAACTGCAGTGAATTACATCCATCAATAATGTTCACGAAAGCCGAGAAGAACGCAATTGAGGTCAAAAATGGGGACGTAATTATCTCCGGGGATGATGATCACATAGGTTCTGCCTGTATTATCCTGAGGGATGTAATCTCCCCGGAGTTTATCAGAAGCCTGTACAGGACGGGTTAGTCTCCCACATAAAGATTCTCAGTAGAGACGTTCACCTAAAGAGTTTTTAGCCTCAAACGTCTGAGTCTTTAAGTCCAGGATCCGTTATAAGGGAGATAGAAACCTGTCCATGAATCTCAGAAAGCCCTTATTATCGATCTTCAGTATGTCTCTATCCTCGATTATCTCTATCTTCTTCGCGCTCCTCAGATTCTTTCCAAAGCCCTTTTTCTCCTCAATTAACCTCGGTAAAAGTTGTTCAATTTTTTTAAATTCTCTTTCAGTATCAACGACCCAGCGTCCATTTTTTATATATGGTCTATAAGCCCTGTATTTCTCGATGAAGTTTTCCTGATCCTTCAGATTTTTATCTATCGGCGGTCCCAGGTGATGCCTTATCCTCGGTAATCTCCATACCTCGAAATCGAGTAATATGACCGAAAGGTTATTCTCATCCGTCCATAGATCGAATTTAAGGATTCTGAAATCGAATTCATCTATCGATTTTTTTAGAGCAATAGCGGTTTTTCTCAGCTGTGGATAGAGGCTGTTCGGATTTATCCTGGAGTGCTTGAATAGAATTCCCATCAGTTTGGTCCCCCTCGATCTCATTCTCCGAGAAAGTTCCCTCTTGCTCGGCAATCTCTCCTCGGGGGGAAAGAAGAACTCCCTGCCCGGAGACTTTAAAAATTCTATACTGGCTACAATGAATTCCGCCAATCTCTGTCTCGAGACTGCGGCGGCAGCATTTCTGTTCTCGTCTATTGGATCTATGACTATTAAACTCGCATCCGGGAAGAAGTACTTTAACGGCTCTTTATCCTCCCAGAGATTTTCCGGATCCAGGATCTGGTTAAATTTCCATTTTGTAGCCGCCTTCAGTGTATTTTCAAAAGAGCCATAATTTATAACCAAGAGCTCCGTTAGATATCCAGAAAATCCCTGAACCTTTGCCTCGGCGCCATAGACGCCGATGCCCTTCATAAATTGTTTCAGGAGCCTTATTTCATCGCTCAGATTTTTATTCTCCCGTATCTTCTTCCTCACATATCTCGTGTGATAAGGCGTTCTGTCTACCGCAGACCTCGGTTCTTTTGTTTCATAACAGGGGACTATCTCTACGTTATAACCCCTATAAAATCCCCTGACGTAGGGGTGTTCCGCATAATCTATCTCGTATCTTGCATTCAATTCTTTAAATAATTTCCTACCTATCTCCAGGGCCCTCTCCTCCAATTCCTCCCTCGATACATCTTTATGGAACATGATAAATATGTCTATGTCCTTGTCCCCTCTGAGATCGGTATCTTTGGCCAGAGAACCAACCAGAACGGGCCTTACACCCATCTTCTCGAGTTTCTTCTTTATCCTCTCTATTATCCTCTTCTCAAGTTCGTGCTCTTCCTCCGTTGGAGTAATCTCCTTTAAGATTTCTCTTAGGAGTTTTTTCATCTTGGATTAAGGTTTAGGATTTGCTGTTTATTAGTTTAGTGAGTATTATTTTTATTTTTTTATTAATCCCTCAATATCCACTAATAATCTACCATCTATCTTCGCACCACAGTTGGGGCACTTTGAATCCTCTATTCTGTTCTCATAGACTGTGAAGAGGTATCTCTTTATCAGAAGTTCATTACAATTGTAACAGTAGGTATTCTCCCCGATATCCCCCGGGATATTACCGGTGTAAACATATCTCAGACCCGTATCCAGACCAATCTCCCTGGCTCTGTGAATCGTCTCTATATCTGTCTGAGGCAGGTTCTTTAATCTGTAATGGGGATAGAACCTGCTTATGTGCCATGGCGTTTCATTACCCAGCTCGTTCTTTATAAATTCCGCTATCTGCCTCAGTTCATCCATCGAATCGTTCAGGGTTGGAATTACCAGGGTCGTTACCTCGACCCATATACCGAGCTTTTTCATTAACCTTAGTGAATTTAGAACTGGTTCAAGACTAGCGCTACAGATCTCCCCGTAAAATCTATCGGTAAATGCCTTTAGGTCCACATTTGCTGCATTCAGATACTTCTTATAGATCCTTAGCATCTCTTCGGACATAAATCCATTTGTAACGTATAGATTGGCAATGCCCTCTTTCTTTGCTAATATGGAGGTGTCATAGGCGTATTCAAAAAATATGGTGGGTTCGGTATAGGTATAAGCGATGCTCTCACAGTTATTTTCCTTGGCCAACCTCACGACATCCTCTGGCGGTAGATTCTCACCGGGCATCTCTTTATAGCTATCTGCCTTCTGACTTATCTGCCAGTTCTGACAGAATTTACAGCGAAAATTACAACCTGTCGTGGCGATGGAAAAGCTCTTAGATCCTGGAAGATAGTTGAAGAAGGGTTTCTTCTCAATTGGGTCTATATGGGCGGCAATTGCCTTTCCATATACTAAGGAATAGAGGGTGCCTTTTCTGTTCTCTCTAACACCGCAGATGCCTCTTTTTCCGTCTGCTATAGTGCAACCATGGGAACATAACCCACATTTTACCTTCTTGTCCTCCAGTTTCTTGTATAACATCGCCTCATTCATATCGATTAATTATCCCTCATAGATAAATAAATTTAAAGAGATCTAATCCAATAAGTAATGTATGCAGTACCTGAAGATTCCAGAGGAGAGGGTTGCGGTTTTGATCGGTAAGGGGGGAGGAATAAAGAGAGAGATAGAGAAAAGGACGAACACACGACTCAAGATAGACGATGGGGATATATCCATCGAAGGGGACCCCATGGGCATATTAACGGCAAGGGATGTCGTTCTCGCAATTGGTCGTGGATTTAGCCCCGAGATCGCATTCAGGCTGTTCGATGAAGAAAATGTCCTGGAGATCATTCCATTGACGGACTTCATAAGATCCGAGAAAGAACTGGCTAGGAAAAAGGGGCGAATTATTGGCAGGAAGGGAAAAATGAGGAACGTTATTGAGGGCATTACGAATACGAGCATATCGGTTTATGGCAAGAGCGTTGGGATAATAGGGAAGTACGATCGGGTTGAGATCGCAAGGGAGGCCATACTAAAACTCATTAGGGGTGCAAGACACTCTTCGGTATACAAATTCCTCGAAAGATCCAGGGCCCAAGAGCGTGAATTTCCCGATTATGAAGGTCTTCTAAAAGGGTAGAATTTGTTTTCATGTTTGCAGTTTTAAACCTGAAATTTCAATATATTAGATGTAATGAATGATAACTATGGAGTCGAGAGAAAAGCACGCAGATGAATTATTTAAGGAATTCAGAGAGACCTCTATAACCGAATTCTTCAGGAAAAATCGCGCTCATCTCGGGTATTCGGGAAAACTGAGGTCATTAACTACTGTTGTGCATGAAATTGTCACCAATGCCCTTGATGCGTGTGAGGAGGCCGGAATTCTACCCGAGATTCGGGTCAGGATCGATGCATTAAATTCGGAGCACTACAGGGTCTTCGGGGCAGATAACGGGCCCGGAATTCCTCTAAAGCATATATCCGACGTTTTTGGTAAGATGCTTGCGGGAACAAAATTCCACCGAAATGTTCAATTGAGGGGGCAGCAGGGAATAGGGATTGCAGGGGTTACATTGTTTTCACAGATAACCACGGGGAAGCCAATCAAGGTCAGAACATCGACCGGAAATGGCAGGGTTTATGAGGTTGAGCTGATGATCGACATAACAAAAAACAGGGCGGATATTCTGAGCAAGGAGGAATACGCCGAATACTGGAGGGGAACGGAGCTCGATATCGAGATAAAGGGCGTTAAGTTCAATCTAAGCGAGAGGGGTCCATTCGAATACCTGAGAAGGACGGCGATCGCAAATCCGCACGCAAGGATAATATTCATAGATCCGGAGGGCAGGAAGACCGTATTTGAGAGATCCAGCGAAAGGATCCCAAAACCACCAATGGCGATAAAGGTTCACCCGAAGGGGTTAGAGGTCGATGACCTTATCAATATGTCCAAGGTAACTAAAGCTAGGAAGGTCAGTTCATTCCTGGTAAATACACTCTCAAGGATGAGCAACGCAAAGGTCAGAGAGATTCAGGAACACGTCAGCTTTGATCTAAATAAAAATCCGCGAAGGCTTACCTGGGCGGAGTGTGAGGAGATCATAAATGCGATAGAGAAGATAAAGTTTCTGGCTCCACCGACCGAGGGTTTAGAGGCTATAGGTGAGGAGCAGATAAGAAATGCCGTTTTAAATATCCTGGATCCAGAATTTGAAGCCGTGGTAACCAGACCCCCGAAGGTGCATTCTGGAGGCATTCCCTTTCTGGTTGAGGTTGCCATAGCCTACGGGGGTCACGCCGGGAGGGTCGTTGGGGATGGGATCAAGTGCGAGATAATGCGTTTTGGGAATAAAGCCCCCCTGCTGTTCGATGCCGGGGGCTGTGCAATAACCAAGGCGGTAAATTCGGTGGAATGGAAGAGATATGGTATAAGGGATTTTGAGAATTCTCCAATTACGGTTTTCGTAAATCTGGTCTCAACCTATATACCCTACACCTCAGCTGGGAAACAGAGCGTCGCCGAGGATAGGGAGATCATGAGGGAAATGCGCTTTGCATTAATGGAGGTTGGAAGAAAATTCCATGTGTATCATTCACGGAAGAGAAGGGCCCTTGAGAGAGAGGCAAGAAAGCAGATTTTATTGAAATACAGTATTGAATTGGCCTCTGGTCTTGCAAAATTAACGAACAAAAACGAGGACAAGATTCTTAAAGAGCTTCAGAATCTGATAGAGGAACGAATAACGGGCATGGAAATTGAAGAAGCTGAGGAGGGAATTGCAGGGGAAGAACTAGAACCGACACTTGAGGGTGAGAGCGAGGACAACTCTGAAGCTCATAGGGAGATAGAGGAGGTTGAATAAAGATGGAAAGACAGAAGGTAATCTCAAAATTAACGCATCTGGGTGGGGAGATAACGAATGAGATAATGCTGCACGGATCCCCCAAGATAAGGATACCGCAGAGGAGTATCGGAAATATCCACTTCAATGAAAAGGAAAATCTGCTGGAGCTGGGAGACAAGATGTCAACCAGATCATTTTTAAATGTTGCTCACTCGAGGAAATTCATGCAGACAATTCTGATAGCATCGAAGTGCAAAGAGTTTGTATCGAGGAACAAAACGGCGAGTATAAGGGAACTCTATTACCAGTTAAAGCATACCATACCGGGTACAAGGGAAAACACGTTCGATGATCAGAGTGAATCGGATCCCCTGATAGTTGATCTGGAGATAGCCCTCGGTGTTCTCAGAGAGGAGCTGCATCTGAAGGCGGATGATAAGGGCACCTTGATAGGGAGGATTACGATTGAGGATTCTGGGGACTTTATAGACTGCTCAAAGCTGGGAAGGTCCGGCCTATCAATTCCATCGATCGTTGAGCACTACAGGTTTCATGACGTGGAGGCAGACTATGTTCTGGTAATAGAAACCGGGGCCATGTTCGATCGTCTCGTGGAGGAGAAATATCATCTGAAAAATAATTGTATAATGGTATCGACGAAGGGGCAGGCAGCCAGGGGGTGCAGAAGGCTAGTTCATAGATTAAATCACGAATTAAAGCTTCCTGTAATTGCATTTACTGATGGAGACCCATGGGGTTATTACATCTATTCCGTAATGAAGGCGGGTTCCATGGCACTGGCTCATGAGTCCAAGAGGCTGGGAACGCCAAAGATGAAACTCGTGGGAATGACGATGACAGACATAGATACCTATGGCATGGAAAAGGTCACGGAAAAGCTAAAGGACGTCGACAAAAGGAGGATTAATGAGCTCTTACAATACCCGTGGTTCCAGAGGAAGGAATGGAAAGAGGAGCTCAATCTGATGTCGAAAAAGGGCGTCAGGATAGAGCAGCAGGCACTGGCTTCAAAATCCCTGGAATTCGTTGCGGAGGAATACCTGCCAGAGAAGATCGCAAAAAAGCAGATGCTACCTTAAAATGCATTTCATCCGCGAGATCTTTCGGGGGAATCAGGACCGGGAGTATATCCATAGAAAATTCGTGAGATATGGTCGCGGGGAATTTGAGGGACCAGTGATAAGGATAAGGAATTCTGGAAATCGATTAAAAATAAATGCATCTGACGACTATGTAAATATCTTGGGAGAGATCTTGGCAAAGAATTCGTCCAAGGCTCTTAATGTCTCCGGGAATATCATATCAAGGGACAATATAGAGAGCCTCCTATCAGAGCTTGGGATTCCGATAGAGAAAGCTACGGGGAAGAAGGGGCTTTTTACTCTAAATTTAAAGGGCACCATTCCAGCCGAGAACCTCTCAAGGCTTTATTCAGAGCTAAAAGGTTCTCATATATTTCTCGATCTGACCTCATCGGATAAAAATTCACATCTGAAAACGAAGAAGAGATTGCCGAGGCTGGGCTCCGAACCCGACCAGAATTTCTGTTCCGCGATCTTTGATACATCTCTAACCGATGCGATTATGAATGAAATATGTTTCGATATAGATGTGAAAGACTTTGAGGAGATCAAAATCTCCCATAGATATATAATAAAAGAGCTCCTCATCCCAGAGGAATACAGAGAGAACCTCGCATTGGCGAGAATTTATTCAAAGAGAAAGGGCATAATAAAGAGATTCGTCGAGATAGATGGGAGGAAAACAGAAATCGAGCATGAGTTCATTGTATGATTTATTCTTCTTCCAGTTCCTCTTCCAGTTTCTTCGGTTCCTCCCCCGCACTTTCCTCGGGTTTTTCTCTCATGGATTCTTCCCCCATTTCTTCTTTTGATTTTTCTCTAGGGAATCCTTCCAGTTCCTCTTCCAGTTTCTTCAGCCTCTTTAGTTCCTCTTCCAGTTTCTTCAGTTCATCATCCTCGGCAGTTTCCTTTGATTTTTCTCTTGGGGGTTTCTCCTCTTTTTCTTTCTCTGGTTTTTCTTCTCTGGGGATCTCTTCCGGAATCTCGGCGGCTTTTGGCGTCTCGGATACCTCCTCCTTCGGAAGCTCTTTTCTGATAATTTTCTTCCCCGTTCTTTTCTTCTTAGACCTCTTCTTCAGGATTAACACAACAAATAGGAGAATAACAACAGCCAGGATAAATATCAGAACGACTGTGCCCCATTGCGATATAAATGAGGTATATATGCTGAGGGTTGTAGTCGTTGTAGAAGTTGTTGTGGTAGTGGTAGTCGTGGTAGTGGTAGTTGTGGTAGTGGAAACCGTAGTAATCTGAAAGGAATCCTCCATTTTCCTGACATCGGGGAGATATTTAACATAATTTTCAACCTCTGCCACATAGGTAATGATGTAAACGTTATTGTTCTTTATCGTGTAATCCTGTAACGCCTTCAGGTCGTATGGATATTCTCTGAATTCATAAACCAGTTGATGAGCATCCTGGCCCGCCAGTCTGACATCCTTGGAATCAAAGAGTTTTAAATCGGGTAGTGCTTTAAGCTCATTCATCGAGGATTCTGTGAATTCATCCAGTGTCATATTTGACGGCACACTCCGAACGGATATACCGACATTTTCTTGGAACGTATCCATGATACCCTCGAGGGGAGTTAAAAAATGCACCACAGCACCCCTATATTTCTCTCGTTTTTCCCAAGTGGACGGATACGACAGCCTAAAGCCATACTCTTCATTTTCATATTCCAGATAAATCCTGGGCAATGTAGTAGTTGTAGTAGTTGTAGTAGTTGTAGTAGTCGTTCTCCTCGTAGTAGTCGTTCTCCTCGTAGTAGTCGTTGTCGTGGTTGTCCTGTTCACATCCAGTATTCGTATATATTTTTTAATCGTTTCATCGATTTCGCCATCTCGACGGTCTATGGTCACCACCCTGAGAACGTGAGTTCCCGGCTCTATGGGATATTTGCTCAGATCCCAGTCAATGTCATTCACCTCTGTTACGCCACAACGTAGTATCTTTCTTCCATGATACAGCTTTTTTGAGGTAAAATTTTTATTATCGATATAGAACCATATCTCATAGTTACAGCTGTTCCCCTTGAGCGTAACATTGACGAAAATGACATCATTCATATAGATTCTACTTGGATCTGGGCTTATATCGATAGCCCTAATAAATAGAGCATCCGTCATGGTTGCAAAGAAAAGCATGATCATCCAGAGAGTCAAGAACCTTCCATAATCCATCTCACTTAATCTATGAGAATCCGGATTTAAATAGATTAGAGACTATGTAACCCCTCACTAACCCCCGGGTTCATTGATCAACCTCATTTCATCTGTCGGAGTTTCCCGACGAGAAAGGTGCGTTTCGCCCTTCGGGCTCAAGCGCACTTAATAATGATTCCATGATTGGTATTCAGTGGGGCTGAACGGAGTGAATGCCCCACCTTTCGCCAGCCTTTATTAAAGGCTGGTCGGAGTTTGCCGACCGCAAAACTGCAAAGCAGTTTTGGGTCCCTCGAATCTTTGATTCGAACGGACGACAAAGGTGCGTTTCGCCCTTCGGGCTCAAGCGCACTTAATTAGAGACTATGTAACCCCTCACTAACCCCCGGGTTCATTGATCAACCTCATTTCATCTCTCGCCCAAGTGACCCTGTGAGGGGCACTTATTTATTCAAAGCTTAAAGATAAATATGAGATAAAATCCTTTACCCGGTGGGGGCAGACTTAGACGAGATAAAGGAAAAGACTCAGGGGTATGGAGCATACGATGAAGTTGTTGCAAATATAACGGAAATTTCCTATAGGGGGAATATCTATTACTGGGTTGATTTTGAACGGGTTTTTCAATACTCTGGATCTCTCCTGCTCGATGAGGACAAGAACCCACTTAGAGATGAAGACGTAATCCTTGCCTTCGCAGAGCGAGGGTGATATATGGGAGTTATAGTAGAAAAGGGATACCGAATGGTTTGCCTTGGCGCTATGGAGATACATCAAGAGCCATATCTGAACTAAGGAATTCTAGGATAAGCTCGTTAGAAGCAAGATCGAGGTATTGGCAAATGATTTTAAAGCCTTAAGTGAGTTATCCTCCGAGTCGGCTCTCTATCTTAACAGAAGTTTATCCATTTTCTCCCGATGACGCGGAGATGTATATGAAAAAAGGGGATGATTAAAAAAATTGGTTGGTCGCCTTTTCTTTACGCGTTCGAGCTCGCTTACCTCTTTGCCAGTTCCATCTCCCCTGCCTCTAACTTCATTAGCTTTTTTTCGAGAACCTCTCCTCTTTCTCACGCCTTTAATTCTTTATTATCGAGTTTATCCTCTCCCCGCTCAAGCATATCCAATCTCCTCGTATCGGTCTTTTGGATTTCACATTTCCGATTTATTATTGTTTATTTTTGCTTATGTACTTAAATATATAGTACCAAGGTATCTGAAATGAAGATAAAAATACTGGATACGACCCTTAGGGACGGAGAACAGACCCCAGGTGTTTCCTTCACACCCGATGAAAAACTGAGGATAGCAAAGGCATTAGACGATCTTGGTGTCGATGTCATAGAGGCCGGTTCGGCCATAACGAGCGAGGGGGAAAGAGAGGGCATTAAGATGATAGCTGATGAGGGTTTAAGGGCTGAGATCTCAAGTTACGCCAGAATTTTACGGGGAGATATAGATGCGGCGATTTCCTGTGATGTGAATTCTATATTTCTGGTCGCTCCAACATCGGATCTTCATATAAAGTACAAACTTGGCATCACGAGGGATGAGTTGGTAAAGAAAACGCTAAATGCGATCCAGTACTGTAAGGATCACGGTTTAGTGGTTGACCTATGCACCGAAGACGGCTCTAGAACAGATGTTAGATTCCTGTCCAAAATTCTTGAATCCGCAACTCAGTATGGAGTAGACAGATTCACGATCGCAGATACGGTTGGTATCATGCTTCCCGAGAGGATCCATGAGATGTTCTCTAAGCTGGCGAGGGAATCGAAGGTTCCATTGGGGGTTCATTGTCACGATGACCTTGGATTGGCTACCGCAAATACTATAGCCGCTGTAAGAGCCGGGGCCTCGATCGTTGATGTTACCGTAAACGGATTGGGAGAGAGGGCCGGAAATGCATCCTTGGAAGAGGTCGTAATGGCGCTGAAACTGGGATACAATTATGATATGGGAATAAAGACAGAGAAGATAACTAGCGTCTCAGATCTCGTGGAGAAATCGTGTGGTATTCCCGTTGCCCCGAACAAGGCCATAGTTGGGGATAATGCATTTACTCACGAGGCTGGAATTCACGTGGATGGGATTTTAAAGAAACCCGAGACCTATGAAGCGATAAAGCCAGAGTCCGTTGGCGCTAGAAGGAGATTCGTTCTCGGAAAACACGTGGGCACGAAGGCAATACTGAAAATGCTAAGTGATCTTAAAATCTCGGTGTCTGATGAACAGCTGAGGGATATCCTCAATCAGGTAAAGTACATGGGCGATAAGGGTAAAAAGGTTACAAATGTCGATTTAGAGGCAATTGCACACTCGGTCCTTGGAATAGAGGTGGAAAAAGCCATAGAGGTGAAAGAGCTGGTTGCCGTTGCTGGCAATAAGTTTACACCCACTGCATCCGTAAAGATAAAGATTAACGGCAGGGAGATTACAGAATCCGCTACCGGAACTGGCCCCGTGGATGCAGCGATGAACGCGATAAGACGCGCCACTAAAGAAGTTCCATTCGAACTGGTTGAATATCACGTTGACTCCATAAGTGGTGGAACCGATGCCGTTGTGGAGGTAATGGTCAAACTCAGATCCAGAGACAGGATTATCACCGCACGGGGTGCTGGAAGCGACATAGTTTTAGCCAGCGTCGATGCACTGGTAAATGGAATAAACCTCATAATGAGGCACCTCGATTAGTATGTCAATCAAAAAAGCGGCCCAGGATCTGAAGTATCTGCTCGACAGGGGGTACAATAAAAAGACCTCTCTCAACCTGGTTGTGAATCGCTATAAGTTGAATGAGAACCAGAGAAACTTTCTGCAGAGATATGTCTTCTCTGAGAGAGATATACAGATGCACAGGTCAAGGCTTTTATCTATCGAAAAAATATCTGGGAGGTATATCGTGATTGACGGTTACAATGTTCTGGTAACGGTAGAGGCGATCCTCAGCAAAAGAAATCTTGTGAGGGGAATGGATGGCTTTTTGAGAGATACCTCTGCTATTTTTTCGAAATACAAGTTCGATGAAAATACAAAAAGAGCACTAAAGACGATTATTCTAACATTAAGGGAATACAACCCGAGGTTCGTGCTCTTTATATTCGATTCCCAGATATCCCGTAGCGGTGAGTTGGCAAGCTATGTGAGACATAAATTGAATGAATTTGGTCTAGAGGGGGATGCCAGAACGAGCAGAAGTGCAGATAAAGAGATAGTTGACCTGAATCAAATCACGATAACTACGGACAGTATCATCATAGAGAAGGTTGACTCCGTTGTGGACATCGGATCCATCATACATGAAAAACAACCTTCTTCAGAAGGTTGACCAATAAATTTTTATGCTAGTGCGTCAAATATTTTTTTGATTATGCCAACCAAGAAGATAGGGTTTTTGCGGTCGAGGTTTGTCAGGAGAGGCTCTCGATTATTCATGGGTTTCGGTAGTATATTAATTGGGGTTTTCCCCAAGATGGAGATAAACCTCAAACAATCGGGGATAGGTACAGAGTATAATGTAAACGCCAGAGAATATCTATCAATCTGTCTTTTCCTCTCTTTGTTTGCATTTATAACCATATCCTTTGTCATATCCGGATTAATGCTCTTGGTCGGTGCACGGAATCCCATCCTTGGGGGAACTATATTAATTGGTAATACAGAGGTGAGCAGGGACATTATAATAGGTCCACTATTTGGGGCCATAGTGGGTTTTTTCATATTCTTCCAGGTTATCTCATATCCAAAGGTAATCGTCAACAGACGAGTTAGGAGTATAGACAGAAATTTGCTCTTTGTACTCAGAACAATATTGGTCCAGATAAGATCGGGCGTTCCGATCTTCGATACATTTGTCTCCATAGCTGCTGGGGACTACGGTGAGATCTCCCACGAATTTCAAGGTGTTATAGAAAAGGTGAGAGCTGGAAGACCAGTTATCGAAAGCCTTGAGGAATTAACCGTCAGAAACCCCTCCATATACTTCAGGAGGGCCTTATGGCAACTGGTTACTGCCCTTAAATCGGGGAGTGATGTTGGCGATAACTTGGAAAATGTTATAAGGGCCCTTTCAAAGGAGCAGATCGTAGAAATTAGAAGATATCAGTCCACTCTAAACCCATTGTCGATGATGTATATGATGATCGCAGTTATTGTTCCCTCATTGGGCATTACCGTTATGATCGTCCTCTCTACCTTTCCCGGGATGGGGGCCATCGCCAGTGAAGATACATTCTGGGCATTATTGATTGGTGTCGCATTCATGCAATTCATGTTCATGAGCGTAATCAGATCGAAAAGACCAAATCTGATGACTTAAGAACGAAAATGCGGTTTTATGCATTCATGGTGAGGCTATTGCCAAAGAAGACGAGACAAAGCTTTAGGCAATTAATAATGTATTCAAATATGCGCGTTGACCCCGATGATTTTTTGGGATTTATTATCTCCTTCGGGTTTATCTTCAGTTGCATTGTTGCCTATCTTACGTATCTGTTCGGGATATCACCAATACTTGGTTTTATTGGATCCTTCGTACTTGTAGAGCTCTTCTTTTACCTTCTCATCCTTTTTTCTATCGATTCCAAGACGAGGGCCGTAGAGGAAGCATTACCGGATGCACTACAGTTGATGTCGTCTAACATTCGCGCCGGTTTAACCACAGATAAGGCATTATTATTGGCGGCAAGACCCGAGTTCGGGCCCCTGGCCGAAGAGTTGAGGAGGGTTGGCAGGGAGACAATGACCGGAAGGAATTTCGCCTACGCCCTCCTGAAGACTACGAAGAGGATAAAATCAGAAAGCCTGAATAGAATCATGGACCTAATTGTTAATAGTCTCAAATCCGGTGGTAAATTAGCAGATCTATTGGACCAGACCGCAAATGATCTCAGGGACCAGGAGATGGTGAGGAAGGAGATCAGTGCCGGTGTTCTGATGTATGTTATATTTATCTTCATCGCGATAGCCTTTGGTGCTCCCTTACTGTTCGCTATGTCTTCTTTTTTGGTTAAATTATTAACAAAGAATATGGCTCTAATCGCAGAGGGAATGCCAAAGGGTGAAATGATGAGTGGGGCGCCAATTTCAATGACAGAGACGCAGTTAGATCCGGAATTTATCAGCACGTTTGCCATGATCTCTTTAACCGTGACCTCAATATTTGGATCACTGATAATGGGATTAATCTTGAGAGGAGATGTAAAGGATGGGATCAAATACCTGCCCTTTCTCTTAATAATATCAATAGGTTTATTCCTCCTCGGAAGCTATGCGATGGATACAATTTTTGGCGGGGTAATGAAGATGTAAGTGGTCATAGAGTAAAGGATATTACTAATATCACTACTCAGATCTCCAGCTCCCAGCCGAACCTTTCCCTGAGAAGAGAGTACACCGCTTCCGGTGGTATGACGCCAAATTCTGTAGCAAATACGTCAATGTAGTCCGCACTGGTTATGTCGAAGGCCGGATTTAAGATCTTTACTCTTGGCAGTTTTCCCGGTTTTATAACCTCGGATGGGTCCCTCTCCTCTATTTCAACCATGGATCCCAGCAGAGACAGGGGTGAGAACTTAATAGACTCCGCGGCAACAATAAAGTCGATATCCAACTCCTTAGCACATAGGGCGATCTGCGAGGTGCCAATCTTGTTTATCATATCGCCACTCGCATAGATCGTATCTGCACCAACGATGACCTTATCGATATCCAATTCCTTCATAATGAGATGTGCTGCAGAGTCAACTATCAACGTAGTTGGGATCCCATAGCTGGATAGTTCCCTTGCGGTTATATGTCCCTGATATCGTGGCCTCGTTTCAGTGCAAACTACTTCTATCTTCTTACCGTCATCCCACGCCCTTTTTATTAGCGTATCTACGGTATCGGAATTGCAGTGCGTTAGAATTATATCTTTTTTCTTAATTAGATTTGAACCGATCTCTGCAATCCTATCCAATGCACTTTTCTGCTCATCTATAAATTTATCGATATCCACCAGTAATTTTTTCCTAAATTCATCTAGTTCTAAATGGCTGTTTTTATCGGCAATGTACAGGATATAATTGATGGCATTTGGTAGAGAGATCGCCGTGGGTCTGGCAGATTTTAACTTCTTACCAGCTCTTTTCAGTTTTTTCAGGAGTTGAGGGGTATTCTTTGCATCAGAGGTGATAACTTCTCTCAGGGTCCTTGAGGCCGAGATTGCTATATTCAGTGCGCCCCTTACTCTCATACTTTTTATGTCTCTGTACGTTCTATCTACTATATCGGTCATATTTATCTATTTAATAGAGAAATATATTAGTCAAAATGGATCTCCTTTCTATGACCGATCTATCGATCAAGGAACTCGAATCAATTATTCGGGAAACCGGGAGGATAAAGGCGAGACCGGAGGACTATAAAGATAGGCTTAAAGGTAAGATCTTGGTGATGTTATTTGAGGGGCCATCAACCAGAACACGGGTTTCCTTTGAAACCGCAATGATACAACTTGGTGGAAATGCGATAGATATAAACGAAAGTATGACACAGCTCGGGAGGGGTGAGACCATGGGAGATAGCGCAAGGGTTTTGAGTAGATACTCTGACTGCATCTTAGCGAGGGTAAAAAGACATGAAACCCTGATGGAGCTTGCAAGGAACTCCGAGGTTCCGGTGATCAATGGTTTATCCGACTTAGAGCATCCCTGTCAGGTAATATCCGATCTGTTCACCATCCACGAGGTCAGAGGAAGGCTTAAGGGAATAGATCTCGCCTATATCGGAGACGGCAATAACGTGTGCAATTCATTGCTCTTGGGGTGTTCAATGGTCGGTATAAACATCAAAGTGGCATCTCCAGAGGGTTATGAGCCGGCTAAGAATTTTGTGAAAAAGGCACTCGATATCTCGAAGGAAACTGGATCGAGGATCGAGATCGTTAACGATCCCAGGGAGGCAGCTAAGGGTGCCAGTTTCCTTTATACGGATGTCTGGGTGAGTATGGGGGACGAATCCGAGGAAGAGGAGAGATTAAAAGCATTTCGGGGGTATCAATTGAACAGGGAAATTGTAAAGCTTGCGAATTCCGACTGTAAGATAATGCACTGCCTGCCCGCCCATAGGGGATTGGAGATTACAGACGAGGTTATTGATGGCAGAGATTCGATTGTCTGGGACCAGGCAGAGAACAGACTACATGCGCAGAAGGCGATTCTTTTAAGGTTGCTGGGATAATAAAATTGATCTTCTCCGATAAGTTAACCTGAATCTGGATATATTATAATGGCATTTGAACTTCAAAGGCAGTATGGCCTGGGTATCTTTGACTCATTGCGCGCATCTGCATGTTACTTAAGGAATGAAAACAGAGAGATAATATCTACAGATAAAGCACTTGATGAAGTTGACGGGATAAATAGGATTGATTTAAGAGATTACTGAAGAAATGAAAACCGGACTAACCTCCATAGATATCTTTTTTTTGACGAGAGAATTGAACGATGAGTTGGATTCTGCGAGGGTCGACAAGGTCTATCAGATCTCCGAGAGGGAACTGAAGATGAGGGTTTATGTCCCAAAAGAGGGTTCTAAGGAGCTCATAATTGCTCCAAATTATCTATGTCTTACAAGATATCAAAGAGATGTGCCAGAACAGCCATCGTCTTTTGCTATGCAGTTAAGGAAGCACCTCAAGGGTGCATTTATAAAAGCTATAAGACAGTACAGATTTGATAGGATCATCGAATTTGAATTGAAGAAAGGCAACTCGGGTTATTTTCTAATTACAGAACTATTCGGTAACGGTAATATAATCCTGTGCAACTCGGAGAGAAGGATCCTTGGCTTGTTAGAATGGCAGAAATGGAAGGACAGAAGGCTTGGGGTTGGACAGATATATCAATATCCTCCAGGGGGCAGAAACCCGCTGGAGATAGATCTCCCAGAGTTTCGTGATATCCTGAGGGGATCCGAAAAGAGTCTGGTTGCAACCTTAGCAGCCGATCTCTCTCTGGGAGGCATATATGCCGAAGAGCTCTGTTTTAATTCCGAGATCGACAAGAGCAGGGAGCCTAAGAGGCTTGGCGATGATGAAATTCAACTTTTATTTGATTCATTCAAGCGATTGATTGAGACCATTAAAAATGAGGTAAAGGAGCCCATGCTCATCTTAGACGAAAGCAAAAGGTATGTGGATGTAATTCCCTTCCGTCTGAGTATCTACGAGAGATTTGAGAGGGAGGGATTTAACACGTTAAATGAGGCAATTGATAGATATTTTATCGAGAGCGAGCTTATGGAGATGCAGAAGATCGGGGAAAGAAAGATTCAGGAAAGGCTTGCGAAGATCCAGAGGATTGAGCTGGAGCAGAGGGAGATGATCAGGGACCTGGAAAAAAAATCTGAGGAATACAAAAAGATTGGTGATCTCATCTATCAGAATTTTCAGGTTCTAGAAATGATCATAAAATCGATTAACCAGGAAAGAAGTAGGGGCGCCGATTGGTCGGAGATCGGGAAGAGATTTATTGGTAAGAGGTTTAATAATATAAGGATTGAGGATATTGGAAAAAACGGATCGATTACCGTGGAGGTGGAAGAAAAATGATCGGAATTATGTCAGATTCTCATGATGATATTGAGGGAATCAGGAAGGCCGTAGACCTTTTCAATTCAAGGAGGGTTGATCTGGTTCTGCACGCCGGGGACCTTATATCACCGTTCACGGTTAAAGAATTCAAGAGACTGAACTGTAAATTTCGTGGTGTTTTTGGAAATAATGACGGTGAGAGATATGGTTTGAACGAAAAATTCTCGGAGATTGGAACCGAATTAAAAGACTTCATTGAATTAGAGCATAGGGGCCTGAAGATTTGTGTATACCACGGGACATACGAGGCGATTGTAAACGCCCTGGTGGAGGGTAATAGATACGATGTTGTAGTCAGGGGGCATACTCACAGGACAGGGGTTATTAAGAAGAATAAGACTATTCTGATAAACCCGGGGGAGGTATGTGGTTATCTTACGGGGAAAAAGACGGTTGCTATCATGGATACAAAAAAGATGGAGGTAGAGGTATATGAGATCTAACTACAATACTGACTACAATAACTCATCCAGCGATACAATATTCGCCCCGTACATCTCTTCCATGAATTTAAAGGCATAATCCTTTGCCCGATCCGAAAGAGCCTCGGTGCATTCTCTTGGTATACTTATCCTGTAACCCCTGAAAAAAGCATCGGCAGCGGTGTGCAGGACACATATGTCTGTCAGGATTCCCGAGAGAATTATCTCATTGACATCCAGTTCCCTTAACAATAGATCTAGGCTCGTCTCGAAAAATCCGCTGTACCTCCTCTTCGGAACCACATAGTCTCCCTTCCTGGGTTTTAGTTCATCTATGATCTCTGCACCCTCGGTCCCTTCAATTGCGTGGGGCGGCCATTTCCCAAATTCCCTATCGGTTTTGATATGACGGTCACACACATAAACTACCGGTAAATTTTTCTTATGGGCGCGATCTATCATCTTTTTTACATCTGGTATAATCCTCTGACATCGCTCGCACTTCAGCTTTCCGTACAAGAAGTCGTTTAACATATCTATCACCAGTACAGCAGTCTTTGAATTCATATATTATTATTCGATTTCAATTATTATTAGGATAAAACGAAAATGATCGAGGTTTGATGAATATTCATAAATTAATGTTATTATTAAACGTTCAAAAAAAATCTTTTATCTTGAAT
>Ga0164311_10000383_pt1 | contig 18904 bp, 18 predicted proteins | sample GuaBasSedimGuay2_FD_121796 | JGI IMG/M metagenome (GOLD analysis project Ga0164311, IMG submission 121796) | Subseafloor sediment microbial communities from Guaymas Basin, Gulf of California, Mexico - Guay2, Core 4569-9, 9-12 cm | ecosystem: Environmental > Aquatic > Marine > Hydrothermal vents... | reverse complement strand
TTAGGGCAGGAAATGATATTATTGCCACGGCTAAAGGGGAAATACAGGCCATGGCTACCCGTATTCATGAAAAATCTCCCCTGGCATACAGGAAACTAAAAGATATTTCTCAAGAGTATAATGAATTTGCCTTCCGAATCGTTGCCATTGCACGGGGGATAACCACGTTGATTCCCAGTGGAGATGATGAACTATTGCCCCAGGACCAGGCTTTTTTTATGGCCAGCAATGAAAACCTTACCCGGCTGATGAGCCTGACAGGTGTTGAGCAGCAAAAACGCCATCGGGTGATGATTGTTGGCGGAGGACTTGTGGGTTGCCGCCTGGCCGAGCTGCTGGGCAAAACAGTCAAGGTCAGACTGATCGAAAAAAATGAGGTCACAGCTCAAGAGCTATCTTTTTCACTGAAGAACGCAGAAGTGCTGCATGGTGACGGATCGGATTCAGATGTGCTGATTGCAGCGGGACTGTTAGAAATGGATACCTTTATCACGGCTACCGGAGAAAACGAAACCAATATCATGAGTAGTGTTTTAGCCAAGCACCTGATGACTTCTAAAAATACTCAAAAAAATGGAAAACAGAGGAATACGCTAAACAAATGCATCGCACTGGTTAACAAAGAAGATTATGTGGTCCTGGCGACAACAATGGGATCTGATCTTGCTTTGAACAAAAAAACACTGGCCGGTAACAAAATTTTAAAATTCATTCGCAGAGGAGAGCTGCTTTCCGTGGCACGTCTGCATGGCTTTGATGCTGAAATGGTAGAAATTGTTGCCGCCCCAGACTCACCGATTACCCGTAAACCCCTTTCCAGGATAGGATCATATTACAATGGAAAAATAATGATCGGAGGTATCCATAGGGATGGTGTATGGCAGGTTGCCGTTGGAGACACACACATTCAAAGTAGTGAACGGGTCATTGTGGTCTGCATGTCACAGAACTTAAAAGATGTCCAGAAGTTATTCTTAGCCTGAATCTTTTCAGGTTTTCATTTATTTTTTCCAGAAAGACGGATAGAATATTACCAGCGCTGAAAACATTTCCAGTCGGCCCACAAGCATATTCCAGGAAAGAAACCATTTACCCACATCTGAAATAAAAGCAAAATTTTGGGATGGGCCCACCCCGCCGAATCCAGGACCAATATTCATCAATGCGGCAATCACTGAACTCATGGCTGTATTATAATCCATTGGGTCCACCAGGGTCATGAAACAGCCCCCCCCCAGCACCAGAAAAATATTGGCAATAAAATAACAGACCGCTATATGAATGATTTGAGATTCCACCGGCCGTTGATTTAAACGAACCGATACCACAGCCATCGGGCTGAAAAAGGTGCGTTTAATAGCTGCAACCCCGAACTTCCATATCAAAATATAATGAACAACTTTAATACCACTGGTGGTGGATCCTGCACAGGCACCGATAAAACAGACCAGGTAAAGGAACATCTGCGCTGCCTGGGGCCACTGCTCATAATCGGCAGTAGTGAATCCGGTAGTTGTCAGAATAGAGGTGACCTGGAACGTTGCGTAACGAATCGAATCCATCAGGCCGTATGTATTCTCTTTCCACAAAATCCATGACACAATACCACAAAAAAAAAGCATAAATCCAGCATACCAGCGCAACTCGGTATTAATTCTTATGACGTGCCAGTTGCCCTGAGCCATGTGGTAAAAAAGCATAAACGTCATACCGCCAAGAAACATAAAAAGGATGATGACCCAGTCAAAATAGGCATTGTTATAGTGCCCGATGCTGGCATTATATGGCGAGTAGCCCGAGGTTGATACGGTACCAAAAGAGTGACACATTGAATCAAAAATTGACATGCCGCCAAAACACAGCAAAAGGGTTTCCAAAAGGTTCAAAGCGATATAAATTCCCCAGAGCCAGATCATGGTATCCCGGTTGCGGGGGATGAATTTTTCCCTGGTAATGACCTGACCCGGACTTGACTCAGCCCGGAAGATCCGTACTCCCCCCATTCCATGGGGCAAAAATATTATGGTTAATGTTAAAAAACCCATTCCACCCAGCAGATGTGTCTGGCTGCGCCAGAACAGCAATCCATGGGGAACCACTTCAATATCTGTCAAAATGGTCGCCCCGGTAGTTGTATAGCCGGACATCATTTCAAAAAAAGCGTCAGTGAAAGAAGGAATTGATCCATGGAACATAAAAGGCAGGCCGGAAACAGCAGAAATTAAAATCCATCCAAAAAAGGCTATAAAAAAGCCGTCCTTTATGTTTAGATCTTGATACCTGCGAAAAAAGCGCCACATCGGATACCCTATACCAATGATGATAAGGGCGGTAATGCCAATCGCATACAAGTCATCTTCTTTGTAGTAGAGCGAGCAGATCAATGGAAAGAACATAGAACAGCCGGTAACGATCAATAATTTTCCCAGGACATTTGCAATAGTATTGTAGTTCATAAGTATTAAAAAAATTCTTTTTTACCAGATTTTTAAGCTGCCATGGTAATCATAGAACAACAGAGGGTTTTTTGCAAAAACGAAAAAAGTCCCTTGACGATTCACCGTCAAGGGACTTTATTTTTTTAAGTCACCGACTTTTTGAAAACAAATAAAACGGTTAACTATAACACGGTTACATTTGTTGCGGCAGGACCTTTCTGTCCTTCTTCGATGTCAAATGAAACGCGGTCCCCTTCATTAAGGGATTTGAAACCTGTTGAATTAATGCCTGAATGATGCACGAATACGTCTTTTCCGCCTTCCTGCTCGATAAATCCAAAACCTTTTGTGTCATTAAACCATTTTACGATACCGTTAGCCATATTGGCAATCTCCTGTAATAAAAAATAAAAATAATACCGGTTTCTAAACTTCAGGGGTAATGCCACTTTATTGTTGGGAATATACACCTTTAGGATAAAACCTCTACGCTTTACATAACCCAGCGCAATTTGAGGGATAATACAGCACCATCGATAAAAGTCAAGTAATAAATGGATTTAAATTTTAATCGGCATAGTGATGAACACTTCGAAGGTATAAAAAAGGCGTTAAGTTTTTTTATCCATTATCTCCCGGATTAAAACTGCGATATCCATAGTAGAGGCAGGCTTTTGAACATATTTTCGTATTCCCATTTCTAACGCTTTTGCTTCTGACATTGACTCACTGTATCCTGTGCACAGGATGATGGGTATGTCTTGCCTGACGTTCAACAAATTTTTGGCAAGTTCACCGCCTGTCATCTGCGGCATGGTCATATCCGTAATGATTAAATCAAATTGATCCGGATCTTTTTCAAACGCTTCAAATGCCTTAGTGCTGTCTGCAAAAGCGACGACCGTGTAACCGTAGGCTGCTAAAAACTCTTGAATAATCAAGCGGATATCTTCTTCATCATCAACGATCATGATTCTTTCGGTCCCGCTTATTAGCACTTTCTCTTCTTTTGATCTGGTATTAGCGTCTGTATCCTGGTCAACCATGGGCAGATATACATAAAAACTTGCACCCTGCCCCACTGAACTTCTGGCGTCTATATACCCATCATGTTCTTCAACAATTGCGTGGACCAGGGCCAGGCCGAAACCGGTCCCTTTTCCGACCTCTTTAGTTGTAAAATATGGGTCAAATGCCTTTAATAACGTTTCTTTATCCATACCAAGTCCGGTATCAGTGATCTCAAGCTTAAGATATCGTCCTTTGGTCATATCCTGATCAAAGATATCTCTATTTTTTGTAATATCAACTTCATCCAGCAATACCGTCAAAATACCGCCTGTTTCCCCCATAGCATGATAAGCATTGGTACAAAGATTCATAATAACCTGATGCATCTGGGTTGGATCAGCCAGAACTTTTTCCTTTGAAACAATATTTTCACTGATTTCAATGGTGGAAGGAATTGAAGACCTTAATAACTTAAGCGTTTCCTTTACAACAAGGTATAATTTTAATGGATTTTTTTCAAATTCTGTCTGGCGGCTGAATGTCAGAATCTGCTGGGTGAGCCCGGCAGCTCTCTGGGCACCTTTGACAATCTGTGCCAGATGACCTTTTGCTTTTATCGGACTGTCCAGGTTTAGCTCCGCAAGCTGCGCATAACCCAGAATCCCTGACAGAATATTATTAAAATCATGGGCAATCCCTCCAGCCAGTGTTCCGATTGCTTCCATTTTTTGTGATTTTTCCATTTGAACTGCCATTTTTTTTCTTTCCAGAGCAGCCTGTTTATACTCTGTGATGTCCCTGCTTTCTGCGATAATAAATACTACTTCGCCCAGAGGATTTAAAACAGGTTTTATGGAGAGATCGATATTTTTAATCTTATCATTTTTTGAAATATTTGTGGTTTCATACCGGACGAAAACACCTTTACTTGCTTTTTGGACAGCCGCTTTCAATTGTTGCTGGGCCCTTGGATCATGGCGCCACCAGGGCGTCTGCCAGAAGTGTTTATCTGAAACATCTCCTGCTGTACATCCGATAAAATCAAGCCCGGTCTGGTTGACCTCCTCAAGTATACCTGCTGGAGATAAAATACCCGAAAACTGAAAAGATTGATTAAACAGACTCCGAAGCTCCAATTCTTTTTCCACCAGAACTGCACGGGTCTCCACATTCTTCCGGACTTCAGCTTCAATTTCTTCATGGTTTTGTTCCAACTGGTCCATAAAAGAATTGAAGTGCTGGGATAGTTTGCCAAACTCATCCGGCGTATCGCCATCCATGCGAACGGAGAAGTCACCTTTGGTCCCTTTTTCAAGCTTATCCATTAACACTACAAGCGGTTTTGTTACTATTGTACTAATAAAATAAGTGACGCCCACGGATAAAAAAAGAATTGAAATCAGGACGGTTATCAAAAGGTTCCTGAATGTATTCAGGGGTGCAAAGACTTCCTCAACATAACTTGAAGAGGCAACAATCCATCTGTATTTGGGAAGATGTTTAAAAATAACGATCTTTTCACGGGGTTTGGGTTCATCAGGGTTTTTCCAGAAATATTTAATTTTCCCATTTTTTTCTTTAATAATCTGTTTTAAAAATTGGTTTGGAAACTCAGTTTGCTGCAATAAATTAATTCCCTGAAGCTTTGGATGTATCACTGCAGTTCCCTCTTCATCCAGGACATAGGCGTATCCGGTTTCTCCTGATTTATACGACAGGATACTGTCTTTAAAATCATCGATATTTACCAGATGATTAAACTCCGTACGATAGGAAGAGGCTGAAATAATCCAGTCTAACGGCTTAAAATAAACCATATAAAGGGCTTTAGGGCGTTCATGGGGTTCCCCTGGATTTTTCCATTCATATTCCATATACCCCTCTTTAATTGCCATCTGATGTTTGACAAAGCCGACATCGGACACATCAGAGTGTCTTAGTTTGTCATTGGGATGAATCACTAAGATCCCTTTACTGTTCAAACAATAAATATAGCCACTGATACCAATGGGCTGATTTGAAAAAATTTCTTCTATGATTTTAATGGCTTCTGCTTTTGTCAATAATCCGGATCGATGTTTGCTGTAATAATACTGGGCAATATCCAAATTTTTCTCGGCAATGGCCTGGAGTCTGTTTTTTATAGAAACAAAAGCAGAGGTTTCTATGAGGTTCACAAGGGAATCGGTTGTATTCTGCAGTTCCTTTTCAATACTGGTTTGAAGTATTTTTTTAATTTGGAAATAGGCAATGGTGCTGCCCAATAAAATTATCGGAACAAGAATAAAAAGAAAAGTAAACAACAGCTTGTTTCTAAATTTTAAGTTCGCAAACAGCATTAAATAATTTACCGCCCTGAAATAAAAATGGACCCCCCAATAAACCATAGCACCATCCAAAAAGGCCGTAGGTCGTCCATTAAAGTTACAATATTGAATAAATACTATATCATTTTCTATAAATAAAGTAATATCTCTTTTAAATTATTTCCTGTGGTGGAAAATGTTGTTGGAAGTCCTGGATAACTTCAACCAGCCTTGAAACAAGATGGTCATGATAGTGTTCACCACCTTAAACAAACTTAGATGTGTTTTAAAAAATGGGTGTCTATATCACCCTTTTGAAAGGCTTTGTTTTTAAATACTTTTTGAAAAAAGGGTATGGTTGTCTGAATCCCGTTGATTTCAAATTCATCCAAGGCCCTTTTCATACGAATAATGGCAGAAGGTCGATCCTTATCCCAGACGATGAGTTTGCCTATCAGGGAATCATAAAAAGGGCCGACGATGTAGTTATCGTGGATATGGGTGTCAATTCGGACCCCGGGCCCACCGGGAAAGATAACTGATTCAATTTTGCCGGGCGACGGCATAAAATTATCTTCAGGATCACAGGCATTGATCCGGCACTCCATGGACCAGCCTTTGGGGATAATATCTTCCTGCCTGATGCCAAGTTTTTGGCCTGCTGCAATTAAAATCTGCTGCCGGACAATATCAATACCGGTGATCAGTTCTGTGACCGGATGCTCGACCTGAACCCTGGCATTGACTTCCATGAAATAAAAGTTCTTGTCTTTATCCACTAAAAATTCCATGGTCCCGGCATTCGTGTATCCAATAGATTTGGCAATTTTTATGGCTGTTTCCCCAAGCGTGGCCCTGAATTTTTCATCCACAAAGAATGAGGGAGCTTCTTCAATGAGTTTTTGATATCTCACCTGGATACTGCATTCCCGCTCTGCCAGATGGATATAATTGCCATACATATCTCCTAAGATCTGTATTTCGATATGTCGTGGTTTTTCAATATATTTTTCAAGATAAATATCTGGATTACCAAAGGCTGCCGCAGCTTCTCCCGAAGCAATGGAAAAGGCTTCAATCAGCTCTTCTTTGTTATTGGCAATTCTCATGCCCCGGCCTCCACCACCACCGGAAGCCTTTAAAATTACAGGAAAACCAACTTTGCCAGCCACTTCACAGGCCATGTCAGGGGATGAAATAATATCATCACTTCCCGGAATCACAGGAATGCCAAGTTCAATCAAAGTATGCCTTGCCGATGATTTATTACCGGCCTTTGCAATGCAGTGGGCAGACGGTCCTATAAAGGTCATACCATTGTCGAAGCAGGACTGTGCAAAGACCGCATTCTCAGACAAGAATCCATATCCGGGATGAATCGCATCAGCTTTTGACTTTTTTGCCGCATCAATGATAGCCTCCATATTTAAATAACTCTTATAACTTAATGCAGGGCCAATATTTACAGCATCATCCGCATATTTTACATGGAGACTGTCTTTGTCTGCATCGGAATAGACAGCAATGGTCTTTATTCCCATTTCTTTGCAGGCCCGGATCACCCGTATGGCGATCTCACCCCTGTTTGCTATCAAGATACGTCTAAACTCCATGAGTCCTTTTTCTCTACTCCAACATTGTTTTGATTTTCGCTATCTTCTCTTGTTGCTCATTGTACAGGCGATGCGCTGTTTTTAAATCTATTTTTTCAAATTGCAACGTATCCCCGGGAGTTGACTGGGCAACCTTTGGGAGATCAGAAGAAATGATGGTGGCAATCTTCACATATCCGCCAACGGTCTGTTCAACCAGAAGTATAATGGGCTGTTCATCAGCAGGGATCTGCACGCTGCCGGGCATGCTCGGTTCCGACACAATGCTTTTGGGCATCCCCTCCTTGATTTCAATGGAAGGTCCCTGGAGTCGATACCCCATACGATTGGCTTTTGGGGTGACTAAAAACCTGGACTTAAAAAAGAGTTCAAGCCCCTCATCAAAAAAATTATCCTGGGGACCTGGAATAGCGCGAATCATTTTATCGGATAAGTAATCGGGTATCATTTTTTCAGGGATAAAGTGCGGCTTATCCAGCAGGTTTGCAGACCCGGATTTAAGCACATCTCCTTTTTCAAGAATTCTGCCGCCAAAGCCCCCGAGTTTTCCGCCGGTATAGGTAGAACAACTTCCCATGACCTTGGGAACATCTATACCACCATTTACTGCAAGGTATGCCCTGCACCCTTGCTTGACCTGTTGAATGGATAAAATATCCCCTTTTTCAAGGCGAATGCTCTGCCATTCCAACATGGGCCTGTCATTCACTGTAATCCCAATATTTGCCCCTGTAACTGCCACATCAATGGCGCCAAGTACTTCCAGAACAGGCCCGATAACCGTAATCTCCAGGACGGCATAATTTTCAGGGTTTCCCACCAGCAGATTGGCCAGTGCAGGTGCAAACAGATCCAGAGTCCCTGTGACAGGGATACCCATATCCTGGTATCCAAACCTTCCCATATCCTGAACCGTCGTATATCCTCCTGGAGACAACACCCGTAAGCTTTCCATTAAAGGGTCTCCTTTTTTAAAATTTCTTCAAACTTAAGTTCAGTAATGGGTTTAAATTTTATTTTATCCCCTGCCTGGTATAAGAGCGGATTTGATCGATTGGGATCAAACAAATTTAAAGGCGTTTTTCCAATCAACTGCCACCCCCCCGGGCTTTCAATGGGATATACGCCGGTCTGGTTATTGGCAATACCCACAGACCCTTTGGGAACCTTTAAGCGCGGTGTCTCAAGCCGGGGTGTAAATAATTTTTCCGACAGTCCGCCCAGGAAAGGAAATCCCGGTGTAAATCCCACCATATAAATCAGGTACTCGGATTCAGAATGAATTTTTATAACGTCATCAATAGTAACTTTATTGATGCGTGCCACAATTTCGATATCAGGACCATATGACTTACCATAGCAAACAGGAATTTCAATAACGTTTGAAGGAGGAACACTCTCCCCTTGTAATCTTTTTTCCAGCTCACTCATAAAATTTTCAAGAATATACGGATTTGTCATGCCGGGGTCATAAACAATGAGAAGTGACCGATAGGTCGGAATGATTTCCACAACCCCTTTGGGCCTGTTTTCTTTCATACTTCTGGCCATGGTCCTGACTTTTGTATTGACGGTTGGGTCTACACCTTCTCCATATTCTGCAAGCAATCCCTGATCCCCTGCAATACAATACTTTGTCTTATTGAACAATCCGGCTTTCATGATCTTTTATAGTTTCCCCATAGGTTCTACATTAATATCATTGTCTTTAAATACCGTACGAATGGTCTCAACCAGCTTTATCGCGCTGGGCGTATCACCATGAACACAAAGAGTCTTGGCATTTAATTCGATTGTTGATCCGTCCGTTGCTATTACAATGCCGTCTTTTGCCATGAGCAGGGCTCTTTGGGCCACTTCATTGGGATCTGTAATCACAGCTCCTGGATTTGCCCGGGGAGCCAGATTTCCCTGGGGGGTATAGGCCCTGTCAGGGAAGGCTTCATAGATGACCTTGAGTCCAATCTCTTCTCCCACCCGGGCCATAAGTTCTCCCTTTTTTCCGGCCAGGGCAACAAAATAAAGATCCGGATTGATACTGACAATAGCCTGGGCAACAGCTCTGGCAATTTCTTCATTGTCAACTGCTGTAAGATAAAGAGCCCCATGGGGTTTTACATGTTGAAGTCTGACCCCGTTAACCCTGCAAAACGCCTGGAGCGCTCCTACCTGGTAAATAACATATTGCCGGATCTCTTCGGGTGTACACTTCATATTTCTGCGACCAAAACCGAGAAGATCCGGGTATCCCGGATGAGCACCAATACCGACACCCTGGTCTTTTGCCATTCTTACCGTCGTTTCCATGACTTTGGGATCTCCGGCATGCCAGCCGCAGGCAATATTGGCGGATGTAATAAACTTAAGAACAGATTCATCCATCCCTATTTTATAAGCGCCAAAACTTTCACCCATATCACTATTCAAATCAATTGATTTCATATGGTTTTCCTTACTTTATTTCATTGATGCGTTATTTACCCACCATTAACTCCGGTAAAAACAGTGCGATTTTAGGAAAAATCGTCACAATGACCGTTGTCAACACCATTAAAAAGAAAAACGGCAACGCATATCGGGCGATTTTCATGATGGGTTCATCGGTCAATCCCTGAATAACAAACAGGTTGAAACCAACCGGCGGTGTAATTTGACTCAGCTCCACCATGAGGATGAGGTAAATACCAAACCAGATGGGATCAAATCCTGCCTGCGTCACCATGGGAAGTGCAATGGGAAGTGTCATAACCACAATGGAAAATCCATCCAAAAGACAACCCAAAACGATGTAGACACAGCCTAAAAGAATCATCAACATGTAAGGAGACAGGTTCAATTGGGTGACGGCCTGGGTGATGGCCGCGGGAATCCCTAAAAATCCCATGGAGCGCGATAAAAACCCGGCTCCCACTACAATCAACATGATCATTGCATTTGTTTTCACTGCACCGATAAGACATTCAAAAATAATTTTAAAACTCATCTGCTTATTAATAACAGCAAAAACAAATGCCCCTAGAACACCTAACGCAGCTGCCTCTGTCGGGGTGGCAAATCCACCGTAAATACTACCCAGCACCATTAAAATCAGCAGGATGACAGGCGCTAAATCTTTTAATGCAATGAACCGCTCCGACCACGAATAATCCTGCTGTGCCCTGGGGGCTATTTCAGGATTTCTAATGCCTCTGTATATAATATAGGCCGTATAAATACTCGCAAGAAGCAATCCCGGCAGTACGCCTGCCATGAACATCTTCCCAATGGAGACTTCTGCCAGTATGGCATACACAATCATGATCAAAGATGGAGGGATTAAAAACCCAAGCGTACCGGCACCGGCAAGAGACCCCATGGAAAGACTTCTGTCATACCCCAGCTTATCAAATTCCGCTAAAGTAATTCTTCCCACGGTTGCCGTGGTGGCGGCACTGGAACCGGATACGGCTGCAAACAGTGTACAGGACACAATATTCATCAACAACAAACCACCTGGAAGACGATACAGCCATGGCACAAGGGATTTAAACAATTTTTCTGAAATTCCCGACCGATACAAAATTTCCCCCATGAGAATAAAAAGTGGTAAGGCCACATACTCCCATTTTTCAACGGTTGCCCAGACTGAGGAGGAGATATTGTGACCTGCCGGCAAAGAACTGAAGAATACCATTCCGACAAATCCCACAATAAACAGGCTGAATCCCACCCATACGCCTGCGGCAAGGGTTAAAAAAAGAACGCCAAAGACAACAAAAGACATGAATGCAAGGCTTGCTTCCATTATAAAACCTCCTCTTTGGTTTTAATGGCCTGCCAGGTTTTAAAAACAGTTCCGACAAGTTGAATGAAAAAGCAGGCAGCACCCACTAGCATAATTGCCTGGGGAATCCATATGGGTGTGTTGGTCAATGTTCCTGATGTGGATTGATATCGCCAGGTGGATCGGACCATTTTAAAAAGATACCACCAGACATATCCCATAAAAGATGTGGTAATCACGGTTGCAATAAAAGCGATAATTCTTGAAATAGTTTCCGGCAGTACACCCAGGATCAGGGTAATCCTTATATGGCCTTTTTCCTTGAGGCAGTATCCGGCTCCCAGAAAAATAATTGCCGCAAGACCGTAGGCACTGTATTCATCTGCAATCAGGGTTGTCTTCTGAAACATGTTCCATAAAAATATTTCCAAAAGGATCAACAAAGTCATCAACCCCAGTAGGACTGCTGACACTTTCACCATCACATCACTCAAACCATCAGAAAACTTTATCAATCTGTTCATATTGACCACCAAATTATTCAGGAAAAATTATTTGATAATGGCTGTTTAGCAATGGGCACACAATTATGCCCATTGCAATAAAGATAAGGTAACTTGTATTTTACAATTACCTGTTTAACGGCCTGTTATTCTGTAATACTCATCTAAAATACCCTTGGCGTCAGCACCTGCCTTTTTGACCCAGTCTGCCCTTAATTTGTCTCCGATTTTGTCCAGCTGTGTACGGAATTCTTTGCTTACAGGATCAATTATCATACCATTTTCTACCAATTTGGCACGGCTTTTACGATCCATATCTCCGGCAAGATTCCACATTTCATCTTCCATCTGACCGGCAATTTCCATCACTGTATTCTGGATATTTTCCGGTAGTTTATTCCAGGCTTTAATATTGACATTGATCATATTGACAGGCCCCACAATATTAATAGGGGTAAAATATTTTAAAATCTCCCAGGCTTTGGCATCCACACCGGAAGCTGAGGATGTATACATGGAATCTAAAAGACCTGCTTTCATGGCAGGATATACTTCGCCGAACGGCATTTTTCTTGCCGCAAACCCGGTTGCTTTTCCAAAGGCAAGTCCTGTGCCGTCGTAAACCCTCATTTTCAAACCTTTAAGGTCTGCCTGGGTTTTAATGGCACGCTGGGTGTAGATACCTGAAAACGGCCATACGGATGTATAAATGGTTTTCTGATTAAATTTTTTCAAAACCTTAGCATATGTTGGTTTTGAAAGCTGATACAAAAGACGCTGTTCAAAGGCATTGGAAGAAACAAAAGGTTGCGCTGTCAGAGCAAGAACCGGGGCATCGCCCTCTACCATGCCTGTGGGTATTTCAGCAATGGACAGCACGCCGTCAGCAACACCGCGAAGCAGCTCAGGACCTTTAAAACCCAATGCCGCACCGGGGTGAAGTACAATCGCAAGTTCACCGTTTGTGGCCTTTGCTACACGGTCTGCAAAAGTTTTAGCACCGACTGAATGAAAATTTCCTGCAGGATAATTCAGATGCATATCCCACTTTGTTTTTGCATTGACAGTTGAAAAAGATGTTAGAATAAAAGACAAACTGATTAAAGCGACTAATAATTTTTTCATTGTTCTCTCCTATCTTAAGGTTAAATAGCATTAAAATATACTTGACATAGATTTAAAATATATGTCAAGTATATTTTAAAAAAAATAAATGGGTCGATTTCAGGTACTAATCCAATTTAATTTCAATTAATGCCTGGTCTTTCATGATTAATTCTTCATTCTCGACCAGTATTTTGGAAACGGTTCCTTCCTTTTCACTTCTGATTTCAGTAAATATTTTCATGGACTCAATAACACAGGCAACATCGTTGATAGCAATTTTCTGTCCCGTCTCAACAAACGATTTTTCCCCTGGTGATGAAGCCCTGTAAAAAGTACCCATGATCGGTGAGTGAATCGTATAATTTTTTTTGTCCATTTATGACCTCCTATTGATTATTGAGCAAATTGTGACCAGATTAAAATTAGGCTGTTTTTGTTTCATGGAAGCTTGACATAGATTACATATATATGTCAAGTATATGAAAATATCATATAGTACAAAATTTTAAAAGGATACCATGAAACCCGTCAACCAAATAAAAAAAAATACAAAGCAGCCCCTTGCGGTCACAGCGTATGAAACTATTATTCGAAAAATTATCTCCCTGGAATATCAACCCAGCCAGCACCTTGAAGAAAACCAGCTTGTTGAAGACCTTGGGATTGGCAGAACACCCATCCGGGAAGCCCTTGTACGGTTACGCGGTGAAAAAATGCTGGAGTCTCACCCCAATAAAGGGGTTGTGGTTCGCCCCATTACCATACAAAATGCCAAAGCCATGTTTGAAAGTATGGAAATTATTGAACTTGGGATTGCCAAGCTTGCCATGAACAAGGAAACCACCGCTTTTATACCACAGATGAAAGAAGCAAATAGACTGCTGAAAGACGCCTTTCATGCAAATGACACATTTAACTTAACCGAAGCCAATCATCTGTTTCACATGAATTTTGCCAAATGCTCTCACAATGAATTTTTATGCCGTGCCGATAACGAAGTAAGGAATGAGGCCAAACGATTATCTTTTTTGTCCTATGACAATATCATCGACCCCAAAACACCCTTAAAGGATCACTTTGAATCTGTCATAAACGAACACAACGAAATGATCGCCTGTCTAGAAGAAAAGAACAAAGACCAGCTCAAACAAATCATCATTAAGCATATCCAGACCTTTAGAGAACGGATCATTCTTTTCATGATTTCCTGAACGTAATCTTCTGGGGAATTAACCCTGTAATATAGATTATTTTGGTTCAAAAAAAGCTTAAAGCTGTTAATCTTCCGGAAGAGAAGGGTTCTCTTTTTCTTCAACAGATTTTTTCTTTTTCTCAAGTTTTCTCTGCCTCTTCTCCTCTTGCTTCTTTTTCTTTGCCAATTCCTTCTGGCGTTTTTCATATGAATAGTTTGGTTTAAACAAAATAAATCCTTTATAATTAATTTGCCGGGGTAAAGGTAAGACTGTATGGTGTGATCAATTCAACGGGATCATAGGACATCTTTGCCTGGCGAAGGCCTTTAATTCCAAGGTCCTGCTCCCGGTTGAGATACTGACATTTATCTTTAAGAAATTTTGCGGTTTCATGGTTAATCACCTGGGCCGCACCTTTATAGTCTGTATCTGATTTCTCAAATTGAATGTCATAGGTTGAAGGGTTTAATGCGCTGAAGATAGAAAAGGCAACCAGCTTTTCCCCTATCGTTATTGCCAGCCCGTCTAAGCCAAGCTGATCAAAATAATCAAAGGATGTCTTAAGAGCATAAAATTCCTGATCAAGCGTATCTGAAGGTTTTTTCCGGCGACTCAAAAGTATTTGGGCTAACTTTCGGGCTTTATGTTTATACTTACCCTTTAAAGGGTGTACTTCAAAATCAGGATAAGATCGTTTAAACTGTGAGATTAAATTCTTTTTTTTGTGAAGTTTTGTCCCGTTAAGATCACAGAGGCTGTCAACGCTGTAAATGTATTCTGAATGGTTCCGCTCTTCTTTTACTATATAATAATTTTCAATTTCGGGAAATTTTTTTATATATTCTGCTGTTAAAAGGCAAAAGTTGGGTGTAAGCCCTGCACTTTTCAAATTTAATGACAAAATGACAAGTTCTTCGGGAGAAAAATCTTCACCCAGGGGCATAAATGCAAACTGTGAGATTTCATCATAAATCAAAAGCCGTTCCTGATAGAGACTCCAGGACATTTTATAAGCGGTTTGCCAGGCAAAAAGATTTGAAAAATTATATTCACAGGATAAGGGCTTGTACCTGTCAATATATGTTTGAATCAATGCCTGGTCGTCTAATTCAAATGAATGCCATTTTAGAAGGTCTGATGTTTGTGGTATATGTAAATCTAAGGGATCTGCCTTGTACATTTTATGAATCCTTATATTTTAACGGAACATGATCTTCAAGCAGCTCAAATCCAAGTTCCGTATAAAAGGAAGTGGTTCCCGGCTGGGCGATAAGGCCAATCCAGTCAACACCATTTTCCTTTAGTTTTTCAAGTAGTGTTTCAATGATTTTTTTACCAATTCCTTTTCCTCTAAATTTCTTCAATACTGCAACATCCTGAATATAAGCATCACTTGCAAGGTCGGAAAGGGCCCGACCCATGCCGATAAGATTTTTTCCTAAAAAAGCCCCTACAAAAACAGCTGAATCTTTCACAATGTATTCTAAAAACTCAGATTGGCTGTCATAGGAAGATTTCCACCATCCCGCATCCTTATAAAGAAGAGTCAACTCTTGTTTAGAGGCTTCTTTAATGGTCTTAATGCTTAATTCGGATAAAGGATTATCTGACATTTTTAATACTTTCTTTAATTTTACAGGGCTTCAAACATCTTTTGGGCAAAATAGGGCAAAACAAAAGAGGCTTCATGGACTTCAGGGCTGTAATATTTTAATTGTTTTTGAAAATTTTCAGGGATCGTTCGAAACGGCTTTTTTAATTCAGGACCTAAAGATCCAAGATTAGCACCGAGATGGCCTCCCGGATACGTGGGTACTAAAAAATTTGAATAGGCTTGAATCGGGAACAATTCCCTTGTAATTTTAACAAGATTGGTAACGCACTCCTTGTGAAGAAAAAAAGATTCACCCTGGGTGGCAATCACGCCGTTTGGCCGAAGCGCTTTTTTTAATCCCTCGTAAAAGGGTTGTTCAAACAAGACCTCACCCGGACCGATGGGATCGGAAGAATCCACAATAATCACATCATACTTATTTTTTTGTTCCAAAACAAAAGCATTACCGTCGGCTATATGAATCTTCACCCTGGGATCATCAAATCCACAGGCAAGATCAGGCAAAAACTCTTTGGACACTTTGATGACATCTTCATCGATTTCACAAAAATCAATTGTTTTTACACCGTCATGACGTCCAACCTCCCTTAATATGCCCCCGTCACCTCCGCCAATCACCAGGACATCTTCAGGATTGGGGTGGGCAAATAAAGGCACATGGGCCATCATCTCCTGGTATGCAAATTCATCTGACTGGGTCAACTGAATTATCCCATCCAGCACAAGCATTCTTCCATGATTTTTTGTCTGAAACATGTCGATCTGCTGAAATTTACTTTTTTTGCTGTAAAGAATTTTATCAATTTCAAGAGATAGTGATATCCCGGGCCACATGGGGCAGATTTCCGAAAACCAGCCGTCTATTATTTTGCTGTATTTTTCCATTTTTTATTTATTGTCTTAACGCCATCTGCATTTTATAATGATCCCCTTTGAAAAAAGATGTGGCAAATTCAGCAACCTCACGGGGTTCATAAAACTTACAACTGAATACGTCTAAATAAACTCTATTTGATGCATTGGCAAAATGACCTGAAATCAAGGAGGTTTCAATGAGCTGTGTCATTGAAAATCCTTCAACTTTTTTATCTTCTCCAAAATGAACAATCTGGCAGTCTCCAAATCGTTTCATATCAATCAAATCACACAATTCATACACAAATCGTTTAATGCTTTCTGCATCCCTGATAATTTGCGGGTCACTGTCATAAATATCTATAGAGGTCAACACCCCCCATGGATTTTTTCTTTCATACTCTTTTTTCCAGGAAATCGGATAGATCTTGGAATTTTTAATCATCTGGCCGACATTCTTTTGCACCAGCGGTTTGGAAATAATCCCTCTGTTTTGATCTGAAGAAATGACAACATTTTCAGATTCAAAAGAATCTTTCATGGAGTTTATGGCAATTTCAAGATCTATATTGTCTCCGCAGGTAAATATGTCAACAGCTGCATAGTCATGTTCCGGCCATGCATGCACTGTAAAATGCGACTCTGCGATGACAACGACGCCACTGACGCCCTGGGGTTCAAATTCATGAAATGAAGAACTGATAATTGTTGCTCCGCTCTTGTTTGCAGCTTTAAGCAATGCCTTTTCAACCAAAGTTTTATTTAAAAGGACTTTTGATGTACAGTCATAATACTCAATGGTCAACTGTCTTCCCAGGGCAAAAGATGCATCCTGTTCGGAATCTGCAACAAATTTAATATTTTTATCAAGCAATACTGCTGTCTCCAATAATGAGTAAAAATATTTATTATTGTCCTGCAACGTTTCAGGACACTTAAAAAAATATTGTTTTTAATGATAAGACCTAAACTGTGAATGATCAAGGGGGGATTCTATCGTCAAACCATTTTTAGGTGAATTAAATGGCAGAAATTAAGAGTTTAAGCCTTCAATAGATTTCCATAATTGAATTAAACCTGTCAAACTCTGTATCTATTGTCAGGTTTCTTTCCTGTAAATTATTTATCATACTCTGGGCATTAAACCTCACATAAGGATTTGCCTTTAATTCATCCGCTATAGTAGACACAATAAAGTCCGGATTATATTTTTTAAGATATTCTTCGATATGCGGGTTATGGTTTTCAATTATTTTTGCCATTTTCATGGATTCGACCACATAATCATGGCCCCCATAAACTTTAGTACTTTCCGGCAAAGAGATCAGACGTCTTAAAGACTGAAAAAAGCCCTTAAGATCGCCTGAAAAACAATTACCCACCGTCCCGTTAAACAAGGTATCACCGGTGACTAAAAAACCATCTGCTTTGAAGGTGATTGAATCATCCGTGTGGCCGGGAGTATAAAATACTTCCAGAACTTCATCATCAAGATGCAGGATTTGATCCGACTTGATCTTTTTGCAGTCGATAAACTGGGCGGTTGTTTTTTTAAGTAATGCCTCATTGCCGGGGGTGTGGTCATGATGGGAATGCGTATTGGTAACATATTTGATATTGATCTGATTTTTTTTAGCAAACACCAGTATATCTTCTACTGCACCCCCATCAATAACAACGCCCTCACGCTTTGAATATACAAGATATCCCAGATTATCGGCTGCATATTGAAATTGCTGAATTAACATAAAAACTCCAAACTTAACATCAATTTCCTTAGTTCAGAAGCTCCGATACTTTTTCCACCAGTTTTTTAGCATCAAACGGCTTGCCGAAAACAGCGGCTGCCTTTGGAACAGAATATTGAGTGCTTGACAGCCCACTGATGACAATCACGGGTGTGTCAAAGCCTTTTGTTTTGCTGACTTTTCTAAAAAACCTGGGGCCCCAGTCTTCTGGCATTTCAAGATCAAGTGTAATCAAATCCGGGTTTTCGGCCTTATACACATCGACCCCCTCCTTACCATCAACGGCAATACAGATCTCATACCCATTGTCAGTAAAAAGTGTCTCCAGATATTTTCTTATGGCTGGATCATCATCCACGATCATAATTTTTTTACCCATCTTAAGTCCCCTCCTTACTATTTAATATGACATTCACCACAAAGTAACGGTCCCTTATTCTCTTCAACATGGCACGTTTTACATCGTTTATGATATGCGACCTGCATAGAAATTGAATTTTCCTGAGTTGCTTTTGGAGAATGACACTCTGAGCAGAGACTGTCCTCACTGGATTCATCCTCAACCAGATTTTTACCTTCATACACATGGTGACAGACTGCACAATCCTCGACCCCGGCCATTTCATTATGGTCATCATGCACAAATACCGCACCCGGCCGGTGCGGCTTTTCAAACGCTGAATTATCCAACCTTTCCAGATCATCTGTATTGGAAAATGCAATGACTGCCGTGAATATAAACACTATGAAAC
>Ga0164311_10000382_pt1 | contig 18938 bp, 28 predicted proteins | sample GuaBasSedimGuay2_FD_121796 | JGI IMG/M metagenome (GOLD analysis project Ga0164311, IMG submission 121796) | Subseafloor sediment microbial communities from Guaymas Basin, Gulf of California, Mexico - Guay2, Core 4569-9, 9-12 cm | ecosystem: Environmental > Aquatic > Marine > Hydrothermal vents... | reverse complement strand
CTTCTCGATCTACCTTCTTACATTCCCATCCTCTTGGAGTGAATACTCGATCTTTCAAATCTACTAGCCAACCATGACCTTTAACCAATTCGGGCAGAGCAGAAGAATTAGCTGCAATCACAGGGATTCCACATGCTTGAGCTTCAAGTACAGGGATACAGAACCCCTCTCGCCTAGAAGCATTCAAGAATAAATCAAAGGTTGAATAAAGTTTAGCCATTTCAAAGTCTGGCAAGCCAACAACTTGAGCTAGGTGTTCTGGAAAAATAACATTCTTTTCCAAGTGACATCTTTTGACTAATTCATACAAGTTTAAACCTTTAGGACTCCCAGGTTGAGTGTAGGCAAAGATAGTTATTCTCTTTTTCTCTTTAGGAAACTTTTCAAAAAAGCTTTCAAGTGTTATGAAGATATCATCCCAACCTTTCCTAGGCTCTGGATCAGAGTTAGCTGCAACTATTCCTATAACAAATTTCTTCCGCTTTAAGTTAAAGATTTTCCGACATTCTTCTTTAGGGTAAGGCTTGAAGATGTTAAGATCTACTCCATGAGGGATGACCTCAGTTGGCTTTCTTTTCGTAAGTTTTCTATAAACTTTCCCTCCAAACTTAGAACAAGGGATAAAGAAAGAGTAAGCTTTCATACATTCAATATCTTCATCTACATAAGAATAAGAATCTATTGGTCCATAAAACATAGAATTGGGTAAAGTTGCAAACCAAGGGAAAGGCCAAAAGTCACTAGCAATAATTGGAAGATTGATCTTAAACTTCCGGATAAAATGCTTAACTGAGAATTCTCCATAATTTTGTTCGACTGTTGGAAGAATTCTTACACCATGAATTCTGAGAGAACCTCCTGTATGTAGACCATAATAGCAAGAAATCACCATGGGATAGATTTGTCCAATTCTTAGAGCAACATTCTTCGTTACACTCCCATAACCAGAATAGATAAAAGGAGCTACTCCATGCCACAAAATTCTCAACTTTTTCATGCTAACCACTCCATCAATTTAAAAAAGAGCTTTAAAAGTTTATCTTCTTCCTTGGAAGAAACTTTCTTTTTAACTTTCCCTGAACTATCGTATAGAACTACCGTTACAGAATCTTTTAGTTCTTTCTTTTCTCCAGGCAAATTAAATCCTCACAGAAGGCTTAAATTTTCTTTCGGTTGTTCTTTTGTATTTAGTATAAGCTTTCTTAACTTCTCTAAAATGCTTCTTTTCTAGTTTCTTTAGTTCTTTCTTATATTCCTTTTCAATCTTTGCAATTGCTATTTCTTTCTTGATTTTTAGTCTTCTTATTTTCTTCTTAAGTTCTTCATCTAGAAGTTTTTTCTTTATTGCAAACTCTTCCCAAGCCTTTCTTTCCATAGCTAAGTTTTTCTTATGTTGTTCCCAATCTATCCAAATCATGCTAATACCTCTTTAAGATACTCTTTTAAAGAAGAAGCTCCTACTACTTTTATCTTATAGTCCTTAGGATCGATAGAATATTTTAAATTCTTTTTAGGAATTACTACTTTACTAAAGCCCCATTGTTCTGCTGCTTTTATTTTCGCATGTACTCCTCCTACTGCTGTTACTTCAATTTCATCCTCAGAAGAAATGTTTATTTCTCCAGTAACAGCAACATCTTGTTTAATTGGTTTCCCTTCTAAAAGAGAACAGAGCAAAAGAGTCATAGTAACTCCTGCTGAAGGACCATCTACGCCAGAAGCTTGAGCAAAATCGATATGAGTAAAGTATTCTTGTCCTATATCTACATTATATTGTTTAAGAATTACTGATCTTACTTTATCAATAGAATGGTGTATCCATTTTGAATCCTTAGCAATCCCAGTGACTTTAAAGAAACCTGCCAACTTTTCTTTCTTCTTTCTAGATTTCTTTATCATCTGTGCTTTAACTCTTAGAACAGTTCCAGTAACTTCTCCAGAAGTAGGATCTCTAAGAACAGCAAGGCCATATATTTGTCCCATTTTCGTTCCTATTGGTTTGATCTCTAAGAACTTGCCTTTCTCTTGAATCTGATGTTCTAAGATTTGTTTTTGAATTGTTTTACAGTGTTCTTCAATAGCTTTTATGACGTGTTCTCTTTTTACTACCTTACAGTTCTCATTTCTAGCTAAAGTTCCAGCTACTTTAATTATTGAGATCAGAGGTCTGAACTTAGTAGTAAGAGCATCTCTTTTGTTAGAGCGTCTTCTTCCTTCATTAATTAATTCAATACAAGCTTCTCTTGAAAATGGAGGTAGATGGAATCTCTGAGTTTCTTGAGCAATAAACTGTACATATTTTCTTCTATTTTCTACAGTATTAGGCATATCGTTATTCATTCTTACAACTCTACCATAACCTACTAGACGATCCATTAGAGCTGGATGGATTTGATGAATTGAATCAAAGTTACCTGCAGCTATTAAGAAACACAAAGCTGGAACTGGTTCTGTAGAGACAGCCATAGCTGCTGTATCTCCGCCATGCCATCTACTTCTTAAAGCAATAGGTAGACACCCTTCTTCCATAACTGTTAAGAGAGTAATAGCTTCATCAGGATGAAGATTTTTAATTTCATCAATGTAGAGAATTCCTAAACAAGCTCTATGTATATCTCCGGCAGTAACTCTTTGATGTTCGGGAGTCCCTAGACCCCCAGACTGATAAGGATCCCACATTACTGAACCAAAAAGCTGAGCAGAACCATGGCCAGTTGCATCTATAAAGGGGACTTCTTTCCCTGAATTGTCTACGAGAATCTTAGGAGCCATCGATCTTTTAGCTCCTCCAATTGAGAAACCATTTTTGTTTCCACTTAACCAGAAAGAAGAGAAAATATAAATTAGAGCTCCTGTCCCGATTAAGGAAAGTCCTGGCAAGAACAAAGGAGCTACAGCGTAAACAGAACTTATTAATCCAAAGACAGGGATGTTCATGAATAAAACATACAAAGCAAAAGCTGTTATTGCTACTCCTACACTAGCCAAAGTTAGACAAATAATCTTAATAAGATTTCGTTTCAAGAATCCAGGTTTTAATTTCTTTATCATCTTAGCAACTAGAACTTTACCTTGACCAGCAGGATGAACTGAGATCTTCGGGTTAGAGGGAATTTCTTTATTAGGCCAACATAGAATATCAAAACGCTTAATACGATGTTTCTTATACAAACTTGTAAGATGTTCTGCCATAGCTCTTCCTATTAGAGATTTCCCTGTTCCTGGTTCTCCTAAGAGTAAGAGGTAAGGACCTGGAGTTAATTTCTTTGATACAACTGGTTTCGGAGATTCAGGATTTAGCCAAGGTTTATACCACTTCTTCCTTTGAAGATATTTTAATTTGTATATCCACTCATCAAGACATAATTTAACTTCCTCTAGGACTTTATCTTGTCCTATAACCCAGTCAAGAAGTTTTTTAGAGACTGGAAAGTTTCTAGTGCTTTTGAAAGTTTTCCAGTCCCATTTCTGCCCATTGATAATTTCAGTATCGTCCCCAAAGAACTTTTCATCCTTCTCTTTGAGAATCATCTTTTGTCGCCCCATTCTTAATCTTCGCTTCCTTTTCTTGCCTTATAGGACAGATATTACAGAATGCAGCTAATTTATCTAAGGGCATATCTTCTTCTTGTCTGATAGGACATTCTCCTAGACCAAAGATACAGGAAGTCAACTGTTCCTTCTTTTTCTTTTTCTTAGGTAGAAAGCCTTCTCTCTTTCTCAATTCATTTTCTAAGTCATCAGTTCTTGTTATTAAGCCATGTTTGGCATAAGCTGCGAGTCTTCTTAAACTAGCATTCTGAAGCTCGGGAGCATATTCTACAAAGTTCAATTCTGGTTTAGTCTTAAAATTATTCTCTTTATAATAAGGAATTAGAACTTGTTCTTCTATTTGTCTCTTAAGTTCTTGTTGCATAGCTATTATTGTCTTTTCAAAGTCCATTTCTTCAACAGCTCTTCCACCTAATCCTCTAGTTTGAGTACCGAAAGCTTTTGGCATCTCTAGAGCAGCTAGGATTTCCATACTTAAAAACTCAAGTAAACCTGTTGTGTCTCCTACACCACCTGGTTCTACCTTGTTTAGTTTTATCCACCAAGGTAAAATCAACTCTGAAACTGAATCTAAAGAAGGAATTATGTCTTTTGCATCTTTGATGTGTTGTGGAGTAACTTCTTTCCAAATAGGTGACTCTTTGTCTCCTACACTAAAGTAGAAAATAGGATAGCCATGTCTGAACAAAGCTTCCCCTACCGATTCTTCTAAATTAAGTTTTATCCAAGCACTCTTAAATGCTGCCTCTATTGGACTAAGACCTAAACAGAATTCTCCAAGAGCATAAAATCTTATTATAACTACATCTTCTGGTTTAAGAGTTTCTTCGCTTCCATCTGATAATCTAACTCGGAAACCAGCTATTTTCTTTCCTTCCATTTTAATCTTATTCCCTTCTCTTTGATAATCAAAGTTTATGGGATAGATTTGAACAAAATGAAGTTCTGGATCTCGAACTTTCTCTGCTACACCAAAGCCATAGATGAAAGCATCTTTTACTAGAAGAGGAAGCAAGGATAAGAAGCCCGATGTTTTCAAAAATTCTAAGGCCTTTTGATTTTCTTCTTCTGATGGTCCAGAAAGGAATATTCTCGTTCCAGTTATTCTTCTAGTTAGCTTATTAACTCCAGAGAAAATTAGAGGTTCCATTCTATAAAGTAATTCACTTCTTGCCATCAGGGTCTCAGAGACTTCTAATCTCTCAGAGACTTCTGCTTTTCCTCGAGTCTTTGCCGAAATTAACTCTTCTAAAGAATAGGGTTTAGGAGGTTTCCTAGAAAGTCTTAATGCCTGAAGGATCTTTCTCCAATTTGAATCTTTATCAGCCATTTTTTATTCACCTTATTCCTTTTAATCTTTCTCTTACTAATCTCTTTCTTTCTTCATCTTCTCGAATTAGGCTCTTCTTTTTCTTGACAAATCCTTCTTTCAAGAACTCAGTTAAGTTAGTTGAAGATTTGAAAATAGGATTTGTCTTAAGAGCTAACATAAGAGCATCTACATAGTCATCGTTTCTTTTCGTCTTATACGTATAATCTAAAAGTTGACCAATTAAAGTCTGTTGAGTATAAGGATCGAACTTAAGTCTATGAGATTCTACTAAACTTCTTAAATTAGCTAACATTACTGATTTCTCTGCTTTAAATGAAATAGGTCTAACTGGTAGGCCTCTTGAGGAAAGGCGAATATTTTCTCCTTTATTAGTTGAGTCTGTGAAAATACAACGAACATTATAACTTAGACAAGTTTTTGCAATCTCATCCAGAACAGTTGCATGATGTTCTCTTAGCCAATCTTTAGAGTATAAAATATTCCAATTATCATTTTCTTTCTGGACAACTACTAGAACTGTAGGACAAGGATAATAGCCCCAGTCAAGTCCAGCATAAGTCTCTAAAGAAGGATTGAACTTTATTCCTTTTTTCTCACATAGTTTAAGGTCGGAGATCCTAAATACCTTTCCTTCTCTTTTATATGGTAATCCCTGAATTTCACTTCTATATCGATCTTCTGGAAGAGAGTTCTTAAGAAGTTCGATCTGGCTAGGATCAAGGAAAGATTCTGCATTCCAATTAAAGAATTTCCACTCTGGGTAAGGATATCTAGCTTGATGTTCCCATTTTTCCTCGATCCAGGAAAATCCTTCAGATGGAGTGGTTGAGAAAATTTGTCTTGAATAAGGAGAAGGAGCAGTCATAGGCAAAGCAGCATAAATAATCTTATCTTCTACCTGTGCTGCCTCATCAATTATTAAGAGGTCTGGATGGTGACCTCTCACGGATTTCTCACTTGCTGCTAAAGGTCTTATCCAAGAACCATCTTTGAAAATAACCTCTCTCTGAGTAGGCTCTTTTGCTAGTTGTCTTTGTAAGTAAGGGCTAGAGTTTATACATTCCATGATATAATTAAAACATATTTTCGCTTGTTCTAAAGAGCCACCTAGGATTGTAACTTTCATAGGTCGATTTTCAGTGACAGAGAGAACGACTGTATACCAAAGAGCAACAATAGCCAAAGATAAGGTTTTTCCGATTCCCCTTCCAGCAACTATTACTAAGTTTTTGCTCTTCAAAGTCTGAACTTCATCAAAAAAATCTTTTTGAAAAGGTCTAGGAGTTAAACCTGTGAAGTTTTCAAAGAACAGAGAAAGATTAATTCTCCAAGCTAGAATATCTGTTAAGACTTTAGTAATTTGATAGCCTTTCTTATCAGGAGAACTAGTGCTTAACACCTTTCTTTCTCTCCAAATATATTTCTAGATTTTCTTTAAATTTCTTTAGACATTCAGGACATAAGTCTTTAGAGAAATGATATAGTAATCTAAGAACTTCAGTTTCAGATAAAGAAGTTTCCATAGCTAATTTAGAAGTAAGTCTCTCGCAAGCTTCTAGGGACTGTCGATGTTCTTTATAGATATCCGTAACTACTCTTAACATAGCTGGTGAGAGAGGTTTGCCTTGAATACTCTCTAATGTCTTAGAAAGTAATGCTTTAAGTCCGTTAAGGTTATTTTTGATTTCTGTTACCAAATCAATTACTTCTTGTTTTTCTTTCTCAACGACTTCTTGGACTTCATCTTCTTTCTCAAAGATCTCTGCCATTTCTAAAGTAAAGTGCCTAGAAAAATGACGTTCGAAGGCTCTTCTAGAAATATCTTCTCCTAGCATCTTCGCTTTCTCGGATAAAGCAGTCCATTTAATATTGCCCTTGTTTTCTTTAAACAATTTCTCATAGAGAGCTCTGTTGGGTGAATTACAAACTTTACAACGAGGTTCATAGTGAGACATTGTCCAGACCTCTAATTCTATATTGTCATTCACCTATTTAAAGAGTCCTGTAGAGTCCTCTTCCGCCTCTTCCTCCCCTTTCATAGTTTTTATCTTAAGAAGGTAAGTTCCTTTGAGGAGAGGACAAATGCTTTAAATAGAAGTGTCAAGACATATTGAATAGGTGAAAGGAATGCCACAAACTCCTAGACAAACATTTAGAATAGAAGAATACTTATGGAGAAAGTTCAAAGATAAATGTAAAAGAAAGGGATATTCTGCTTCTGAAGTCTTAAGAGCTTTCATACGCCAATTCGTAGCAGGCAAGATAAAGATAGAAGATTTAAAGGTACAAAGATCTAAGAGAGGAGAGAAACTAGGAGACTTCTGGACAGCCTTTGAAGAATGGTTAAAAAATCAAAATAATAAGGACAATAAGAATTTTAACTCTTAGATATATAGACTAAACACATCCCGGTTCAACTCTCGCTTAAATTCTAAATTGAACCTTTTATTGCCCCCTCTATTGCACTTTCAGTTTAACTCTCTGGTTTAACTCTCAGTAGTGATATTGAATATTGTGCAATAAAACATTCTTATTGTGCAATTTAAACATGGTTTGCAATATAACAATAGTAATTATTGCAGTGCAACATAAAAGTTTGCAATAACTCTAAATTTCGATTTTAAACGTAGCTTCTTTTTGGAAAATCTCTTTTTGTGAAATGATTCAATAGCTATTGAACCATCCAATATAGCTTTTCTTTCAAAAACAAGCTCAAATTAAAGAGATTTTCCTTTCGTGAAAATTGTTTATTGTTGAACCATTATTTTTCCATTACAGATAAGACTTTCACAAAATAAAAGAAGCTCAAATTAGGCTTCTTTTAAATCGAAATAGGATAAAGTATTTAAGTTTCAATAACTAATTGTTTTTTGGTGAAAAAAATGGTAAATGAGGAAAAATACACGGAAAAACAAAAACAATATCAAAAATGGTTATCAGATATAGCATTTGGTAAACTAAAACCTATTGCATTTGATAACAGAAAACCAAAAATTGAAACAAATGCACAACTGAAATTTAACGGAAATAAAGTTGTTGTGAATCCAGAAAAACCAAAACCAAAATACGAAAAAGAAATTAAAAACTCTTATGGTCAGATAAAACTTCAACACAACGCAATTTCTGGAATTAACATTAAAGATTATTACGAAACACTCAATAGAATAATGCGTTATCAAAAAGTTGTTAAACACGCACGAACACAAGAGTTAATAAAAACTGCAACTGTTCACAATAAACCAAATCCAAATAAGAAAACTCCACATCTAAAAAGATTTGCGAGTGTGCCTTATCATCGACAGATTAACGCAATAACAATTTCAAAAAGTTGCGTTCAAAAACACGAAAAAACATTACCAACTGATTATGCAAAACTTAACTTTAAGTTTCAACTAATAAGAAGGATTCCAACTAAACAATATAAAACAATATGGTTTTCAAAAGGTAAAAGGCGAAAGTAAAATGGAAAAACAAAAACAATATCTGTTAATGCTAATAGATTCAGAAATTGAAAAAGCATTTAAAAAGGCTGAATCCAAAACTCAACAGAAAAACCTTTATCGCAAAACTGTTCAAATTCCAGAAATATTGAGAAAAGCACAACTTAACCTTAAACTCAAACGCATAACTCAAGGTTAAACTCAACAGTAAAACCGATAAGTCTCCCGTTTAGTTAAACTCCCAAGTGAACCCATCAGTTAAACCAGAAGTTAAAGGATAAGGGTTCACTTTCAGTTAAACTCACAATTACAAGATGAGTTCAACCAAGAGTTGAACGAATTACTATATACGTTCAGGATAAGTCAGACTTAAGATATATCGAAAATCGAAATAACGCTTATAAGTCTGAATTGAGTTTAATATCTCACGTCTCACGTTCAACACCTAAATAAGCACGAATGGAGGTGAACGCAAAAATGGTGTTGAAAGTATTAGCGAATTGGTGTGAAATTGTAAATTTCGATTTCCGCCAAAATCGACAAGTCGTCAGTGTGTCTGGTGTTGCGAAAAAGATTCCATTACAGCGAAACATAATTAGAGAAATCCTTGAGTATGCTAAACTATGCGGTGTAAAAATCTGTGAAATCCACACAGAAGTCGGATTACTAAGCTATGGTCTCCCATAACAAGTCATGACATAATAGTCATCTAGTCTTGGAGGGTGTAGCAGTGCAAGGCACTCTCCTCCAAGACTTTCATAGTCATCATTCACAAGTCCCTAGTGGGCGTAGCAGTGCTTAGCACTCTCCACTAGGGCTTCACACTCATCTCTCATTACGGGATGAGCGCCTACCCAGATGGTTTAGGGCGTTTGGGTAGGCGAGAGGGAACAGAGGACGAAGTTCCGTAAGTCCTCTTTCCCGATGAAGTTCAGAGGCTCAGGGAGAGGGTAAACGCTCCGATCCCCCTCTCCACGGTCGTTCGACTCTCCGCTCTCTGAGTGGAGAGGACGCACAACGACGACTAGTGTGTGGAGGCGAAACTCCTCCGCTCGGAGACTTCCCTAAAAGTCTCCTTAGTGAGCTCTACCCATTAGAAGGTTGAGCTATGCCAGAGAGATTAGTGAATATACTCTTTGAGACGGTCTGAGCCCTGAACGAAATTGCATAGGCAGAGCCGAAAGGCGAACCCGTCACCCGGACGGAATTAGGGTGATGGCACGTTGACAGTACTACTCCCTGGGGAACTAACTCGCCTCGAAAGAGGAAGGAGAACTAACCCGGGGAGACAGAACCTCTGTTGAAACGTGTGCCTCGCAAGAGGACGTAGCGTTTCGGGATGAGCCACCAAACATCCCTCAGTTCGGACCGAAAGGTCAATCCTCTCTCGAAGTGGCGAGATGTGAGAGAGGAATTTTTTCTATGCCTTCTGTATTCACAAGTAAGAGAGGTACGTAGGGATAGAGTCCTATCTTCCGCTGGCCACGGAAGTAGTTCAGAATGCAGCACTTAGGAGAAAGCTGTATGCTCGAACACTCTCCTTGGGATGAATACAGAATAAGCCTCCAGTAGTGGGTAGTCGGGGGTGCAAGTCCCCCAGAGGGCTCCAAGCCTTTTAGGAGGTTGAAGGAATGAAGAAAGCAATTTTCCTTAGAGTCTCCGACTTAGTTTCTACTTTGTTTACAGGGAAAATACAGAGAGACAGAAAATTCACTAAAAGCAAGAACCCAAGAGCTGATCTAATGCATAACATTATGAGAACAAGATCACTAGGATTCCAAGAGAAAGAACTACTAGTACGTCTTCCTAAGTACTTAACAAGACGAACAGGAAATATCTACATTACCGGAGTCTTAGACTCACTGAGAGTACTTAGAACTAAAGAAGGTTTCGTAGTCTCAGTAGTAGAATACAAAACAAGTCGATCCGGGGAACTATCACCAAGACGTAGAGAAGCAGCTAAGTTCCAGGCACAGATCTATGCATGGCTATTAGAGAAATTCCTACCAAAGGAATATAAGATCCATAGAAGACATTGGGTGGAGTTCATAGATCTCTTTCATCCAATTGTACACGAGAGAATTCCTGTAGAATACGATGAGAGAATTGAAGAGAGAATCTGGGAGGTAGTGTATAGATGTCTAGAGTAAAGTTCCTAGTAGAGACAATCGTGAATGAGAAGTTTGTAAAGCTAGGGATTGTAGAAGTAGATCTAGAAGAAGTCTTGAAAGTTATGGAGGAAACTAAGAATATCAAAGATAACATGCCTTCGAAATTTGCAAGGGAGAAAGCAAGAAAGAAATGGCCTGATGCCAATCCGATTGTTCTAACAGAAATCTTTGAAGGTGAGGAGGATGAACTTTAAGATAAGGTTTCTATTTCCTCCTGAAGAAGGATTAGACAAAGAACTAGAGTCCCGAATGAAAATATCTACTTGCTATGGAGTAATAGAAACGAGAAACTGGAGAGAGATTTTCCTAATGACTCACAATATAGCCAGGAGATTTAAGACTCTTGAGAAAATAATAGAGAAAATAAATTACACTCTCTGTCATGAGCTAATCCATGGACTACTTGAGTATGGCAATGAAGTAGATGTTTATGGACTTACACACGCACTTCTTGAACCCTTCTTAAAAGAAACTAAAGACTTCTATCCTCCTCAACTAAGAAAACTGGGTAGACTCATAGTTCCAGTGATAGATTTCAATTCCCCTTCTTTTTCTGAAAGCCATGCCTTAATGAGAGCGTCTAAACCCTGGCTCTCGCCCGAAGGTCAACTCCAAATGAAGAACCGAGAGAAGGGTGGCATGGAGGTAAATAAAGTTATGGAGGAATGTAAGTGATGAAAAACTATTGTAAGAAACACAGAAAGGTCTTCGATGGAATTGTCTGCCCGATCTGTGAGAAACAGAAACGAACTCAAGAGAGAATCAAGAGAATAAACTCTCAACCGAACTTCCTCTTCGTAGTTGAAACTAAAGATGATGAGACTAAGAAATATCTACAAGAGATCTATGCCAAGCCAGAAGTAGAACGTAAGTTAGATATCAAAGAAGATGGAACAGTCTTTATCAAAGAGAACGGAAGGATAACAGGAGTGACAACTATTGGGGAAATCTGTGAAAAACTCGCGAAAGAAATCCGAAAAGACTAAAGTTCTCTTCGTGGGAGAGACTCCTCTTTTCTTCCCCGAGAGAAACGTAGCTAGACAGATAAATATCGAACTCTGGCTGAGTACTGTCTTCAAGAAAGATGTCTTGAAACAACTAAATACACAATCTATAAGTAAGGAAGAGCCTAAATCTATACTAGAAAAGACAAGAGGGTATATAGTGTGAATGCCATTACATTTCAATGTCCCTTATGTGGGAGAACTCATGGAATACTAATTTCTCCCCTTCTTCTCAAAGGCTTACCAATCCACTTTCAATGTCCAGTAACTAAAGAGATTCTACTATTGAGACTAAGGTTAGAAATAAAGACTACTGAGACTTTCGATAAGTATACTCTAAGAATGGCAGAAGAACAAGCTAGACTGGAAGATCATAACTGGAAAATGGAAGAGGAGATGTTACGTGGGAAGGATGAGAAGGAAGAAACTACTGCATAAGATTCTGATAGCTATTACTACGTCAGTGAGTCTTCTACTTAGTGTTAATCTAGCTTTTAGATTTATTTCTGAAGAACTATGGCAAATAAGAACAATTTATCTTCTTTGGGTAATTTATCTCTTTGGAATAGTACCAGTCATACTACTCTTTCTAGATAAAAAGATGAATAAGGAGGGATCAGATGGAAAATAGAAGTGAAATAGAAGCATTCCTTAGAAGTGAAGGATGGAGTAGAAAAGAAATACGAAGGTTCTTTAAATCGCTTAGACTCGAAGACAAGTTAAAGAATGGAAATCGAGAGAAGGCAAGGAAAGAAGCTCTTAAATTCCTATCAGCCGAGGAAGGTTGAATGACTGTTCATCGAAACACATTAAAACTCATAGACCTAGAACGTCAAGTTCTTGAATTGGGATTTTGGAAGAAATACCCAGACAAAGATTTCAGCTATGAATTAGCAAAGGCAACTGGTGAACTTGGAAATGAGAATCCTTCTGATAAGGCAATTCAACTTGCGGAACAGTGGGTTACTGAATTCAGAGAAACAGGGAAAATTAAAAGATTTGAGGAAGAGAACGAATGAAAACAGAAATAATCGAAGCAAAACCTGCAGGCAAGGAACCTCCAACTCCTGCTCCAAAGAAGGTTAAAGTCCTTATCAAGAAAGCCTCTAACATTGAATACGAAGAAGTCTTAGAGAGAGCAAATTGGGATCAGATTATGCAGGAGTTATTTAGAAGATTTGGTTCATGGGTTGTCGAACCCATCTGGGGCTGTTATAAAGAGAAATATCCTGACGCTGAGTACCTCTGTACAATGTACGATGATTACCTAGAGTGAGAGAAATGAATGGAATTCCAGAACCCTTCAGACATCTTCTTCAGAACATGATTCAAAATGTCTTTCTGTTGATATTCTTTCTTCTAATGCTCTTATTGTTAATAGGTTTTATTGAGTGCTGGATAAAACGAAATCAAATTCAATAAGGAGGTAGAGTGATGAAACTTAAGAGATTAAAGAAATTCTTGAAGAAATACAAAGGACCTATAGCTCATTTCACAGCTGCTGTTGTTACTGGTGGGATAGCTGCAAAGATTTATCTCCACTATGAACTCTCCTTGTGGCCTACTATTGCACTGCTCTCCCTTCAGACAGTTTATATCTATCTAAATGAATGGCTTAGTGATCATTGGTACTAAAGAGGGTATATTATGAAATTTCCAAGAGTAGCTTTCTTTGATATAGATGGAAAGGGATATAAGAGTAGAACTGTCTTCTGGAATGAGAAAGAAGAAGAGGAATGGCTTAACAAGTATTCCTCAGCTATCGATGATATCTTAATCGTAGAAGCAACCGAACAGGATATAAAAGACAGTCAAGAGCCTGGAGAAGAATTCATGCCATGTGAAGAGGAGAAATTTGAGAACTATTTCCTCTACCTTGAAATCTACGAAAGACAGATCTACCATCTAAACATAATAATCCATGAAGCTCTCTATGAGATAAGAGCAGGTAACCTTTCCAAGAAAGAGAAGAAAGCCTTGTTAGCTTCTCCTACAAAGAATCTGTTCCTTACTAATTTAATAGATTCACTTGAAGTACCTTGTAGAAGTAATCTTCACAAAATACTCATGGAACTCTACTTCGACAATGACTACAAAAGTGATTATCAAATAAAAGAAATAACTGAAGAGGATGTGAAGTGGTTGAAGATAGCTTTCAAATATCCTAAATCATACTCAACTTGGAGAAAAGTTCTGAAGGGAATTAAGAAAGGTCTTCCAAAGGAGAAAGTCTTAGAGGAGGAATTAGCTAAACTAAGACTTAGGAAGGCCGTAGAAAATGAATAAGGAAACTAAGAAACTCTTAATCAAAATACACTGTCCCTTCTTCGGTAAGACTCCATTACCAGATGGTTTCAATCCAAAGAAGTGTACAGCTTGTCCTTTTCTAGATGCATGTCTTCAAGAGCTTTGTGAGTCTATAAAAAATAGGAGGTGGAAGGAAAATGCCAATAGAATGGGCTGAATGGGATAAACCAGCAGATAAGAAAAAGGCAATTGAAGAAACTCTCAAGAGAATAGACAAACTAAACAAAGGTATCTATAAAGATTTGGGGGAAATGTCTAAGAGATGCCATGAAGCAGTAGAGAAAGGAGATATGTCTCACCTTCCTATGTGCTACATTAGAGTAGTACCAGAAGACGGAGATGAGAACTCTGAAGGAGAACTCTACTATGTCTGTAGGAAATGTCTAAGTGAGTACTTCCTGAAACATCCCAAATTAGCTAGGAAAAGAATTGTAATCTTGAGAGGAAGATTAACTGAGGAAGCACATAAGAAAATGATAGAAGAATTAGAAAAGGAGGATGAATAATGTTAGTGAATGAGAAACACTGGAAACCGAAAGAACCAGAGACAATGGCACTCAGACTAACTCAAGCTAGATTCTTTCTCTTCCGATACCCTAAAGTTAAGGATGCTCTTACTTCAGCAGCTAAGGGAGAACTCTTAGATACAGAGTTAACTATGTTCTATCAAGAACTTCTGAAGAAAAAGGAAGCTAATAAAAAGACAAAATTCTATGTGGTCTAAAGATGAGATCTTGGGATAACATAAAGTACTGCGATGCTTGTGGGAAAAGACTAAGAAAGAATCAAAAAGTCTTGAACCTTGAATTTGCTACAGTTCTACGTAACTCTAAAATTTGTTTTGGCTTCAGAAAGAGACCTACTCTTTGGTTTCATCTTAAATGTGTAAAAGATAAAACAATCGGAGAAATTCTTCTATTAGAAAAACTTAAGGAGTAGATGAACTTGGGAAAGAAAAGACGTACTCGTTGTATGACTGGAACATGTAGATATTGCGGAACAACTATTAAGTACAAACCCGAAAGAAGAAGTGGAGAAGTCTGTATCAATTGTTCTATCTGGAGATGGGTTAAGAAACGAGAAGAAAGAAAGAAGAGAGGTAGAATCTAATGCTCTCTAGAAAAGAGAAAGAAGCTCTCAAGAAAGTTCTAGGACATAAAGTAGCTTCCTTCACTCAGAATGGAAAGACCTATATTGTCTTCAATGGCGAGAACGGTTGGGAATGCTCTTGTCCAGACTTCATCTTCAGAAAAGGAAGCTACAAGATAATTGCTAGGAAAGATGGAGAAGTCTTAGAAGTTAGAGGATGTAAACACATTGCCCACGTTCTCAAGGAGAGAGGCTATCGAATTTCTCTAATTAAACTAACTCTAACTTGGTGATAGCTCTGGATAAAGTAGATGAAATCAGAAAAGAAATAGAGAAGGATTTCGAAGAGCTTATCAGAGAAAGTAAAACTTGTCTTCTCTGCTTTACTGCTAAACTTAGAGGCTTACCGTTCTGTGTTTTCCATATTGAGTCCTTTATGTATAAACTTAGAGCTAAGTCAATAAAGGACCATGATGAAAGTACAAGAGCTCTAATTAGAGTACAGGATGAAGACAAGAAACTGAATGAACTAATTTCTTACATCTTAGAGGAACCTAGATTTCTATACTTGTTTACTTCAAAAGGCAATCGAATAAAAGCCTGGAGATTCAGAGCTTCTTACGAAAGAGTTAGGAAGAAAGACTATCCTAAAATAGATTCCTAGTTACCGTTAGGTAACCCTAGAGCTGGAGGTTAAGCTCAAAATTTGAGGTCTTGAAAATGAAAGGCCTAAACGTATCTAAATTAGAGACATGGCACTCTTTTAGTGGTGTGCCAAACTAAATAAAATGTGAGGTGTATGGAAAATGCCTAAGTTTGATAGTGTAGCAACAGCAGTAGTTGTAGATCATGCAGAACTAGAAAACCTAATCAAAAGATACTACAAGAAGAAACTAGCACTCTTCATCTGGGGTCCAACAGGAATAGGAAAATCACAGACAGTCAAGAAAGTAGCTAGAGATCTTGCTAAAGAACTAGGGCTAGAATACTCAGAGAGTATCAAAGATATAAATAACCCCAAGAAATTCGTAGTTATCGATTTGAGATTGTCCCAGATGGACCCTTCGGACTTAAGAGGGATTCCAGTCTGGGATAAAGAGACTCGTTCAACTGTATGGCTACCTCCAAACACATTCCCAAGAGAAGGACAAGGAATTATCTTCTTTGATGAACTTAACCTAGCTCCACCATTAGTTCAAGCGTCAGCTTATCAGTTGATACTTGACAGGAGACTAGGAGAATACGTAGTACCTGAAGGCTATTCTCTAATAGCTGCAGGTAACAGACTCGAAGACAGAGCTAACGTATTCGAAATGGCAGCTCCACTGAAAAACAGATTCGGTCACTGTCAATTGAACATACCAAGAGTAGAGGACTGGACTGACTGGGCAGTAAGACATGGAATAGATATGAGAATCATAGGTTTCCTCCAAGTAAGGAGAACAGCACTATTCTCTTTCACACCAAATCTGAAGGAGAATGCATTTGCTACTCCAAGAGCTTATGAACACCTATCGAAACTAATCAAAGATATTCCTAGCTCAGATCTCTCAACAATTCAGAAGATAGCTGCTACTCAGATAGGAGAAGGACTAGCAAGTGAACTAGTAAGCTTCATAAGACTCAAGGATAAACTTAAGCCAATTGACTACTATCTAAAGAATCCAGATAAATGTGATCTTCCAGATGAGCAGACTGAGATGGACTTGGTCTGGGCACTCTTGACCTCACTAGCAGAATACTATGGTTCTAAGAAAGACACAGACACAATCCGAAGAATAGTCAAAGTCCTCAATCGTATGAACGAGGAATATGCAGTCTTTACACTCAAATTGATGCTAACAGTAGACCAAGACTTTACTCAGAAGATGATGAGGGTACCCGAAGTAGGGAAACTAGCCAAGAAGCTAGTTGACTTCTTCGAGTAAACTCATCTCTTCTTTCCTTCAAAGGTGAACTAAATTGGCTAAACTAACACCAAGAGAGAAAATAGCTAAGGCAAGAATTAATCTATTGACAGAACACCCATTCTTTGGTTGTATAGCAATGAGAATGGTACCAAGAGAAGCTACTGGAGAACTAGCCAAGGCAATACCAGCTCTAGCAGTAGATATCTATGGAAATCTAATCTATAACCCTAAGTGGGTTGCACAAGCTGATTCAGAGAAACTTAAGTGTGGTATTGCACACGAAGTTCTTCACTTAGCACTAGAACATCTTCAGAGAAAAGGTAGTAGAAATCCAAGAACTTTCAATATTGCTACAGATGCTCAAGTAAACTATATCCTCTCAGGGTCCTTCCATATCCCAAATAATTGGGTAAGGATTCCTGAGATGGAAGGGAAGTCTGCAGAGGAGACTTATGATTGGCTAATCAGAAATGCTAAGTTCCAGAAGAACCCGCATGCCTTTGGTAGATCTTTTGATGTCCACTATTATGGTTCTAAGCAAAAGACTCAAGGTGGTGGGAAGTCTGGGAAACAAGGAACGTTCAAAGGTTCTTCACCATTCAGGGCACCAGGGCAACAGCCATTCGATGCAAAAAGAGCTGTGGTAGAAGCTCATAACTTTGCTAAGCAACAAGGGAATGTTCCAGCAGGTATTGAGAGAGTATTCGGAGATCTCCTTAATCCAGTAATGGATTGGAAGGAGATATTAAGAAGGTTCTTGGTCTCAATAATTCCACATGACTTTACATACACATATCCAGCTAAGAAATCTTACAGCGTAGGCTATTATATGCCTAAGATTGTAAGAGAAAGAGTAGAGCTAGTGATAGGAGTAGATACTTCAGGCTCAATCTCAGATGAAGAATATGCAGAGTTCCTAACAGAGATTTATGCTTTGACAAGACAATTTGATGCTCTAAGAGCTTGGCTATGTATCTGTGACTGTGAACTTAAGGATGTCTTTGAGATAGATGAGAACTTCGATCCCTACTCAATCAAGGGTAGAGGCTATGGAGGTACATCTTCTCTACCAGTCTATGACTGGATAAAGAAAGAGAAGATGAATAACATCAAAGTTTTAATCTATTTCACAGATGGGTATATCGATATACCTCAAGAAGAGAAACCATTCCCAACTCTTTGGATAATCACTGCAAATGGAAGAGAAGATACAGTAAAGCAAATGAAGAATGCTATAGTGATCAAGATGCCAAAGAGAAGAGGACGAAGAGATGACTGGTAGCTTACGAAGAAAATGCCCAAGATGTGGTAAAATCTTCTACTGTGAAGGAACTTGTGGAAACAAGGGTATGATCGAAGATCGTCTTGCCTGCTACTGCCCTTCTTGTTATGAGAAGAACTTAGCTATCACTGAAACTCGTCCTTGGAGAATCAATTGTTCTATCTTAACTGACAGAGCTAAGCATATTGCTAGTATGACTCTCCTAAAGAATAAATTGGAGGGTTAAGATGCTAGATGAGACAGAACTCTGGAAATATGCTGTGAACAAGAAGGCTAGGAAGTACATTGGGAAAGCTGAGAGACTTAAACTCCTTATGAACTTAGACCCTAAGACGATTGAACATTGGCATATACTTTGTGGTGCTCAAGTTACATTCAAGACTTGCCCTTTCAGACTAGAGAAAGGCTACAGGTCTCTTTGTCTAGCTCCAAAAGTGAGAGGAGTACGAGGATGTTATCTTTACGAACTTGGAAGAAGGGCATTAGAAATCGTTCCTAGAATTAGAGCATGGGTCAGACGTGCTAAGGTATAGCTTAAGGAGGATAATAGCTTGTTTAAGAAATTAAAAGATTATTTTACAAATGAAGACTTGAAGCGAAAGATAAGAATTCTTCGTTGGGAATTGAAATATCTAAAAGTCAAGAAGTTTCTGAAACAACATGGAATTGCTCTCTAAGAGAGCAACTGGAGGTGAAATTGTGAGGAAAATTCTGAGGAAAATAAAACGAAAGTTAAGGAAGTATCTAGGTCAGATTTGGCTAGGAGTCTTCATAACCTGTTTGACTGGCTTTGTACTAGGCTTTCTAAATCCGATTGCTTGGCAAGTAGTTAGTGTCTTACTTATTTGCT
>Ga0164311_10000381_pt1 | contig 18939 bp, 21 predicted proteins | sample GuaBasSedimGuay2_FD_121796 | JGI IMG/M metagenome (GOLD analysis project Ga0164311, IMG submission 121796) | Subseafloor sediment microbial communities from Guaymas Basin, Gulf of California, Mexico - Guay2, Core 4569-9, 9-12 cm | ecosystem: Environmental > Aquatic > Marine > Hydrothermal vents... | reverse complement strand
GTATCACGTCTTCAGCCTTAATAAGTTTGTACATGGCTTCGACCTTGAGCTAATTCTCTTAATAGATTTAAAAATTTATTTGTAGCTTACCGTTCAATTGCTCCGTACCGTTTTATGTCTTTTCGATGCGGAGCACTTCATTATGGATGTTCTTTGCTTCTAGCCCGACTGCGGGAGCAGGGCATTTCTGGATGCTTTAGTGTAGTTTGCTGAACCCCTTCCCCTCATCGAACTGGGAACACATTTAATGCTCATCCCCCCCATCGCCCTCCTCATCGAGGTCGTATACTCTAACAAAATCTATAAATTCGTGGTTTATAGATGCTTGGTCTACAAGTGCTAGAATAATAGCTAGAAATCTAGGACTAGACATCCACACAGCATAAGCACACATCAAACCCCTAAGAGAACACAAAAATACAGAAAACGGTTACAGTTTCGCTACCCCCTTTCCCCCGATACACTCCTCTTTAAGCATTTCTGGAGGAAAACCTGCTAGTAAGAGTATTTTGATTATCGAGTTCTTTAGTTGAGATGTAATTAAAGTTGCGACCAAAGCCTCCTGGGGATACCCGTAAACAACGATAGTATTTTCAGGAGATAAAAGTGCTGCAGGGATAAACAACAGATCCTCTTCTCCGTCGACTGTTATCATAGTCTTCTTATTGCTATGAAGCTTATCCCTTATCGCGTTAAGTATCGAGCCCCAAGCTTCATAGGTAATCGTGGAAGGGGGATTCTTAACCCTTTTCTCCACGTAGTAGCCAGTATTGGCTAAGAAAGTTCTAGCTCTGCTTGTCTTTTCCCTTAAGCTTCGCTCATCAATTATTACAATATCGGGCTTCTTATCGGAGTACTTAAAGCAGTTTTCTGAGACTATATCTCCAACAGATATTAGTAAGGGAGGATTATATATCTCTACCAAACATTTCAGCTTTCTGACAGCCTTAGGCGGCGGCTCGAAGAAGGCGAAGCCTACTTTAACTTGAAATAAGAACCGTTTTTCAGGTTTCAAGTTAAATAGAATCTTCATAGCGCGTTCAGCGTACTTTTAAGGCATACCTACCCGTCTTCTCTAGCCCTAATTTCTCTGCTAGGAGAGAGCCGTCTTCTATGATTATTGCTAGGCCAAACCAGTCCCTAGAAAGGTCGCTCGATCCGCAGAATTCGCACTTATCCGAATCTAAGGGCATAAGCCTCTTACAGTTTCGGCAAGCCTTAAAGGGGGTACCTATCCTTCTGCTCATTTATGGATCCCTTTTCAGCTAGCATTATTTAGAACTGTAGTATATAAATACGATTAGCAGCTACGCGAATTACTCAATCAAGAAACTCTTCTTAGCTTCTCTGTAAAAAATGACGGGAAGACCTAAGCGACGGAGCCTTCTTCTAAGAGCCTTATCATTAGTAGCCACATAACATCCTTCGTTTAGCGCATAAAGTATAATCTTATCATCCGTTTTAAGGCCTTCCTCAATTCCAGAGTTTACTATGATTACTTTCTCACCTACTATGTGCAACACTCTTCTAAAGAGACCCCTTTCAGATGGTCTACCTAGGTTGATTTTTCGCAGGGTTTCCTCTACGTTTTCTAAGAGCACCAGGGGTAGAAAGCGTTCTTCAAGTAAATTGCTCAACTCCTCAAAAATATCGATCCTCTCTTGAAGCATTAACGCAAGTATATTCGTATCAAGTAACACTTTTATCATCTGCTCCACATCCAAGAGTTCAATTCTGGATGGAGATGCATTTAGAGTTTAATTTCATCACTCATTATTATTATTATCCAGTTTTCTTTCATGATATTGCTTTAACACGCAATGAACATTTATCTACAATTATGCTGAGCTTCGTATTACATTGCTTCCCATACTGATATGTCTCCTCAATATGTGAGATCTAAGTTGCTCTTGAAATAAGGATCGAGTATGAGATGCACCTGAGAGACAAGACTCTGGGAAGAATTTATTAACATTTGTTGTACTTCACGTGAGAGTGGAGTATCATGGGGAGAAAGCGAGTGATAATATTGGGAGCCGCTGGTCGAGATTTTCATGTTTTTAACATGGTTTTCAGGGATAACTCCTCTTTTGAGGTTGTTGCCTTTACAGCCGCTCAGATACCAAATATAAGCGGTAGGGTTTATCCACCAGAGCTTGCAGGCCCGCTGTATCCTAACGGAATACCTATATATGACGAAGATATGCTCCCGGAACTGATTAGGAAGTTCGATGTAGACCTAGTGGTCTTAGCCTACAGTGACTTGTTACATACCGAGGTTATGCATAAGGCATCTCTTGCTCTAGCCTCTGGGGCATCTTTTATGCTATTAGGCCCTAAGGAGACAATGATCGAATCTAAGAAACCTGTCATAGCCGTATGCGCTACTCGGACGGGAGCCGGTAAGAGCACTGTGACTCGAAAGATATCTAACATTCTTAAAGAGCTTCGCATAAGCCACGTGATTATAAGGCATCCAATGCCCTATGGAAATCTAAAGGAGTATAGGGTACAGAGGTTTACTAGTTTGAAGGATTTAGACCGGTATAAGTGTACAATAGAAGAAAGAGAAGAGTATGAGCCCCATCTCGAGAGAGAAGTAGTAGTTTACTCAGGTATCGATTGCAGAGAGATCTTAAAACAGGCGGAGAAGGAGGCTGATGTAATAATATGGGATGGAGGGAACAACGATTTCCCCTTTATAAAGCCTGACTTAATGATAACAGTTACTGATCCTTTAAGAGCAGGCCATGAAGTAAATTCCTATCCTGGCGAAGTCAACCTTAGAATGGCAGATATAGTAATAATTAACAAGATTAACGTAGCATCTCCTGAGAATATAAGGCTAGTGCGCAAGAACATTAAGTTATTCAACCCTGAAGCAGTCGTGATCGAAGCCGAATCCATAATAATAGTGGATAGACCAGAACTAATAGCCAGTAAAAGAGTATTGGTCATCGAGGACGGCCCCACAGTGACCCATGGTCACCTCGGCTATGGTGCTGGCTACATGGCAGCGGTGAAGTACGGTGCTCGAGAGATAGTGGACCCACGACCTTACGCTATTGGCTCCATACGAAAAGTTTACGAAGAATACCCACACATAGGGCCCGTTCTCCCTGCTATGGGTTACGGCGAGACGCAAGTCAAGGAGCTTGAAGAGACGGTTAAGAACACACCTTGTGATAGTATAGTTCTAGGAACACCCGCAGACATCTCTAGACTCATGAGTGTAAATAAACCCGCGACGAAGGTTAGGTACGAGCTCAAGGAAAGGGGAACGCTTACATTAAGGCAAATAGTAATTAGATTTCTCTCGGAGAAACTGGGAAAGAAGTACTCTGCATAAATTTCGTTGGATCATTTCCTTTATAGCTCTCTAAGTAGATCATTTCTTGTGTTAAATCAACTACTCAGGTGTCAGCCGATGAATGATATTCCGCAACTACAAGTAGCGCTAGATATTACCTCTCTAAAAGAGGCCTTAAACATTGCCAGGAGGGCGATCTCAGGTGGCGTGGATATAATAGAGGCAGGTACACCACTCATAAAAGCCTCTGGCGTGAGCGCTGTAAGAAAACTCAGAGAGGAATTTCCTACATACCCTATAGTCGCTGATCTAAAGATATTCGACGCCGGTAAACTAGAAGCAGACCTTTTTTTATCAGCTGGCGCCGACATTGTGACCGTACTTGCGGTGGCTGCTTATGAGACCATTGAAGAGGTTATTGAGACAGTCCATCAGAGAGGTAAGAAAGTTATGGTTGACATGATGAATGTTGGTGACGTTATGGACGTCGTTCAGCCGATCGTTCGCAGGGGCGCTGACATAATATGCCTTCACGTAGGTGTAGACACACAGCGTAGAAGAGGAGTGGACGCACGAGTACTTGTAGAGGAATTAAAGGCCATTAAGGAGAGATTTAGTGTTAACGTGGCCGTTGCGGGAGGAATAAACGAGCACACAGCCCCTCTTTTTGCCTGTGCTGGAGCCGATATAATTATCGTGGGCGGCCGAATAACTAAAGCTAAAGATCCTGAGGAAGCCGCGAGAAGAATTAAAGAGGCAATTATATCAGCTTTAAAGGAGTAAGATTAAAAAGATCATGAGAGAACTGAACTCTGGCTAGCTATAGAATAATTATTCAGGTTTGAACATCATGATGCGCAAGATAGTCCTCTCAGAGGAATACTTAAAGAAACTGCTAAACTATGCTTTAACTCACTGTGAAAGTGTATGTCCGAGCAAAAGAGACCCCTCCACCTGTCTATTACTTGTCGAGCTGAGAAGGGCTCTAAATATGCCTGATCCTCCATGCGTTGAGGACTACGGTGGTTTTGACGAAAAAACCTTCAGAAAAATAGTTAAGGATATAGAGAAAAGGTGGGGTAAGAGCATAAAGGAAGTACTAATTGAACTCAAACAAAAGGGACCGAAGAACCTTCAAGAGCAAATAGATCAGATAGATGGAGAGTTTGCATTAAATATCATTAAGGTATTTAAAGAAAATCGTGGAGTAAAGATGTTCACAATCTCGGAATCAGATGATTTATAAATCGTGGTGAAAAAGAAGAAAAGGAGCTATGTTCGTGGTATTTATCCTAGGTCCAGCAGGTTCGGGCAAATCTACTTTTACGAGCTCTTTTTCTAACTTTCTGAATGAAGTTGAGATAGATAACATTAGAGTAAACCTTGATCCAGCTGTTGAGAGTTTACCTTACGTGCCTGATGTAGACGTTCGCGAGTATATTACAGCCCGTGAAGTGATGGAGAAGTACGGTCTTGGACCTAACGGGGCCATTATAGCGGCGACTGATATGTTGATAAAGTTTCTGAAGAACCTTAAGGAGGAGATCATTTCCTTAAAACCTGGCTATGTTCTGGTAGACACTCCCGGGCAGCTGGAGTTGTTTGCTTTTAGACAATCCGGAAAGGAGATCATATCGTACCTCAGCGGCGAACGCGCTAGTATGGTTTTCATAATAGATACCATACTTGCGCTCCTACCGTCAAGTTTCGTATCCTCGCTACTACTATCCGCGTCTGTCTTCTTCAGATTCAATTTACCCATGGTTTTAGCATTAAACAAAATAGACATGATAGATGAACGCAAAGTAAACGAGATTCTGAACTGGATCGAAAACCCTGAAGAAATATATACCACCTTAGCGCGGGAGAGAAGCCTTGAAGCCTTCTTTCATGAGAACATAGTCAGAGTGATAGAGGATTTCCTGAGGGTTTTCAAGTGTATACCGATATCGTCTACGAAAAACTTGGGGCTTGAGAACGTGTACTCAGTACTTCAGCAGATCTATATAGGAGGAGAAGACTTTACTGTACTGACACCCTAGCTTTAGAGACGATCACCCGTTAAGGACAGCTAAAGCTTATATTCTACCTAGTATTTTAGTGTCGAAAAGGGAGCTAGTATGTCTCAGAGAGCTATCGAGATCATCGAAAGAGCAAGGCGTGAAGGAAGAAAAGTGCTTCTGGAGCCGGAAGCAAAAACTATCTGTAGTTTTTACAATGTTCCTGTAACAGTATTTGATGTAGCCAAAAGCTCCGAAGAAGCTGTGGAAAAAGCTAAACGCATAGGCTTTCCTGTAGTCATGAAAATCATTTCTCCCGATATAATTCATAAATCAGATGTTGGAGGAGTTTTCGTTAATGTAAAGAATGAAGAGGAAGTGATCACGACATATAACAAAATCGTTGAGAACGTCAAGCAAGCAGTGCCTAAAGCAAGGATTTACGGCATTTTAATACAAGAAATGGCCCCTCAGGGCGTAGAGACTATCGTGGGTGGAATTAGGGATCCTCAATTTGGTCCAACGATAATGTTCGGGCTTGGCGGAATCTTTGTAGAAATTCTTAAGGACGTCTCGTTCAGAATAGCCCCAGTTGATAAAGATGAGGCGCTTGAAATGATACAGGAAATAAAGGGTTATCCGATTCTTCAGGGCTATAGAGGCTATTATAAAGCAGATATAGGTAGCCTTGTAGATATAATTATGAAAGTATCTAACATGCTAATGGATTTACCTATAAGTCAATTAGATTTGAACCCTGTTTTTGTTTATGAAGAAGGTAAGGGTGCTAAGGTCATTGATGCCAGGGTAGTTCTTGAGTGATCTATAATGATTGCCGACAAGGACATTTTATCCGAGCCAGAGTATAGAAAGCTTAACGAGCTCAGGGAGAAATTTAGGACGATCCAGGAAGAGGCCTTAAAAGCTCAGAGCGAGCGAGATGAGCTGAACAATATCGTTAGAGAGCTCTCATTAAATGTGAGAGAAAAAAGAGAAGAATTGAGGGAGCTGAGAAGCACTCTGAGGGAATTGAAGGATAAAAAGTTCTCTAAGATAGCGACGCTTAGACAGCTTCGAGAGAGAAAAACTCAGCTTCGAGACAGACTTTCGGAACTCAGGAGAGAAAGAAGAAGGCTTATTCAAGAGAGAAAGTCTCTCATACAGCTAGTGGGCAAACAAAGATTAAGTTTAGATGAACTAAAACAGCAGTTTGAGGAGATAGAGTGGAGATATCAGACAACACCTCTTTCTCCAGAAGAGGAAAAATGGTATATTGGTAAACTGCTTTCGCTCGAGAAAAAGATATACGCTGTTAGTAAATTAAACGAAATCTCAGATAGAATAGATAAAATAGAGAAGGAATATGCGAGTCTCTTAGAAGAGTACAGGGAGATAAGCGAAAATCTAAAGAAAGGATATGAGGAGATACAGAGGATGAATGAGGAAATAAACGCCTTAATCGAGAGAGTAGAGGGGCTGAGAGAGGAATTATCGAGCCTAGTAAGCGAGCGCGACAAAATGAAAATGAAAGCGGATGAGAAGCACAAAATGTATTTGGAGCTAAAAATGAAGGCTCGAGAAATAAAGCAAGAAATAGAAAAATATTCCCTATTATTGAAGGCAAAGAAGATTTCTAGACTTATAGATGAACAGCGAAAGAGAATGCTTCAACGGGCACAAGAGATATATAAGAAATACGAAAGAGGAGAAAAGCTAACGTTTGAAGAATTAAAAATACTGATAGACCTAAATCTTATTTAGTTACATATCAAAAGTCTTAATACTCCATTAAAAACTTTACAAATTCTCTACTATTTAGAAATTAGATAGGCTTATAACTATAGAAATCAAAGTTATCTTAGTATTTGGATAAGGTGTGGCTCGTTGAGTGCTGCGCCACGGAAGGTGCTCATTCTATGCGTTGATCGTGATGCGGATATAGAAGTCGTCACGAGAAGGAGAACGCCTATCATAGGGCGCGACAAAGTCCTTGCTGCAGCAGTAGACTTCGCAATAAAGAGCCCTGAAGACTCCGACGCCAACGCTCTTTTCGCAGCAGTACAGATGTACGATACATTAAGAGAGAGCTTTGGAAGCGAAAATCTAGAAATAGCAGTACTAGCCGGTACTCCAAGTGAGGGACTTGAAGCTGACATTAAGATCCTAAATGAGCTAGAACAAGTGTTGAAGATCTTCAATGCAGAAGGAGTAGTTCTAGTATCTGATGGTCCAACAGATGAACAAATACTACCTGTTATACAATCGAAGATCCCTGTAATTTCTGTAAAGAGAATAATTGTTCAGCAATCGAGAGGCGTGGAAGAGACTTTTCTGATGCTAACTCGATACATTGAAAAGCTCTTTCGTGAGGAAAAGTACAGGAAATACTCTCTAGGAATACCCGGAGTACTAGTTCTCTTATACGCTCTCTTTCAGGCACTTAACATAGAATTAACATATGTGCTCCACATATCGCTCGCGATTATGGGCTTTGTTTTGGTCATAAAGGGCTTTTCCATAGATGAGAAAATTAAGTCCGTATATACCCATCACCCCGTGACCTTCACGTCGCTCGTTGCATCGATAATAATCATATGGGTGGCTTCCGCAGTCGCTACTGCAAAGATCACTGAATTAAACCAGCCTCCGAGCATAAGGCTTGTATCCCAGCTCCTCCTCTCGGAAATTAGCGGTCCTATAACGCTGTTAGACCTCTTCCTATTCTCAATTATACTAATCATTATAGGCCGTATAGGCGATCAAGTGATATCTCTTGGACTAGGAAAAGTTTCCTGGAGATACTATGTGTTCCTAACATTCACAATATTATCGAGACCTGTTTTCATTGAGGGGATTAAGGTCACCATAGGTATGGGCGATATATTCTACCTGTTCTACTGGACTACCATAACCTTAATAGTCTCCTCACTTGTAGGAGGATTCTTCGTTCTGAGAGAAAAGCTAAAAAGTAGCTGATACGTTTTCTGGAAGAGCGCATGTACTGCTTCATCGTACTTTCTGGTGAACATGATACACTGCCTTATGCTGAAGTAATCTCACTCCTTCAAGATAATCTGATGCTCAAAGACATTGCCGGGAAGAAAAATGTGTTCTTTTATGATCAAGTAATACGAGCAAACATTACTCCCCAGGAGTGTAAAGAGGTTGTTGAAAAGTGCGCCTTTGCACATTATGGGTGCCTTGAGATAATCTCATCATCGCAAAATCTCAGAGAGATCGTCGAGAAATTAAGTGAAGTCAGCTGGAAAGAATTTATTAACAAAAAAGTTATTTCGGTAAGAGTTATTAGAATGAAGGAGTATGGCTTACATATTCAAGTACCAGTTTTGGAAAAGCACATAGTCTCAAGCATTAAGGAGAGTATAGGCGACTTAAGGATAGATTATAAGAAACCTAGCATCAAACTAGTAGGTATTCTAACAGAAGACAGGTTCCTATTAGGCAAATTGATAGCTCAAAGTTCCAGAAAGGCTCTTGAAAGAAGAAGACCTGGTCAAAGACCTTTCTTTCATCCAAGCGCCCTCGATTCTAAACTCGCTAGGTTTATGTTAAATGCATGTAAAGTGAAGGAGGGGGATGTGATTCTAGACCCATTTTGTGGTACAGGCACTATACCCCTCGAAGCAGAACATTTGGGAGCTAGAGCTTTAGGGGTCGACGTGAACTTAGAATTAATTAAGGGAGCGCTAATTAATATTCAATATCTATCCAAGGAAAAGGGTGCGATTATAGACTTATTGTGCTCAGATATATTCCTCTTACCTCTCCGCAAAATCAAGGGAGTGAAAGTGGTAACAGATCCTCCTTACGGGAGAGTTGCCTCAACTCACGGAAGAAATGTGAATGAAATATATGCCGTGTTCTTCAAACTTTTAGTAAATAACATACGCGCCCAACGAGTCGTTATGCTCTCTCCACACTGGATACCTTTAAAAGACTTTATTTATAAGTGTAATTTGAGAATTGTAGAGCAACATGCTTTAAGAGTTCACGGAGGACTCACGAGGAAGGTCACGGTTATAGAAAACCCAGACATCCCGCGTTGACATGAAAGTTTAAGCGGTGCTTACAATGATCGAACTGTTCTTTCTGGGCACTGGAGGAACCTATCCCCGAAAAACTAGGAACACTATGTGCATCGTAGCTAGGATTAGGGGTGATGTAATAGTATTTGATTGCGGCGAGGGGTGTCAGAAAGATTTCATACCCAGGTTTGGAGTCAATAAAGCCACCATCATATTAATATCACATATTCACGGAGACCACGTGCTTGGACTTCCGGGACTTCTCCTATCCTTCAATCTGCTAGGACGAAAGAAGAACTTAACGGTAATAGGCCCCTTGGGCATACAGAGGTATCTTGCAGGGCTTATGAAATCCCTGAAAATACGGTTGTGCTATCCACTTGAAGTGTTAGAAGTTGGTCGCTTCGAGGGCCTTAGAGAAGTCTACTCGTCAAAGAATTACTCTATATTTGCTTGGCATGTAAGACATACAGCACCCACCTTAGGATACATATTGCATGAAAAGAGACCACGAGGGAAGTTTAACGTTGATAAGGCGAAGGAACTAAAAATACCGCGCGGAAGACTTTGGAAAAAGCTACAACTGGGGTTAACTGTTCGTCATAGGGATAATATATACTATCCGGAGGACGTTTTAGATAATATGAGTAGTGGTGTGCGAGTAGTCTATAGTGGAGATACATTGCCCGACTTAAATCTCATGAAGTACGCAGCCCATGCCGACGTCCTGATTCATGATGCATCGTTCCTCTTGAGAGACTTTTCCAAGGCACTAGAATCAGCCCACTCCACAGTTTTCAATGTGGCAGAAATCGCAGCTAATATAGGCGTTAAAAACCTCGTATTAGTTCACATCACACCACGATACGACAGTAAAGTAGATAGACTTAGTGAAGAAGCGAGCCAAATATTTAACGGTAACGTTTTCATTCCTGAGGACGGAGAAGAACTAAGGGTAAAATAGAACTATATCTACTTCAGCAACTATAAGTTATAAATTAGTGCTTGTGAAATAAAGTTATAAAGAGGTGTAAAACTTGTCCGAGAAATACTACCTGATAGGAAACGTGTTGGGAATATTCTTGTTAGATGATGAAGGCAACTTAGTTGAGAAAGAATTATTCGAAAGGGATGCATCCCAGATAGCTGCGAAGCTCCATGAGCTTGAGAGAAGTAAAGTTATACCGGAAATAGACCGCTTACTCGAGCGCTTTACTTCAGAGAAGCCCTCTGCAACAATAGTCTTAGAGGACGAAGAGCTGGCCAAGAATATAGCATCTAAATACAAGATGCTTAATGTCACCGTAGAAACTCCCTGTAAAGGAGGTTTATTACTGCGCTCAAAGTTAGTCGATTACTTGAATCAGCTTAAAGTTTCTGAGCAGGAGTACCTTAACCTACTATGGGAAGTATCCCATGAATCCACTAGACTTAAGGTAAAGGAGACAGCCGAAAAACGCGATTTATTTATCGCACAGGCAATTTCGACGCTAGACGAGACAGATCGCGTCATAAACCTTTATGCTTCAAGGCTTCGTGAATGGTATAGCTTACATTTCCCCGAGCTTAATAATGAAGTGAGAGATCATCGTTTATACACGTTAATAGTGCATAATGTGGGTAGTAGAGAAAACTTTAGCGTTGAGAATCTTTTAAAGGTGGGGATCGATAAGGAACGGGCTCAACATTTAGTGAAACTTGCCAGGGAAAGCATGGGCGCAGATATCACGGATTTTGACATAGATATAATCCGTCAACTAACAGGTGTGCTATTACAGCTATATGATTTGAGAAAGAGACTTGAAGAGTATATTGACGAAGCCATGGAGGATGTAGCGCCCAATGTGAGAGGTTTAGTAGGCCCACTACTCGGTGCACGGTTAATAGCGCTAGCAGGTGGGTTGAAGAAGCTAGCGATGCTGCCTGCAAGCACCATACAGGTGTTGGGTGCTGAGAAAGCGCTTTTCCGAGCGCTAAGAACTGGCGCAAAACCACCTAAGCACGGTGTGATATTTACCTTTCCAGCGATTTTTAGGGCTAAGAGGTGGCAGAGAGGTAAGATAGCACGTGCCCTTGCAGCGAAACTAGCGATAGCAGCGCGAATCGACGCTTTCACAGGCGAGTATAAAGCAGATATATTAAAGAGTGAGTTAGAAAAAAGGATAGAGGAAATAAAGACCCTATACGCTAAGCCTCCAAAGCGCGAGGAAAAGCCTCCTCCGCCTAGGAGGAGATTTAGAGGAAAGAAGAAGAGAAAGAGGTGAGAAAAATGGTTGAAGTAGTTTCTGTAAAACCTCATGAAAAGTTTGAAGGAGTATACTGGATAGAATTTGAGGATGGAAGCACACGTTTGGCGACCGTAAACTTAACGCCAGGAAGACGAGTCTACGGAGAACTTCTCGTGAAGTATGAGGACACTGAATATAGGGTGTGGAACCCCTATCGTAGCAAGTTGGCAGCAGCGATTTTAAAGGGTTTAAATAACATGCCGATTAAGCCTGGAAGCAGAATTCTATATCTAGGAGCGGCTTCAGGAACCACTGCAAGCCACGTATCCGATATAATCGGAGAAGAGGGAGTAGTATACTGTGTAGAGTTTTCACCGAGAGTTATGCGAGAACTAGTCGAGAAAGCTAGCAAGTATCGAAAGAACATGATACCCATTCTCGCTGATGCGAGATTTCCAGTAAAGTACTCCTGGATTTTGGAAAACGTTGACATAGTTTACGCAGATATAGCTCAGCCCTTCCAAAGCAAGATCGTTGCAGATAATGCAGACGTATTTCTTCGTGAGAGTGGATGGATCATGCAGGCTATAAAGGCTATGAGCATAGACGTGACGAGAGAGCCTTCGGAGACGTACAAGCAGGAAATAGACCACTTAAAGGACCGAGGTTACAGCTTAAAGGAAGTAGTCCATCTTGAACCATACGACGAAGCACATGCATTTGTCATAGCGTTGAAATCTAAGCCGTAAAGTTCATTAAAAATTAAATTAAAACAATAGTAGCAGAACGTTATGCCAGGCTGGCTCACCTCCAGAGAACCGGAAAGAACTAACGTTAAGCTAGTAGGACTTATAATTAATATTTTAGGAAAGCATGACTACAATATTACATATTACGAGGAGATAAGGAAAAGGAAACAATACTGTTTTAACATCGCAGCTAAAAAAGATGACAAGCTTTTGTTAGTTAAATGTCTTGAAAAACTTAAACAGTTTAACGCGGAAATAGCACGCGAATTAAAAGCAGTGTCTTATACTTTTAGCGGAGTACCATTGCTTGTAGCGTTAAAAAATGATAATAATAGAACCTTGATAGAAAACGTTGTTTATAAGAAGCACGAAATTTATAGCGTAAGCCCAAATACCCTCAAATCATTGCTAACGAATCCTCAGAACGTCTTTATATATGCTGAACGCGGCGGCTACCATGTCAGAATCGATGGAAAGAAGCTAAGAAAACTACGTGAAGAGAAGAGATTATCCCTGGGCGAGGTTGCCGAACTTGTAGGTGTTACACGCAAGACGATATACGAGTACGAGAGGGAGAGTATTGAATCGACACCTGAAATAGCTATAAAGCTGGAGGAGTTCTTTAGAGACCAGCTTGTAAAGCCCATTAACATTTTCGAGAGGTATAAAGAAAAAGGGAAAGAAGTCGCCCTAACTTATAAAAGGAGAAAAATAGATTATCCGTTGTTTAGAGGCATTTATGAGAAGATTAAAAGTTACGGTTTAGACATAATTCCATTCAAAAGGACTCCGTTTGATATGGTAATAAAGGGGAGCAGGAAGCCAGTTATTATTAAAGCCATAAAGAGAACGAAAAATGAGGTAGAGATTAGAGAGGCACAATATTCAGCGAGGTTCGCGAGGGTCACTAATGCTCAATTAGTTGTAGTGTCATTTAAGGAGGCAACTCTTAAGAAAGAGGAAAGGCTCACAAGGCTTGAGGAGGAATCCAATACCATCCTTCTCTCGCCGAGAGAACTGAATGAAATTAAAAATATCGTCGAAAGCTAATTCCTCAGTATCATTGACGATGGAAGAGAACGTGCGCTTTCCTTACAAGAAAATACAAGAAGGACTTGCTAGAATAGTAGTACCTGACCTTAACTTCTTCTCGAAAAACGGCAGAATAGAGCCAGCTTGGGCGCCAGTCTTCTATAATCCTCGAGCTATACCTTCTCGAGATTTGAGCGTACTACTATTGAGCGTCTGCACGAAAGCTTGCTATGGAAATAGGCCTATCAAAATAATTGAGCCTCTAAGTGCAACGGGCGTAAGGGGATTTAGGTATCTCCTCGAAATCCCCAATGTTGAAGAGGTCTTTCTAAACGATAAAAACACGTTAGCTTACAAGCTCATATTGCTAAATAGTGAGCTAAACAACGTGAAGGACCGCGTCACAGTAGGCAACGAAGATGCAAATTTGTTTATGGCTCGAATGTGTAAGGAGAAAGGTTCATTCGATATCGTGGATATAGATCCCTTTGGGAGCTCAGCTCCTTTTCTGGATACTGCTTTGAAGGTTATAAAACATGAGGGCATTCTCTGTTTAACATTTACTGATATTGCAGTACCCTACGGAGTCTATCCTAGAGCCTGTCTTCGGAAATATCTGGCTTATGCTATTCGTACACCATTTTCCTTTGAGCTTGCTCTAAGGATCCTACTAGGATACGTTTGTAGAGAGGCAGCAAAATATGATTACGGCATTGAGCCCCTTCTCGCATTTTTCCTAGATTACTACATCAGGATATTTGTGAAGATCATTAAGAGAACGAGATCTGCTGAAAGTTCTCTTAGTAAGATGGGATACATCTTGTACTGTAAATTCTGTCAGTATAGAAGTGCCACTAAATCCTACCCATTGGTTAGGAACAGATTGAAATGCCCGCTCTGCGGTAGGGAGCTTGTAGCACTTGGCCCCCTTTGGTGCGCTACATACGTAAAAAAGGAGTTAGTAAAAGCAATGCTAGAAGAACTGAGTAATAGGAGATATCCACAGAAGAGGAAAGAAAAGAAACTCCTTTTAAAGATACTTAGTGAGCTGACGCATATTCCCTATCACTACACAGTCAGTGAAATCAGTAAAACGTTTAAGGTTTCTGAGCCATCTACTGCCACAGTCGTTAAAATGTTTGAGGGACATGGATACAAAGCTTCCCTAACGCACTTCGACCCCAAAGGCTTTAAAGTTGACGCTGATTACTTTACCATTCTGGAGAGGTTAAGATTTGGAAGATGACCGCGACACGAGGAGGCTAATGAAGAAAAAGCTACTAGTTATAGTAGTGGCAGGCTTACCTGGGGCAGGAAAATCGATAGTAGGTGAGGTAGCAGAGAGAATTGGATACATCAGACTTGTTATGGGCGACGTTGTAAGAGGAGAGGCTCAGAAGAGGGGTTTAAAACCCACCAGAGAAGTCCTCTCTATGATAGCTAGGGATTTAAGAGAGAGGTACGGAGATGCAGTTATAGCCGAGCGCCTAGTCACTAAAATCTCCGTGCTCTTTGAAGAGAAAGAAGGTGGCCTGAAAATAATCATAGATGGTGTTAGAAGTCTATCGGAAGTGAAGTGCTTTCAAGAAAATATCATACATAGGGTTACACGTAACTCTAGTATCAAAATTTTGGCAATCCACGCATCTCCTCGCACAAGGTATCATAGACTCATCGCACGCGGGCGAGGGGATGACCCCAAAAATTGGGAAGAGTTTTGTAGAAGGGATTTTGAGGAATTAAGCCTAGGCTTGGGTGACGTTATAGCACTGGCTGACTACATGATTATAAACGAGAACAAAGACCTGGAAGCACTGAAGAAAGAAATAGAGGATGTTCTCATTAAAATCGAGAGGGAAGAAAGTTTTGAAGATACGAGTTTCAGCCGAAATTAGACATACAGAATCTCCTGAGAAAGTGAAACGAGCCCTGAAAAACGTGTTCATTCCAGTCTCACTCGTCGTTAGAACTCACAGTAATGGTCTCATCTTAGTAACTGAGTCCAATAAGCCTTATTCCTTGAAAAAACTTCACTATCTTCTCAGAAAGCAGTTAATACTGGACTCTGCCCGAGAATATCTGAAACGGGGAATTGCGGGAACCAAAATAACGTTTTATCTACATAAACAAGCGGCTTATGCTGGCATAGTGTCGTTCTGTAGCGTCCCTGAAAAGGAAAGCCCTCTTGGACCCATTAAGTTTGAGATCTACTGTAAAAGCGAAGAGGATATTGAGAAGCTCCTAAACTGGCTGGCTCCTCGAACCGTTCGAGGAAGGCCCGTAAATGAGCAAAAGAGCCCGCCTGACCCCTAATACTTGACGGCAAAAGATTAATAACTATGAGAATGGTGAGTATAGCGGGGTGTTAAGACTTGCCCTCGCACGGATCACTAACAAAGGCTGGAAAAGTTAGGGAGGCAACTCCACGAATACCTCCAAAGCCTAAGAAGAACGTATCACCTCGTAGAAGAAATAGACGTAACTATAAGAGAAGGATTATAGTACCTCAAATGAGATTCCGATAGCCGAGAATTCTATTCTCTTGAATAGCTTATTTATAGATTATTTTCTGAAATATCGAGGGAAAGACATGGAGAAGGAAGGCTATAGTAGCTTTGTAATAAGGGTTCTCGAAAAGTATGGAATAGACATCTATGATAGAATAGAGGTATTGTGGCGAGGGCTTAAGCTTGAGGGCATACTTCTCCCGCGTCCGCTTTATGGGGACCCTAATGTCCTCATATTGAAGCTCGATAATGGCTACAATATAGGAGTCGATATAGGGCAGATACAAAGCTTAAGATTAGTTGAGAAACGTCCCGAAACCAAAAGGCCCCCCACGAAGATAAAATTTGCCAAAGAGTATCCCAAAGTATCGCTTCTGGGTACAGGCGGCACTATTGCTTCAAGAGTCGACTATCGGACTGGTGCCGTGTATCCTTCATTTAAGATAGAAGACCTCTACGACTTTCTCCCAGAAATCTTCGACTTAGCATTACTTGATGCGGAGGAGATGCTAAAGATTTTCAGTGAGGACATGACCCCTAGACTTTGGAGTAGAATAGCGGAAAGAATAGCGAGTAAATATCATTCAGGTTATAGGGGTATCGTAATCGCTCACGGCACTGATACCATGAGCTATACCGCCGCTGCCTTAAGTTTCGCCCTTCGAAACATCCCTGGACCAGTCGTCTTAGTGGGAGCTCAAAGATCCTCTGATAGACCATCTTCCGATACAGCTCTTAACCTCCTAGGCGCTGTGGCTACGGCGGCTTACGCCCCCTTCGGAGAAGTCGTTGTAGCTATGCATGGTGAGACTGGTGATAGCTTTGTACTACTACACAGGGGGACTAAGGTAAGGAAAATGCATACAAGTAGGAGGGACGCCTTCAGAAGCATAAATGATTTCCCCTTAGCCGTTTTCATGAATAGGAAAATATACATTCTCTCAGATGATTACTTCCCCTGCCGCTCAATTGAAGATTTAAAGGTTCGTAACCAATTTGATGAAAAAGTTGCGCTGATAAAGTTTTACCCTGGCATGGATCCTCAGATTATTGATTTTCTAATAGACAAAGGCTATCATGGAATAGTTATAGAAGCCACGGGATTGGGTCACGTAAGGGAGGAACTGCTACCATCCATTAGAAGAGGAGTAGAGGAGGGAATAGCTATCGTAATATCCTCTCAGTGCTTATGGGGTAGAGTAAACTTGAACGTTTATCGAAGAGGAGTGGAGTTACTGAAGGCTGGAGTAATACCAGCAGAAGACATGCTTCCAGAAACCGCTTTCGTGAAGTTGTGTTGGACGTTAGCTCAGACAAGGGACCTTAAGGAGGTCAGAAAGATTATGCTTACTAATATAGCTCACGAAATAAACTATAGACATGTTCCCGAGCATTATCCTCCTGTATTCGATTTAAAGATGTTAAATAAGTACACGAGAAAGGTCGTTAGTATAGACTAATAGCTGCTTAACAGCTTCATGATATTCCGGATATTCGGTTATCAAAGTACTATTCAATCACTAGTAGCGTCTTGCCACCCTAATCCAGTGTTCGGCGTCTTTACCACATATAATGCATTTCTCTCCTTTAACAGCTGACTTGTCTTCATTGATGTCGTACCCAAGAACGTTTCCTTTAACCTCTTCCTCCAACTTTAGTCCGCATTCATCATTACCGCACCATGGAACTTCTACGACCCCCTTCCTCTCCTCAAGTATCTCCCAGACCTCTTTCAGGTTCCTAGCCTTATGAAACTTTATATTAAACCAGGCGTACGCTCTTTCCCTTACGGTGCAGTGAATCTTGTTGAGCGTCTCTTCAAGAACTTTTAGATACGATTCTTTACTAACACTAACCCTCTTGAACGTATCCCTGCGTACTAGCGTAACCTCCTTCTGTTTTAAATCTCTCGGTCCAATCTCTATTCGCAAAGGTACACCTCTAAGCTCCCAATAATAGTATTTTTCGCCGGGAGTTATGTCACGCCTGTCGTCTAAGACCACTCTATACCCTTTCTTCCGTAACTCTTCGAATACTTCCTTGGAATAATTCAATACTTCCACATCCTCGCCGTACATTATGGGTACTATGACTATTTGGATCGGCGCGATGAAGGGAGGGAGTACAAGACCATGATCGTCCCCGTGAACTGCTATTAATGCCGCTATCACTCTTTCTGAGATCCCGTAACTAGTTGTGTGAACGTATTCATGAGTTCCTTGAGGCGTAAGATACGTTACGTCAAAGGCCTTTGAAAAGTTAGTTCCCAAATAGTGCACTGTACCTATTTGTAGAGTCTTTCCATCCGGCATTAAGGTATCAAATGCTATAGTATACACGGCGCCAGCAAACTTATCCCATTCAGGTCTTATGGATATTATGAAGGGTATCGCGAGACGCTCGAAAAACTCCTTATATATATTAATGGCCTCTTTCACCTGTTCCTCGGCTTCCTCTCGGTTTCTATGCGCAGTATGCGCCTCCTTGAACATCGATATCTCTCTTAATCTTATCATGGGTGCCGTTGCCTTTGTTTCACATCTGAAGACGCTCACTACCTGGTAGATTTTTATCGGAAGGTCTGTGTGGGAATGTATCCAGAGCTTAAACATCTCCATAATAGCCGTCTCTGAGGTGGGCCTTAATGCTAGTCTATGCGACAGAGATTCCTTTCCTCCGCGAGTAACCCAGAAAATTTCCTCCTCAAACTTTGCTATATGTTCCGCCTCTTTGCCTATAAGTTCCTCGGGTATGAGTGTAGGAAATAGAACCTCTTCATGCCCTGTCTCGTCAAGAAGCCTTTTCATAAGATTAATGACGTTATTTCTGAGTCTCATGCCAAGAGGAGGCCATACGCCGGCGCCTTTCACGGGGTATCTATAATCATACACACCTGCTTGAAATATCACATCTCTAAACCATTCGCTGAAGTTTGTAGACCATTTAGTCCTTCGTTCCTGCATCTCTATTACTCGCCTCGAGACCTAAATTGTAATGTTACACTCCTAATAGATACATGCTACTTTTTACCACGAAAAAGAATTAAACTTAAATACCTTTCCTTTTG
>Ga0164311_10000378_pt1 | contig 19038 bp, 17 predicted proteins | sample GuaBasSedimGuay2_FD_121796 | JGI IMG/M metagenome (GOLD analysis project Ga0164311, IMG submission 121796) | Subseafloor sediment microbial communities from Guaymas Basin, Gulf of California, Mexico - Guay2, Core 4569-9, 9-12 cm | ecosystem: Environmental > Aquatic > Marine > Hydrothermal vents... | reverse complement strand
TTCTGATGAAAAGATTTACCGACAGATGGAAGAAACCCTTGCTGAAGTTGAGGCAAAATTTGGGCATGAATACAGTTTGCTGATTGATGGTCAACCAGTAAAGACACAAGAAAAGTTCAAATCTTACAATCCTTCCGATAAGGATCAAATAATTGGAGTCTTTCAAAAGGCCTCTTCTAATGAAGTCGATCTGGCAATCAAAGCTGCAACCCGGGCCTTCGAAAGTTGGCGTCATTTTCCAGCGAAAGAGCGAGCGATGGTGCTCCTGCGTGCTGCTGAAATCATGAAACGACGTCGTTTGGAAATCGACGCCTGGATGATTTACGAGGTTGGTAAAAGTTGGATTGAGGCTGATGCTGACGTAGCCGAAGCAATCGATTTCCTTGAATTTTACAGTCGGGAGATGTTACGATATGCCGAAACTCAACCAGTAACACCAGTTCCTGGTGAGTTTCCCGAACTGGTGTACATCCCGCTGGGAGTGGGAGCCATTATTCCTCCCTGGAATTTCCCAATGGCTATTCTTACTGGCATGTCCAGTGCTGCCATTGTTACTGGCAACACAATCTTGCTTAAACCTGCCAGCGATGCCCCTATGATAGGTCAGCTTTTTGTTGAAATAATGCAAGAAGCCGGGTTGCCTGCCGGTGTCCTAAATTTCGTCACTGGGAGTGGGGCTAATATTGGCGATTATATTGTTACCCATCCGCAAATACGATTCATATCTTTCACTGGTTCCAAGGAAATCGGATTACGAATTAACCAACTTGCTGCCAAACCCCAGCAGGGACAGATTTGGATTAAACGTGTGGTTGCCGAAATGGGTGGTAAGGATACTATCATAGTGGATAGTGAATGCAACCTGGAAGCTGCAGTGCAAGCTACGGTAGCCTCGGCATTCGGTTATCAAGGTCAAAAGTGTTCTGCCTGCTCGCGTGTGGTAGTACTGCAAGACATCTATGATGAATTTGTGGAACGGCTGGTGGAACGGACGAAAAAAATTACAGTAGGTCCTGTTAAGGACTACACTAACTACATGGGTCCAGTAATTAATCAAAGCGCTTTGGAAAAAATTCTCTACTATATCGAAATCGGTAAGAAAGAAGGAAAACTGGTAATAGGTGGAAATAAAGTTCCGGGCAACGGTTTTTTTGTGGAGCCCACCATCATCAAAGATGTCTCTCCGACGGCTCGTATTGCTCAGGAAGAAATTTTTGGACCGGTTTTAGCAGTCATTAAAGCTAAAGACTTTAACGAAGCCGTCGCTATCGCAAATAATACCGAATACGGCCTAACAGGGGCAGTCTTCAGCACTAACAGGGCAAATATTAATTATGCCAAACAAAAATTCTTCGTGGGAAATCTTTACATCAATCGAAAGTGTACTGGTGCGTTGGTTGGAGGACATCCGTTCGGTGGCTTCAATATGTCTGGAACCGACTCCAAGGCCGGTGGGCGCGATTATTTATTGCTTTTCCTGCAAGCTAAATCTATTTCAGAAAAACTGGATTATTAGATATCCCACTATTTGTAAGCAAACTCGGAAAATACCACCAATAAAAAATACTTGAATTTGACAAATTGAAAAGTTATATTATTGTTACTTTTTTTACCGAATAGAGACTTTGAGGTGGTACCATGAAGAGCAGGCTTCTGGGATGGATTCTGGGAGGTATCCTTCTACATTGCCTTTCATCTCCTCTCCTGGGACAAATTTCGCTTTCCGGCGGCAAGGGCTTATTACGAGTAACATCGGCCAAACCTGTAAGATCAGGTGACCTTTACATCAATCTCTTTGGCTCAGCTTACTTTGAAAAAATCAACAACGCTTTGTCTAAAGAATATCACCTTACTCTATCCACAAATTATGGTCTTACTAATTTTCTTGAGTTAGATATTCGTTTTGTACCCTATCAAGATGACCAACGCCACATCTGGGGGCCTATCGGTGATACCGAAATGGGAATCAAGCTTGGATTCCCTATCGATACCCACAAAATACTATTCTTTGGACTTAGAAGCTACCTGATTTTACCTACTGCTCCCAACCACAATGTAGAATTCGAACCATTCTCTGCCGATCACGTAGGTTGGACGAACATCGTCTGTTCCACTATAGATTTCACTGAACCTATCCATTACCCTCTTAAACTTTATTTCAACTTCGGCTATTTAGATCATAACCTACAAGACAATTTATTTGCAGCCAAGATTGATCAGATATTTTTAGGCGCTGGAATAAAATTCCCGATAAAAAGCACTATTTTATTTTGGGAGTTTACCACCGAACAGTTTTACAATCGGCCTGAACTAAGTTTCCGACAAAATTCTATGCGCTCATCGCAAGGTATTGTGTTTATCGGACCATTTAATACCATCGTAAACCTTTCTTGCGATGTAAATTTGTCCAAACCTACACCTACAACTTTCTTTTATCCCAAAAGATTAGCCAATTGGAAAATCTGGTTTGGAGTCACTAATTATGTCTCATTACGTAGATATTTCAGTAAAATATCAGAAAAACGACGTCATGAAAAAGAACTACAAGAAGAATTAAAAAAGCAAGAGCGTATCCGGGCTGAACGAAAAAAAGCAATAGAAGAAATGAAAAAGATGCAACAAATATTGAAGAAACAACCTGAAAATGGAAAAGAAAAGTAAAAAATTGAGGCTTTATTTCCAACTTAATTATGCGATTCTAATAGGACTATTGCCGATCTTCTGGATAGGAAATTCTTGGAAGACGTCTCAGGCAGCTCCGCAAAAAGAGCAGCATCAACTTACTGATTTAGAACTAGAACACGCAGCATCTAAACTACTAACTAAATCGCAAGCCTATTTTGAAAAAGGAGAGTACTGGAAGGCGGCCCAGGACATGATCCTGATTATGGATTATTATCCTGATTATAGTCGACTCGACGAAGTGATCTACACATTGGGCAATTGCCTCTTTCAAATGGAATTATTTAAAGCATCCGAAAAAATCTATAGATATTTGATACTAAATATACGTAACAGTTCCTTTGTTCCCTATGCTCTCTACGGTTTGGAACGAATTTACTATGAGACAAAACAATATGAACGTGCCATTGAATATTTTCATTTGTTACGCAAAAGATTTCCTAACATCACAGTTGATGAAGGAATATATTACTATGGCGGATTAAGTTATTTTTACTTAGAAGATTATGATAATGCTATTTTGATCCTCAGCGCTATTGATAATAAAAGCGAGTATTGGGGGTATGCCCTTTACACTCGCTCTTTGGCATACTTTAAAAAAAAAATATCAATAATGCTATTGCGGACCTAAAAAATGTGGTTAAACTTCCTCGACTTTACAAGGCATGGTTTAAACTGCGCGAACGAGCTAAACTGGTTCTGGGGCTAACCTATTATGAAGTGAAAGAATACGATAGGGCAATTTATTATCTCAAGCAAGTTTCACCACAAAATGAGAATTATCCGAAGGCTTTGTTGGGATTGGGATGGTGTTTTTTAAAATTAGAGCGCTATCAAGATGCAGTTTCTCCATTAGAAGAATTTCTTCAAAAATACCCCCAAAGCGAATTTGTCCCCGAGGTCTATCTCTTGCTCGGCCAGTGCTATCTCAAAATTAGGCTCTATGATAAAGCTATCTCCTTCTTCAACAAAATCATGGCACTTTTCCCTAACGATTCAGAAACTGAGGACTGGATCAAGAAGATGAGCAAGAGGATTTCTCAATATCGAAAAGAGATTGAACAGCAACGGGCTGACTTATTAATATTGGAGTCAAAATTAATAGAAACTATTCATCTGCCCTCGAAAAAGTACTTACCGCGGTTTATGTTGAAAGAGTGTGAACTATTGCAAAAAAGGCGCACCCATCTATTAAAAAGCATTGACGAAGAGCATAAGAACTGTGTGAAAATGATGCAAGAAATCGATTATCTAACCCGAGTTATGGAAAAGCGTAGCCGCGATTGGCGAAGCTATGCCCAATATGGAATTTCGCGCGCCCTTTTTCTCAAAGAACAGGAGTAAAGCTTTTAAAGGAGTGTGGCTATGGATGGCATCTACCAAAATTGGATCAAAATATTAGCTTTGTTTCTTTCCTTTAATTTTATTTCCTCTCACTATGCTTTCTCTCAAATTCAAAACCGCCTGAACAAGTTGGACGAAACTATTCAGCGCATGGAACTAAGTGTAAGGGAAATGACTGAAAAAGAGCTTGAATTTGCCATCGCTAAAAATGAAGAGCTTCTACAGCGATTTCCTGATAGCGAATTCACTCCTACTGTTCTCTTCCAATTATCTGAACTATATGTAAAAAAAGCCCGCCAGGATTTTGAAAAAGCTATGGAACAATATGAACAACAGCTGAAACAATACGACAAAGGCAGGCTAAAAATCGAACCAGTTATGCCACGGGTGAACTTCGGCGACGCTATTTCTACCCTTTATGAAATCCTGAATCGATATCCGAACATCAGCTTTAAAGATAGAGTACTTTACCGGATTGCATTATGCCATCATGAAGAAGGCAATGGCGAAAAAAGTAAACAATATTTTGAACGTTTGATATCCGAGGTGCCTGGCAGTCCATTCGTAGCAGAAGCTTACTTTCGTATCGGCGAATATTATTTTGATCAGGGACAATATGAATCCGCCATTCGGTACTATTCTCACCTGGTAACTGAGGAAATGTGGCACAATTCGTTTTTTGATATGGCCCTCTACAAATTGGGGTGGGCGAATTACAAGATCAACAAATATCCCGAAGCGATTAGTGCTTTCATGTATTTACTAAAAGACATCCAGGTTTTGGAGCATCTGAAAACTCAAACCCTGAACCACAGTCCAACTGATTTGCGCCAAGAAGCTTTAGATTATATTGCCATCAGTTTCAGTGAATATGGGGGACCAGAAAGAGCAAAGCTCTTTCTCCAGGCTACCCCCGATAATCAGTTCACAGACGAGATCCTAAAACGGTTAGGTGAAGTTTACCTCAAACAAGACCGTCTCGATGAAGCTGTGGAAACCTTTCGAGCATATCTCGGCCTTTTTCCTTTTGCCAAAGATGCACCCAAAATCCAGAAGAAAATCATCGATGCCTATGAAAAACAATGGAATTTGATCGCCTCAAATAAGGCTCGATCCCAGCTGATCCGAAACTATGGACCTAATAGCCTCTGGTATCAGAAAGTGTCAGACCAAAACGCCAAGGCAGAGGCATTAAAATTAGTTAAAGATGCACTTTACAAAAGCGGTATCTACCATCAACTACAGGCACGTGAAGCCAATAACGACCGCCAAGAATTACTGCTGGCTATCCAGAAATATCGACAGTTTTTAAAAGACTTTCCAGATGATGAGCGCGCGGATAAAATAAACTATTTCTTAGCCGAATGTCTTTATGCAATCGGTGATTATGAAACAGCAGCTCAGGAATACAAAAAAGTCGTATTTGATTACAAAAAAAGTAGCTATCAAGAGCAAGCAGCTTACAATTGCATTCTTAGCTACGACAAGGCACTTCAACTGTGCAATTATTCTCGACCAGAGAAATTTTACTTACAACATTTTTACAACATGCCCGATTCCATTGTAGTAGAAGCGGGAAATCCAGTAGTAAAAAACTTCATCCAGGCTTGTGAAGACTTTGTGACTTTGCTGCCTAAGAGCGATCACGTTACTGAAATCCTGATGAAAGAGGCACAGATCTTCAACGATATTGATCGTTACGATTTAGCCAGAAAAATTTACCTAAAAATCATCACTGAGTACGCCAATTCTCCCTACGCAGGCAAAGCCATGATGATGATTGCTCAATCGTACTTCAACGAAGAAAACTATATTAAAGCAGAACAGTGGTATTCCACCGTGGTAAATACTTTACCTGACACTGCTGCGCTGGTAAGAAAGGCTGAAGTAATGATGTCATCTTCTCGTTTCAAACTGGCCGAGAAATATCGTGACTCTGGTAATCATATCGAAGCAGCTAAACAATTTGCTCTGGCTGCTATGCGATACCCCAAATCAAAAATAGCTGAAGCAGCACTGATAGAGGCCGCAAAGCAATTTGAGTACATGGGAGACACTACCAAAGCAGCCCAAGTCTATGAAAAATTTCTCGACCAATATCCTTACTCCAACCTGTTAGAAGAGGCGGTATTTACGGCCGCAAAGTACCGTGAAAGTGTACATCAGTGGGACAAAGCGGCAAAGAATTATCTACGATTACGTTTTAAAAATTCACCTTTGCAAGCACAAGCTATTTTTGCTGCAGGGAAGTGTTACTACAATCTAAAAGATTGGACCAAAGTGGTCAATATTTTCAACGAATATTTGATACTGTGTAAAGACGACAACCGTTTTATCGAGGCATTGTCCTATATCGGTGAAGGCTATCTCGAACAAGGGCAAGAAAAGATTGCTCTGCAAACATTTCGGCAGTTACTAAACAAATTTAATTCCTCTACTAACCGGGAAGCTACCCTGTACTTTGCTGCCAAAGCTCAATTTATGATTGGCGAAATTTATTATCGAGAATATTCAAAAATCACTATTCAGCCCCCGTTAAAAACCACCTTCCAGCGCAAAAAAGAATCGCTAACAAAAGTAATAAAGAGCTACGCCAAAGCAGCAAAATATCGGATAGCAGAATGGACAACAGCAGCTTCATTCCGCATCGGACAGGTATTCGAAGAGTTCGCCAACGCGTTGCTTACCTCCCCCATACCTGAAGGTTTAACGCCCGATGAATTAGTGGCTTATGAACTGCAAATCAAAGATATGGCTTTACCCTTCCAGAAAAAAGCTTTGGAAACTTACACTGCTAATGTTAACCGGGCAGAAAAAAATAACGTCAACAATACCTGGGTAAGCAAAAGCCGTGACCGCATTAGAATTCTCGGTAACTTGATCAACCAACATAAGCACAATCAGTAAACCCACAGACATAATCTTAATTAGGGTGTAGCAATGAAGATAATGAGTTCTCTAATCGTACTTTTCTTGCTAATTTCCGCAGGACAGTCTCCAGTTTTTTCTCAACAGAAAAAATCAAAGGCTTCAGTCAAATCTTCTCCACAGCAGGAAACCGGAAAACTTTCTCCTGAGTCGGTCAAAATCCTTCTTGACAAAATTGAAGTGCGGGGTTGGATTGAAAAACCACAAATGGTTTACGTGGTACCTGGAATAAATCCTAAGATCGATGATATTGTTCTGGATCGATCTTTTTTAGATGAAATTATGAAACCAATTGACAAAAAGGATTTTGAAAGAAAAAAAATTGGCTATATCAAGGAAATGGCAATCCCCTGGTAACTGAATAAGAAATGAATTGAGAACCAATAAAAATAGGAGGTATTACTTTTGGAAGCAATCATATCTTTCTTTCAACGAGGCGGATTTTTTATGTATGCCATTTTAGTAATGGGAATTTTTGCACTGACGATAATAATCGAGCGGATGATAGTCCTGTTAGGTAAAAACCGTATCGACACCGCCGGTTTTGTTAATCAAGTAATTGGCTATATTCGCGATGGCAAGCCAGATAGAGCTCTGGAATTTTGTAACTATTCCAGAGCAGCCTTGCCGGAAATTGTGCGTGCCGGTTTGGAGCAGGCTAACCGAACACCAGATGAAATACAAAATGCCATGGAAGTAAAGGCCATGTCGGTTATCCCTAAATTGGAAAAACGTACAGGATATCTTTCGATGACGGCAAATGTAGCCACACTATTAGGTCTTTTAGGAACTGTATGGGGATTAATTCAATCATTTCAGGCAGTAGCTCATGCAGATGCCGCTCAGAAGGCTGCCTTACTCTCAAGCGGTATCTCGGTAGCAATGAATACTACCGCTTTTGGATTAATAACTGCTATCCCCTGCATGATTGCCTACGCCTTTTTGCACGAAAAAACCAACGAATTAATTGACGAAATCAATGAAAACGTTGCTCGCATCTACCAATATTTGGTACATCGCAGCAAAACAGTAGAAAGCACCCATGAATCTCCGAAAAACACTTGGTGAAAGTAGACAACAGCAGGATACTGATATCAATATCACTCCAATTTTAAACATCTTTGTGATATTGATTCCTTTTCTGCTGCTAACTGTCACCTTTGTAAAGATTGCAATAATTGAGTTTACGCTTCCAACCCTGGAAGGAGCTACGTCCGCAATATCGGAAACACAGGCTAAGGAACTGACTGTTTTGGTAGTGGCCATCGAGCCCTCGGGATTCGAGGTCAAGACTTCCCAGAAAACTTTTCCCAAAATCCGCCGCAAAAAAAATGAGTACAATTATGATGAATTAACAAAAAGGCTGAAATCAATCAAGAAAGACTTCCCAAAACTGGAAGATGTGATAATTTCTCCCGACAACGATGTTCAATATCATATAATCATAAAAGTGATGGACGTTTGTCGGGAAGCAGGATTCCCTAATTTTTCAATTTCAGGGTAATGTAATGCTAAATCTTAATCAAAAAAGAAATCAATACCAGATTGTCCCTAGACTACGACGAGACAGAAAAGCAACTTTTACCCTACGATTAACTTCTATGATCGACATGTTTACCATTCTGTTAGTATTCTTGTTAAAAAGCTATTCTACTGAAACTCAGATTATGTCGGTATCGCCAGATTTGCACTTACCAATCTCTACCGCAGAAAAACCTCCAACCACCAGCTCAGTTATTGTCGTTACCCCTGATTGGATTATTCTTGATGGCAAACCAATGTCATCTGTACAAAAAGCTATTAAATCTGACAAATTACTATTGAAGAATCTGTTCGAGGAATTACGTGCCAAACGTTTGATCGCAAAGCGAGTTTCAGGCCTGGATGCTCGTATGGCATTTCAGGGTAAAATTAATATCCAGGCCGATCGAGATATTCCTTTTGTAGTACTAAAAAAAGTGATGTATACTTGCGGACAAGTAGGCTATAACAATATGGCACTCGCAGTTAATACTTCCAACGAATTGTAAAATAATATAATAAAAAGTGGCAAAAAATCACCACATATTACGATTAACTATCGAAACCCCTGAGGGTGTTCAAGTTCGTCAACTTGATGTTCGGGGTAGTTTAAAAATCGGCTACGATCCTGGTAATGATATCCCTATAGAAGGGCGTGGTGTTCCTAAAAAATTTACACTGGTTACTGGCAATCGCAATTATTATCTACTCTGGCTCCAGAAAGACATGCAGGGCGAAATAGTGGCCGGAACCTCCCGATTGAAAATTCAAGATTTGATTACTCATGAACTACTGCGCCGTAAAAAGGGAATCTACTATCTCAAAATCACCCCTGATAAAGATAAATATGGTTGGATAACGTTAGGCCCAATAAAAGTCTCTTATCGGTTCAATGGAAAAGCTACGGTATTGCAACCAGTAACTCCTTATTGGAAACTTAGCCGTAGCTTGTTTCGGGCAATGTTTTCTGATATTACTTTCAAGATTATTTTTCTTGTGTTACTGGTGGTAGGGATAGCTTTTGGCTACAAAGTGAACACAATAAAAATTACAGAACCTCGCAGAATTAATCTTGAGCAACTTAGTCGACGTATGGCACGGTTCATAATACGCCCTCAACCTGCTAGCGGCGCTCTGGCTACTAAGAGCCTGGGGGTAGCAAAAAAGAGAGAATCTCGAACAGAGGGGAAATCAACTAAATCTGAACCAAAGTCCAACAAATCCGAAACCAGTAAAAGTACAGCCACTACTTCTTCGAAACCAGCAGCTAAAACTACGGTATTAAGCAAAGGTCTACTGGGGTTAATTGCAGGTACTGGACCAGCAGCTAAAAGCAGTAATATAATAGAAACTTTAGTAGATAAAGGTTTAGTACGCGAGCTGGATGAGGTTTTGCAAAGTGGCAGAGAGCTTGAAATCGAGTTACCCTCACTTACTGACGAGGTTGGAAACCTGGATGCGCTTTTCTCCGATCAAGATGCTGATGTAGATAAGTTGATCGCTGGTATGAAAGTAGAAGATCATGTTAAGCTAAAAGAGAAGGGCGATGTAGACCTGAAAGAAATTGGCGAAATTACAGGTAGTGTGGCGGCGCGAGGATGGCGCAGCGAAGAATCCATCCGTGATGTTATCCTTTCTTACATGGGACGCATCACCTACACTTACAATCGCTTTTTGAAAAAAAATCCAGACCTTAAAGGTAAAATAGTGCTGGAAATGACCATTGCTGCTTCCGGCGAAGTAACTAGTTGCAAAATAATTTCCTCAACAGTCGGTGATCCTGAGTTTGAACAAGCTATTATTGCTGTGGTTCAACGTTTCAAATTTAAGCCCATTCCTGAAGGTGAAATAACAGTAGAAAACCCCTTTGTTTTCTTTCGACGTGACCAACAATAAACCCACTCACTCCATTGTTACAAGCTGAAATTCTCCCCATTCTGGTTTGAACACAAAAATAACCCGCCGCACAAAATCTTCCCGCTGGTAAGTCCAAATTTCGTACAAAGGCTGTCTTTTTTTCACTGGTGGGCGCTCCACATCATCCGGGGGACCGTAAATAATAAAAATCCTGCCCCGGTCTGTTTCCCAACCCTGCCGATTGGAAAACGGGTTGAAAAAGTGGTGATTAGCAAAGTTAACCCGACGATAAAATTCCTCTCGCAACTCATTTTCTGGAGTTTGCGGTGTTGGATCCCGTTTAGCCCAAAATGCCTCCAAGAGAACTTTTTTGTCCTTTTCAGAAGCCTCAAGCATCTGTCTGTACTCTTTTGAATTTGCAACATAGCGCAACGGCCTGATTGCAAGATCCACGTAGTCATCGATATTCTGAACTGTCAGAACTGGAGAAAAGAAAAACTCTTTTTGAATACGACAAGGTTTACCATGACCACTTACGGTAATTCTCAAAAGGTGTTCCCCTGGAGCAAAAGCAATCTTGTTAATCTTGAATTCACCTACCACCAACCGTTCAATCACTTTTTTTCGTATTTCACGTTTGTACACTACCCGATTAGAACTATTTATTATCTCATAAGTGAGCAAAAGGCTATCCAACGGTACAGTGACAAAAACCTCATGATAAATGCCAAAACAACAACCAATAATGTACAACTTTCGTTGATTAACAAGGCTGGGAGTTACAAGCTGCGGATAATGGGCATAAGGAGTTTTTTGGAAGAACTCTGGAGATACATTGAGTAAAGTGAGCCTGGGTGTTACATTTGTAGTATCAATTTGGTAGAACACAATGTCGCTAAAATTGAAATTTGCTTTTCTAAATGTTTTCAATTTTATTTGGCTTTTCCATTGTAACGATTTACGCGTATCAAGATCAACTAATTCCAAAAGCATTTTGTATCGCCTTGGTTTCAAACTAACCGAGTAAAAATAATAGTGCCTAATACCTCGACTTACGGTCTTCTGATAAGAATCCTCTTCTATTCTTTGCTCAAAACTCTGATACAGTGTAACGTCTTCTTTTTTGTGTTCATAAATAGTGATGTTGAGCTCAAATTGCGCAACATAGCCTCCTTCCTCCTGCTTGACAAATTGCAGTAGTGCATTGGACACCGAAATAAAAATATCCAGCCGAGAGCTATTGGAATCGGGAGTAGGAAAATTGAAAATCTCATAGTTGAACAGAGGATTGGTATGTAAGGTCAACTGATCAAATTTTTCCTCAATTTCTCCGTAATACTGAGCCGGCGACCATTTTGCAATGAGTAATAGCAAAATAAAGCCACCCAAAAGAGTTCTAATCCACTTTTTCATAAATGCCTCAATATTTTAATTAGTCAATTTGGAATACTATCAAATTTAATTGATTTAATCAACTTTATCAAGGATAATTTCAGACTTTTGGGAGGCTATTGGGAAATAATAAAATGTTTTTTTCTGGTAGAGTAAATTTCCTCTTGAATCTTGTCAGTAAGTTTTGTAATTTTATTGCAAGTGAAAAAATATTAATGCCATTAGCATCAACGAAAGGAGATTAGGATGAAAATTTACACGCTTCAATTCCATAATGAATTAAAGATTGGAATAGAATTAGAAAAAGGGATGTTGGATTTCTCTGCTGCTTACCAGGCTTATCATTTTTTCAAGGATCAGCGTATGATGGTACGAATCTGTACAATAGGAGATCTAATCAACCGCGGCAAGTTCAGCGAGGAAACTTTCTTACGAGTGTTTGATTTTTTGGAATCCCATAATTTATGGGATCATCATTTGCTGCGCGAGAGGTTTCAACCCTTAGCTCCTATTTTGCGACCAGGTAAAATAATAGCATTAGGCTTAAACTACACCGGGCACGCACAGGAAAGTGAGAAACCTGTGCCAGAAGAGCCGATTTTATTCACCAAAACCAGCTCCACCGTAATTGGCCCGGAACAGCCAATCTGTATTCCCGAAGGTGTGGGGCGAGTGGACCACGAACTGGAACTGGCGGTGATTATCGGAAAAACAGCTAAGAAAATTCCAAAAGAATCTGCTCTTGATGTAGTAGCTGGCTACACGGTTTTTAACGATGTTACCGCCAGAGCCATGCAGTGGCAAGATATTGAAGCAAAGCTCCCGTGGTATCGTTCAAAAAATTTTGACACTTTTGGACCGATGGGACCGTGTCTCCTCACCAAAAAAGAAGTTGGATTCCCCATCGAGTTAGAAATGGAACTCCGGGTAAATGGAGAAACCCGCCAGAAAGCAAACTCTCGAGAGATGGTATTTGATATTCCAAGCATAATTGCTTACATCACCAGATGGATTACCTTAGAACCCGGCGATGTAATTGCGACTGGCACACCAGAAGGCATTAGCGAAATTCATCCTGGCGATGTAGTAGAAGCAGAAATTGAAAAAATTGGTATCCTGCGCAATCGTGTTGAAAGCAGTGGTTCCCCCAATTGAACCATTGTAAGGTTACTTCTTAACCAAATTGGATTTTTTCAGATTGAAAAGCTTAAAAACAGAAGGGAGAGAAACCATGGCCTTAAAAGATATTCGTTCACAGAAGGTACGAATGACGATGGAAGAACGGATCGAGCATCTTCGTAAATTTGAGTTAGATCTGAAGTTTTCTGCTGGGATCTGGTTCTTTTCACCGGGCGGTGGACGCTTCCATGACCGCTACATCAAAGAAATGTCGATTGCAGAACGTTTGGAGATTGCCGGTGAATTAGCACCTTATGGTCTGAAGGCGTTAGAGGCCCATTATCCCAATGAAGTGAATGAGGACAATCTTCATCTCTACCAGAAGTTAGAGAAAGATACTGGCATTCGACTGTTGACAATTGTCCCCAATCTATTTTATGATGCCCAGTTCGAATTTGGTGCCCTTTCTTCTCCACTGCCGCAGGCGCGCCGTGCCGCAATTGAACGTACGATCAAAACATTAGAGTTGAACAAACAGATCAACGCCGATTTCATGATAGTCTGGCCAGGCATCGATGGATACGAAAATCCTTTCGGTATCGATTTTTACGCTGCCCGCGATCGTTTCGCTGAGGGATTAGCTGAAGCCATGGACGCCGTTCCAGGTGTTAGGGTAGCTATCGAGCCTAAACCTTATGAACCACGCGGTCACATTCTCTATGGTACAACTGCTGAAGGACCCCTTTTAGCCGAAAAGGTTGAGAGTTTGCTGCAAAATCCGGAAAACAAAAAACTGTTGCAAGAAGGCCATGCTCTGGTCGCTATGAACCCCGAAATCGGCCACATGCTGATGGCTTTTGAAGATTTGCCCTACGCTTTCAGTTTAATTATGGAATATGGACGTTTAGCGCACACTCATTGGAATAGTCAACCCCTTGGTAATTATGATCAAGATTTAAATGTGGGAGTCATCAGCCCCGAGCAATTAGAGGCTGCGTTGTACGTACTGAAAATGTACGGTTACACTGGGTACTTTGGAATTGACATCAATCCGGAGCGAATGCCGGTTCAGCAAGCATTGAAAAACAGCATGGATGCTTTACGTGCCGCCAATCACCGCATCAATGACCTCGATCACGAAAAGATTCTTCGCAGTACTTATTATCCAAACAAGAATCGAGGCTGGCTGGAGGCTTATCTTATTCGGGCACGTGCGACACATCCGGAAAAATTAGCACCACTGCCAGAATTTGAATCCTAAAATCTCTATCTTAAATTGGCTCAAACATCATCTAAAATTTATGGGATCAATCCGGTAAAAGCAGCTCTGGAAGCAAAGCGACCTATTGAAAAACTCTGGGTAGTAAAATCCTTTCGCACTCAGAGGCTAAAACAATTGGTGTCTCAGGCACGTCAGCAGGGAATCTTGGTTCAATATCTGGAGAAATCAATACTCGATCGAAAGGCCGAAACCCCGCATCACCAGGGTGTGATTGCAGTTGTGGCAGAGAAAGATTTAGTCGAATGGGAAGATTTATTGTCAGTGGCAAATGATAGAGGGGAACCAACATTTTTAACAATTCTAGACGGTATCGAAGACCCTCACAATCTGGGAGCTATTGTACGCTCGGCTGTAGCGGCAGGAGTACATGGCTTGATTTTATCACGTCGCCATTGTGCTCCTATTTCTCCAGTAGTAAGCAAAACAGCTGCTGGAGCATTAGAATTTATGGCGATGGCACGAGTAGGCAACCTGGCTCGAACTATTGAACAATTGAAACAAAAGGGATTATGGATTATTGGTGCCGATGTTTCAAGTGCTACCCCATATTGGGAAGTTGCCTTGGATATGCCACTGGCAATTGTAATTGGCAGTGAGGGTAAAGGCTTACGGCGCTTGGTTCGAGAGAAGTGTGACATATTAGTATCCATTCCCATGTACGGCAAGGTACAATCGTTGAACGCCACGGTAGCAGCAGCTCTAATGTTCTACGAAGTCCGTCGCTATCGACTAAAAACACTATCAGAAAAGAAAAAAAGTTGACACAGATAATAAAACAAAATTTTCCTTGCTTCCAGAAAATATCTTACTATATTTGTTTATAGTACTGTAATGTGAGCGCCCCCTAAAGGCGACGATCACATTACCCCCCAAAAAACATTAGGTTAAAAAAGGTGTGTGAAATGGAAGCGGTAGAAGGAACTCGTAAACCAGCAGTAGCAGGAATGTTTTACCCAAGTAATCCCACTGAGCTTAAACGTCAAATTGATTTTTTTCTCGAAAACTTGGAAGATAACCCGATTGATGGTGATATTTATGCTATTGTTGCACCTCACGCGGGATACATGTACTCCGGACAGGTAGCTGCTGCTGCCTACAAACCGTTGCTTGGTCGGGATTACGACTTAGTGGCGGTTATTTCCCCCAGCCACCGTGAGTATTTTGACGGAATCTCTGTGTTCTGTGGCGAAAGTTATGAAACACCACTCGGAAAAATTCCAGTGGCAACCGAAATTTGTCAACGTTTGGTTGACCAAGGAGACAAAATTTTCTCCTCCTGGTTGGGGCACGGTGAAGAACATGCTTTAGAAGTACAGCTACCGTTTCTACAACGGGTGTTAGGTGATTTTAAATTGATCCCCGTGGTAATGGGCGAGCAAAATTATGATTACAGCGACAGTTTAGGAGAAACATTAGCAAAACTCTTGCGACATCAACAAGCATTGGTTGTGGCTAGCTCCGATCTATCCCACTACTATCCCGCCACCGAGGCCGAACGCCTGGATGAAATTGTTCAGCAACGGCTGAAGGATTTTGACTACGAAGGTTTATGGGACGACATCGAACTAAGGCGGTGTGAAGCTTGTGGCGCAGGTCCAATAGTAGCAGCTATGATTGCAGCAAAGAAAATGGGAGCTAATAAATCCTCCGTTCTAATGTATCGGCATTCTGGGGATGTCACTGGTGATCGTACCGCCGTCGTTGGTTACCTCGCTGCTGCCTTTTACAAAGGTTAGCTTGCCCTTAGTGACCTGATTACTAAATTCTCTAAACTACTTGTGAAAATGCGTAACAAACTCCGCTGCCGGAAGTACTTAAGTGGCCCAAGGGGAGAAGGAAAAATCGTATTTCACCAAATTGGAGGAATGGTCAATGGGCGGGAGAAGTGGAATTGATCTGGGCTTAAATGAAAATGAAAAAAAGTATCTCCTTTCGGTAGCCAGGTCAGTCATTCAGGCACGCTGTGAAGGCAAAAATGTTTCGCTCCAACCACCACCCTCTTCAAAGTTGCAGGAAAAACGTGGAGCGTTTGTTACTTTGCACAAAAAGGGGGAGTTACGCGGCTGTATTGGTTATATTGAAGCCATTAAGCCGCTTTATCAGACCGTCGCTCAAATGGCAGAGGCAGCCGCCTTCAACGATCCACGTTTCCCACCAGTGACTAACTCAGAAATTGAAGATTTAGAAATAGAAATATCCGTCCTGACGCCACTGACTAAAATAGACAATATTGAAACCATCGAAGTAGGAAAACATGGTATTCTTATCCGTAAAGGGTTTTATCAGGGGTTGCTGCTACCCCAGGTAGCTACCGAATATGGTTGGGATCGAATAACATTCTTGAATCACACATGCACGAAGGCAGGATTGCCACCTAATTGTTGGAAAGATCCCGACACCGAAATTTATGTTTTTTCGGCTGATATCTTTAGTGAAAAAGATCTTCAAGCAACTGAATGACTTACATAGTTAGTTAATCACTAAAATTATCTCCGAGATCAAAATGAATCGTGAACAAGCCATAAAGCGCATAGAACAACTACGCCAGGAATTGAATTACCATAATTATCGTTATTATGTGCTGGACAATCCGGTTATCTCCGATGCAGAATACGATCGCCTCTTTCGTGAGCTGGAAGAATTAGAAAAGCAATTTCCAGATTTGGTTACGCCGGATTCTCCTACTCAACGAGTCGGCGCACCACGACCAGAAGGCTTAGGCTTTGAGTCAGTTACTCATTTGGTTCCCATGCTGAGTATGGAAGATGCTTTTAATGAAGCAGAGTTCCGCGATTTCGATCGGCGAGTGCAAGAAGGATTGGGTGTGAAATCAGTAGAGTACACCGGCGAACCGAAGTTTGATGGGCTGTCTTCTTCACTTACTTATGAAAATGGTATTTTTATCCGTGGAGCTACTCGCGGCGATGGTGTTACAGGAGAGGATATCACAAACAACTTAAAAACTATCCGTACTATTCCGTTACGATTATTGCGCAATGGCCATCCTATCCCCACTCGGATTGAAATTCGTGGTGAAGTTATCATGACGAAGGCAGATTTCCGCAGGCTCAATGAAGAGCGCTTGCGTAATGGAGAACAACCATTTGCCAACCCCCGCAATGCTGCTTCTGGTTCGGTCCGACAATTGGACCCAGCGGTTACCGCCAGCCGTAAGCTCATTTTCTTTGCCTGGGGGGTAGGAGGAGTTGAAGGTGTCCATTTTGAAACCCAGTGGGAGATCTTGCAAACTTTGCGAGAATGGGGGTTCAAAGTTTATTCTAACATACGTTTGTGTCACGGCCTGAAAGAAGCTTTTTCATATTATCAGGAACTATTGTCATTGCGCGACGAACTACCTTTTGAAATTGATGGAGTGGTTTTTAAGGTCAATTCCATAGCCTACCAACAACGTTTGGGTACTAAAACACGTAGCCCTCGTTGGATGGTAGCTTACAAATTCCCCGCACGGCAGGCAACCACTAAACTACTTGATGTACGGTTCCAAGTGGGACGTACTGGAATTGTAACCCCGGTAGCAATACTTCAACCCGTGCAAATTAGTGGTGTTACAGTTTCCCGAGCTACGCTCCATACTGAGGAGCTATTCTTAGAGAAAGACATCCACATTGGCGATACGGTTTTAGTAGAGCGCGCTGGCGATGTGATTCCCGAAGTAGTAAAACCAATCCCAGAAAAACGTACCGGCAACGAGAAACCTGTGCAAATGCCAACCCACTGTCCCGCATGTGGAACTGAATTAGAAAAAGAAGGAGCTTATTATTTTTGCCCAAATATCACTTGTCCCGAACAAATTAAAGGCCGTGTGTTGCATCTGGTGTCCAAACGAGCTTTCGATATTGATGGTATGGGTGAAAAAATTGTTGATCAATAGATGCAAGAAGGTCTTATCCGGAGCCCTGCGGATGTATTCTACTTGAAAAAAAATGACCTAATGAGGCTCGAACGTTGGGGAGAAAAGTCAGCACAGAATCTAATGGATCAAATCGAAAAAGCCAAAAAAGTCAGTTTTGAGCGTTTTCTGTTTGCTCTGGGAATTCGCCATGTTGGTGAATTTGTGGCACACCTATTAACCCAACATTTTTCCAATTTGGAAGAGCTGCAACACGCTACCGAGGACGAACTAATGCAAATTCAGGGAATTGGCCCGGAGGTAGCACGCAGTGTTGTAGATTTTTTCCGTATTCCCCAGAATCGAGAAACTATTCGCAAAATATTAGCTGCGGGGGTAGAAATTCAATATCCTGAAGCAGAAAAAGAGCAACAAGACTTGTTTCTGCAAGGTAAGACTTTTGTCTTTACTGGCGGCCTGTCGCGCTACAGTCGCGACGAAGCCAAAGAGCTTGTAATGAAATTCGGTGGCAAGGCAAGTTCCAACGTCAGCAAAAACACCGACTTTGTGATAGTAGGAGTTGACCCTGGTTCTAAACTTGACAAGGCACGACAGTTGGGCATTCGGACTTTAACCGAAGAAGAATTTGTGCAGATGATCGAGCGTCGAAAATTGCCTGGGCCAAGTACTTAAAATCCAAAACTTTTTAAAGAAGTTACCCAATGTCAACTCATAAATATTCTCCTGTCCGAGCACCTCGGGGATCTCAGCTTACTTGCAAGGGCTGGCATCAGGAAGCTGCAATGCGCATGTTGATGAACAACCTTGATCCTGAGGTGGCCGAAAAGCCTGAGGAACTTATTATTTACGGCGGATCTGGCAAAGCGGCACGCAACTGGGAATGCTATCATGCTATCGTGAAGAGCTTGCAAGAGCTGGAGAATGACGACACCCTACTGGTGCAATCGGGCAAACCAGTGGGAATATTTAAAACTCATATCTGGGCACCTCGAGTATTGATTTCTAATGCCATGCTGGTACCAGCATGGCATTAGAAATCAAT
>Ga0164311_10000377_pt1 | contig 19044 bp, 16 predicted proteins | sample GuaBasSedimGuay2_FD_121796 | JGI IMG/M metagenome (GOLD analysis project Ga0164311, IMG submission 121796) | Subseafloor sediment microbial communities from Guaymas Basin, Gulf of California, Mexico - Guay2, Core 4569-9, 9-12 cm | ecosystem: Environmental > Aquatic > Marine > Hydrothermal vents... | reverse complement strand
GCAAAGCTCATAGTAACCCATGGTATCGACCATGTGCCTATCATAGGTCCTGAAGGAAAACTCGTGGGCATAGTCACCTCTTGGGATTTAGCCAGAGCAGTGGCCCAAGATAAGAAAAGCCTCAAGGAGATAATGACCGCCAAGGTAGTCACAGCAAGACCTGACGAAGCCCTTGACCTAGTAATTGCTAGGCTACAACAATATAGGATATCAGGAATGCCTGTAGTCGATGAAGAAGAGAAGTTGGTTGGCATAGTGACTAGTGATGATATCGCGAGGCTATTAAGGAGGAGAGTGCTTTGAAGCTGAAGGTAATATACGAGAAAAAACACGTAGACAAGCCAGTGTTGGCCAGCGTGGTGTTGAAGACAGGTACTCTTGTAAATATCCTTGAAGCCAAGATGTCCCCTGGAGGAGGAGAGATCCTTGTCGATGTACCAAAAGCCGAGTACGTAGGAAAAGTAATAGAGGCATTTAAAGAAGAAGGGGTGACGGTAAAGGAACTAACCAAACATTTTGAATTAGATATATCTAGATGCGTAGCTTGTGGAGCCTGCGTGTCGCCATGCCCAGTCGACGCAATAAAGTTGACAGGGCAGGCTATTGAAGTGGATGAAGGTAAGTGTGTAAGATGCCAGGCCTGCGTACATGCCTGTCCTATGAGGGCCATAAAGCTGCTATAGAGGGAGACGCGTGTTTAAGGCTAGGTTTACAGTTAAACAAAGTAACATCTTGGTCTTAACCGACACCCCTCTAGCCCTAGAAGCAGCATATAGGTCTCTCCTGGTACATCGAGCCTTATTGGATGAATACGTCGAGAAAAGGCCCTGGTTCAAGCTAGCTTTATCACCAGTTAAAGTAGAGGACTGGGCACCACACGCAGCTAAATTAGCTGCGGAGGCTGCTGAGATCGCTGGAGTTGGACCTATGGCAGCGGTGGCTGGGGCTTTAGCCGAAGTGGTAATGTGGGATATGGTTAGGGCTGGAGCTAAGCTAAGCGTCGTTGAGAATGGAGGAGAAATCTCAGCCATCTCCCCCAAAAGATTAAACATAGCTGTGCATGCTGGTCCCTCCCCCCTATCAGGTAAGGTGGGCTTTGAGGTCTCTGAAAGCGATTTCCCAATAGGGATAGCCACCAGCTCAGCCAGCGTAAGCAAAGCCATAAATCTAGGTTTGGCTGACGCCGCAGTTGTTGTGGCCGAGGAAGCCGCCATAGCTGATGCTGCAGCTAAGGCTGTATGCAACGCTGTCATAGGTGAAGACGAAGAAGGCTCTATAAAGCGGGGGCTTGAAGCTGCTGATGATTTGAAGCCATACATTAGAGGAGCCTTGATAATAAGGGGGAGACACATAGGCTTGATGGGAAAGCTGCCCAGATTAATTGGATTTAAGCCCTCATGAAAAACCTCACCCATCACCTAAATGGCATTACACGTATAAGGTAAACAAAAAAACCTTTAAAGCCCTCCTGGAGCCCAGCTCTCCCTTAAACCCAGATAATCCTTCGCCTCCTCCATTATGGAGGAGCTCGACGAAGAGCGTTAAGGCATCTATAAACCTATGCATAGGCTTAGCTCATCAATCCTGCGAGTAAGAAACTCAGCTTAGACACACACCTAGCTAGGGGAGAAGACTTGAGGAGTTAAAAAGGATAAGCTTGATGAAAATATTCATGAACAAGAAATTAAAAAGAACTATTAAATTTTGAGCCAAGCAAGAGGTGATGACATAAAGACCACAAAAAGAACCTGGTTAACACCTTCGACACCCCTTTCATTCCATACGAAATATTTATTTTGTAGGGGCCCTCAACCCCATAGGGTTATCCCACCGCCTTCACCGGGAAAAAAAGGTGGGGGTTGTGGGGGTGGAATTAGGCAGGCATCTCATAATAGAGTTTCAGGGCTGTGACCCTGAGAAGCTGACGAGGGCAGAGGAAGTTGAGAAAATATTGCTCGAGGCTGCTCGGAGTTCTGAGCTAACAATTATGGAAGTTAAAACCCACTTCTTCAACCCTGGAGCAACGTCGATGGTTATAATAGGCGAGTCGCATCTATCCATCCATACTTGGCCTGAATATGGATACGCTGCAGTCGACATCTTTGTATGTGGAGGCAAAGATCCCTGGAAAGCCTGTAAGGTAATGGTTGAAGCCTTACGTCCTAAAAGGGTTAAGGCTCTCGAGATCAAGAGAGGACTGGACACCCTGATAGTAGAGGATGTATCTAGCTTCTTCGAGACCCCTGGCAGTTTAAGGCAAGATAATGAAGGAAAGGGCTCTGTTAGAAAAGGTTAACTTTCCAAACCTCTCAAAGAATCGTTTACGTTGAATATATCCCTCAGCGCTCGTATCAACGAAGCCTGTTATTCGGCTTAAGCCCTTTAACTTAGCGTAAGATTTGGCGAGCTCAATAAGTTTAGAGCCGAAGCCCTTCCCTCTTTCCGTTTCATGCACATTGATCCACACTATATGTAGTTCTTCAGGGTAGGCTTCGAGTAACATGTAACCTGCGCATTCATCCTTATCGTTGTATATCTCGAATTTCAATCTCATGCAACGAGCCCGACGCTTAAAAGGGGGGAAATATTTAAGTTTAGTCCTAGCTCCGCTTCAAGGCCTCCACCACGAGAACATATAATAGTTTAGTTCTTTCGTGGAGGGGTTGGTCGTAGCCAGAATAAACCTCTTTCTAACACTATGGGAAAGTCTTCCCGCTCTCACGACTTCAATTGGATCCATCTTTACGCTAGGAGGGACTACGTGGACGAGGAAGGGGGCATGATCTATACCTGGTCCATACTTATATACCGCGAAGGTAGCCCCAAACTTGAGTCCTGGCCTAACCACGTAGCCTTTCTCTCTAAGATCCTTGTAGACCCTATAGTGGTCATTAAAAGACTCCTCCTTCTCAGCTATTCTCCTTACCTCATCTAGGCTCAGCTCTTTTCCTTCCTCATCTACCACCTTTATCCTTCCTTTTTCAAGAAGATAGATGGTCTCTATTAGTGAGAGTTCAAGAGGTTTTTCCAGGTCAGGTGTCTTAGGCTTATTTACACCTACGAACTTGCCGTAAAAACCCTCCTTATATAGCCTAGCTGCATCTTTCAAGTTCCATACAATAGCTCGAGGTCCTGAAAGGACAACGGTCGGCTTCGACTCCATGGTAGATCTAAGCTAAACTAAGGAGGGGGGTTAATATTAAAGCTGAGCTAGGAGAACCGGTAGAAGGCTAAGAGGCGTAAGTCTTGTACAGCATCAAGAATAAAGTCAGAAATACTCTCCATACGTTCGCAAATATCCCTCAACAGTAAGGTTAAGGGTAGAGGAGCAGCCACCTCTAAGATCATCATCGCTAAGTCACGGTGGATTCTATCTATATCTTCCTCCATACCTTCTATCTCACGACACACGTTTAAGGCATGTTCAACGTTAAACGTATACGTGAACAAAGCTTCTTTCAACTTCTCACAGAGCTGTAGCGTAGCTTCTGCCATCTCTCCTAGCTTAGAGACCACTTCACTTGGAGGGAACCAAGCTTTATCGCAAGCTATGGATATGCGGTAAGCTACGCTGTAAGCTAGGTCAGCCATCTTATCAAGATCTATGGAAAGTCTAACCCAATCCTCTCTGTTGAGTAAAGCTGGAGAAGCTTTAGCTAGATACTCATAGATGTTCCTCCTGTAGTCATCAGCTTCCCCCTCCATTTGCTTAGTTCGTGTAAGGTGAAGAGCCACACCTCTTTGATCCATGGAGACGTAACTTTCTATAGTAAGTACCATGTTCCTAACAGCTTCACAAACTCTTCTCACGTGTTCGAGTACGAGATCTCTAACCTTCCGCTCAATCAGTGGTGGGGCTGGTTCCATGGACATCGATACCCCTAGATGTGCTTTGGTAAGCCTCCCCTTGAGGATAAATAGTTTGCTTTCCTCTCCATAGCGGAGAATACTAGGTTAAATGGTCCGTAAACTTACGAGCAGTTTAAATCACGTGTTACATTCACAACTTGATCCTCCATTAAGGAACTAAGACAAAAGCTGCTAGCTTCTACGTTAGATGCCTGAACTAAGTGTTTTCGAGGAGCGAAGCAAGACTTCGAAGAAGCTCCACGTGGTGTTCTAGTTCTTGACCTATAGCCCTTAACATCAATGGGTACTGCTTCTCACCAGGTACTAGAAATTCTAGAGTAGCGGCCTGGATTAGGGCGTAAGTAATGGCGTTCTGCGCTAACTCCATACCAGTACATACAATTCTAGATAAATATTTAAATGTAACCTTACAGAGGTATTACGTAGGTATTACGAATGAGCGTGGCCGACTGGGCTAGGTTATTCATCCAAGCAGTGGATGATGCCCTGTCCATGTTCGGCCATACGGTAAAGGAAGTAGTGTTGTTCTATGCTAAAACTAAATATGGAATAAATGAAACTGAGATTCCGTTTAAGCTCGAATTGTTCGAGGACTGCCTATATGAAATATTTGGCGAAGCCTCTAAAATAATTGTTAGGCAAATCATTGAAAAGTTTTCAGAGAGAGCAGAGTTTAGGGTTAAGGTCGAGAGGCTTTGCGATCTATCAAGATTCATGGAAGACTTCCCTTACCCTCCATGAGGTAGTTGCACTATCCATTCCACCTATAAAATAGGCCCAACAACCCTTTGTTGTAAGCTCGGTCCAGGTGAGAAGTCAAAGGTTGGTCGCGTGGCGATGCAGTAAGACCTAGAAAAGGCCGTTTTGATCACTGATTAAACCATTTTAGAGTAAGCCTTATTAGAGGGGGACAGGCAGCGTTTAAAGCTGGGTTCTCGCCATCCAGAGCAAGAGGACAAGTAAGAACCTTAAGGCTGTTTTAGCACTGGAAGATGGTACCTTCGTAGAAGGTAGAGGTTGCGGCGCACCTGGACTTGTAGTCGGTGAAGTCGTCTTTAACACAGGTATGGTAGGTTACCCTGAAGCCTTAACTGATCCTTCCTATAAAGGCCAGATCCTATGCTTCACTTACCCATTGATAGGTAACTATGGTGTTCCACCTTATGCTCAAGTTGACGAGTTTGGGCTCCCTGTACACTTTGAATCACATAGGATTCAGGTGGCTGGTGTCATAATACATGAGCTTTGCGAGGAGCCTAAACACTGGGCTATGAGCAAAACCTTCCATTCCTGGCTTGCTGAGGAAGGCATACCTGGTATCACAGGCGTAGACACCAGGCGGTTAACGAAAAAGCTTAGAGTTCAAGGAGTCATGATGGGGGCCCTTCAGGTATCTGAGGAGCCCTCTATTGATGATGCCTTCAAAGCCCTAGAGAGAGCCCCTAAATATGGGGAAATTAATTACGTGGAGCAAGTTACGGTCAAGGAGCCCTTGGTACACCAGGGAGGAAAACCAACGGTAGTAGTCTTAGACTGTGGCGTTAAAGTAGGAATCGTCAGAGGGCTTCTTCAAAGAGGGGTTACGGTAATTAGACTTCCCTACAACGCTGCGGTCGACGAGGTCCTAAGCTATGAACCTAAAGGAGTACTCGTAAGTAATGGACCTGGAGACCCTAAGCAATGCATAGCCACGGTGAAAACTGTAAAGGAGCTTTACGAAATAGGTATCCCGCTGCTTGGAATATGTTTAGGCAATCAGATTATCTCGCTAGCGCTAGGAGGAGATACTTACAAGTTGAAGTATGGACATAGAGGACAGAATAAGCCCTGTATCAACCTAGAAACTGGGCTATGTTATATAACTAGCCAGAACCATGGCTATGCCGTTGACCAATCATCTCTAAGAGACACAGGTTTAGAAGTTTGGTTCGTAAATGCTGACGATAAAACCGTGGAAGGAGTACGCCATAAAGAAAAACCCTGCTTTGCAGTACAATTTCATCCAGAAGCTAGGCCTGGTCCATACGACACAGAGTGGATTTTTGACCTATTCATCAAGACGATGAGGGGAGGCTAGTGCCCAAGTTCGACTGGATTAAGAAAACCATTATACTGGGTTCAGGAGCCATTAAGATAGCGGAAGCTGGAGAGTTCGATTACAGCGGGTCTCAAGCCATCAAGGCGTTGAAGGAAGAAGGCGTCAAAACTATCTTAGTGAACCCTAATATAGCCACTATCCAGACCGACCCGCAATTAGCCGATAAGGTGTATCTCCTCCCAGTTACCCCTTACTTCGTAGAGAAGGTCATAGCTAAGGAAAGGCCTGACAGCATTCTTCTAGGCTTCGGAGGACAGACAGCCCTTAACTGCGGTGTACAGCTAGCTAAATCAGGAGTATTGGAGAAGTACGGGGTACAGATCATAGGTACCTCGCTTCATGGTATCGAGGTGACGGAGGACAGGGACCTCTTCTGCAAGGCCATGGAGAAGGCAGACATACCGACGCCGCGTAGCCGAGCCGTGACTTCTGTAGAGGAGGCACGAGAGGAGGCCGAGAAGTTAGGGTACCCGGTTATGGTGAGAGTAGCTTACAACCTAGGTGGTAGAGGCTCTGGAGTAGCTTACAATGAGTACGAGCTCGACGAGATAGTTAGACGTGGGATAGCTAATAGCATGATAGGGCAAGTATTGATAGAAGAATACGTAGGGCATTGGAAACAAGTGGAATACGAGGTAATGAGGGATTACGACGACAACTGCATCATAGTCTGTAACATGGAAAACGTGTTTGGTATGCGTATTCACACTGGCGATAACGTGGTGGTTGCCCCTTCTCAAACCTTAACCAACAGGGAATATCATATTCTTCGCTCAGCCTCCATAAGGGCAGTCAGAGCCTGTGGGATAGTAGGTGAGTGTAATATACAGTTCGCCTTAGACCCTAACTCTGAAAGGTTTTATGCCATAGAGATTAACCCCAGGCTTTCGAGGTCTTCAGCTTTAGCATCGAAAGCTACTGGTTATCCATTAGCCTATATGGCAGCTAAGCTGGCACTTGGCTATACATTACCTGAGCTGATAAACAAGGTTACAAGGATCACGACTGCATGTTTCGAGCCAGCCCTAGACTACGTGGTGGTCAAGATACCCAGATGGGACCTGGATAAGTTTGAGAGAGCCACTAGAAGAATCGGTACACAGATGAAATCTGTAGGCGAAGTGATGGCAGTAGGTCGATGCTTCGAGGAAGCTTTACAGAAAGCGATAAGGATGCTTGATAAAGGCAAGCTAGGGCTGGTTGCCAATCCAGATGAAGAGCCTGTAGGCTCCATAGAAGAGCTAGAGCACCTGCTGTTAATGACCAACGACGACCATCTCTTCAACGTAGTTAGAGCCCTGAGAGCCGGGTTACCTATTGAAAGGGTTAGTAAGCTATCCAACATAGATGAATGGTTCATCAGAAAGATCAAAAATCTGCTAGATATGGAGGAGAAGCTCAGGAAGGTTAAGGGACAACGCGGGGAAGAGTTAAAGGAGCTACTTAAGGAGGCCAAGAGGCTTGGTTTCTCAGATAGGCAAATAGCGGTGCTCTGGGGAGTTGACGAGGAGGAGGTTAGAAAGCTAAGGCTAAAGCTAGGCATAAAGCCTGTAGTGAAACAAATAGATACTTTAGCTGCTGAGTGGCCTGCTCAAACTAACTATCTATACGTCACCTATGGTGGCGATGACGATGATGTGGACTTCACCAAGGGTAAGCGTAAAGTCATAGTGCTTGGGGCTGGAACCTACCGAATAGGTAGCTCGGTGGAATTTGACTGGTGCACTATGAACATGGTATGGTCACTTAAGGAGCAGGGAATAGACCAGGTCATAGTGATAAACTGCAACCCTGAAACAGTCTCAACAGACTATGACATGAGTGATAAATTATACTTCGACGAACTTACCTATGAGAGGGTTCTCGATATCTATGAGAAGGAGAAGCCTTTGGGCGTTATAACCTGCGTTGGTGGTCAAACCCCTAATAATCTAGCTCCCAAGCTAGCCAAGGCAGGGGTAAGGATACTAGGAACAGCTGGGGAAGATGTTGATAGAGCAGAAGATAGGTCTAAGTTCAGTAAGCTTCTCGACGAACTCAGTATACCTCAACCTAAGTGGAGCAAATTCACTTCAATTGAAGAAGCCGAAAAATTCGCTGAACAAGTAAGTTACCCTGTTTTAGTCAGGCCCTCTTACGTGCTTAGCGGAGCAGCCATGAGGGTAGCTTGGTCCAAAGAACAGTTGAAGGACTACCTGATTAAGGCGGCTAAGGTCAGTCCTGAGCACCCCGTCGTGATAAGCAAGTTTATTGAGGGCGCACTTGAGGTGGAGGTGGACGGTGTATCTGATGGAGAAAAGGTGTTGATAGGCGCCGTCATAGAACACGTCGAGAGGGCAGGAATCCACTCAGGAGACGCCACCATGGTGATACCTCCTCAGAGACTTTCTGAAGAGATAATGGAGAAGGTGAAAGACTATGCATGTAAAATAGCCAGAGCCCTCCGGATTAAAGGCCCCTTCAACATACAGTTCGTGGTAAAGAACGATGAAGTATACGTGATAGAGTGTAACCTAAGGGCCTCAAGGTCCATGCCCTTCGTGTCCAAGGTAAAGGCCATCAACCTAATGAAGCTATCTGCTCCCATCCTGCTGGGCAAACCCATGGAGCCCCTCCCCTTTGAGGAGCCTCCAGCTCCATGCGTAGGTATCAAGACTCCCCAGTTCTCCTTCATGCAAGTGGAGGGCGCCGACCCCACACTCGGGGTGGAGATGAGGTCAACAGGCGAAGTGGCCTGCCTCGGCGAAGACTTCTTTGATGCCTTCCTAAAATCATTGATAGCTGCCGGCTTTAGGATACCTCAACCTAACGATAACATTTTAATAACCATCGGAGGAGACCGCGAAAAAGAGGAAGCAGTTCCTATTGCTAAAACACTGCGAAGTTTAGGCTACAATATCTATGCCACCGAGCACACCGCAGAGCACTTAGTTAAGTCGGGAGTGAACAACGTCAAAGTTGTATATAAAATAAGGGAAAAAGACCGTAAGCCCAACATTGCCGACCTACTTGGTGAGAGAGCCATACATCTGGTGATAAACGTACCTTCTACCGCTCCCGAAAGACAACGTGAAGTTCTGGAGGATGAATATGTTATAAGAAGAAAAGCTACAGAGTTAGGGGTACCCGTCATAACTACTATAGAGGGCGCTATAGCACTAGTTAAGGCTCTCGCATGGATGAGGTGGAACGAACTGACCGTCAACTCCCTCAACGAATATCATGAAAGAGCTCCCCTCAAAATATGGTAATCCTCACAGCATTGCAGCCTATTAGAGCTAAGATCTTTAGCTCGCACGGAATACATCAAAAATATAGAAAAAGTGATGAAACGAAGGCTACATTTACTTAGGTTCTAGGGTAACGACTCTTTTCGCTTTTCCTTCCCAGCGGGGCAGTGACCCTACATCAACGAATTCTAGCTCTGGCCTAACGAACACTGCTTTATCGATCTCAGAGAGGATGGCCTCTTTAAGTGCTGGAGACCGTTTCTCGGGAGGTACCTCTATCCTAACGGTTAGTCTATAGGGCATCACGGTCTTGTCGAAGACAATTTGGAACTCCTGTACTTCATTAAACTTCATGATACGTTCAGCTATAGCGCTTGGATAGATTTTCGTACCCTTGTACGAGAAAGCATCGTCCACTCTACCTAATACGCCTGGCATACGCGGAAAAGCTACTCTACCACATTCGCAGGGATCGTAGATTAGCTTAGTAATGTCCCTTGTCCTATACCTTATTAACGGCATAGCTTCAGCAACTAAGTTCGTGAGCACGAGTTCTCCTTGCTCACCTGGTTCTAACGGTTCCCCAGTGTCAGGATCTATGATTTCCGCATAGTATTGATCCACCCAGACATGCATACCGTTCTGGTACTCGCATTCCGTAGCTACCCCAGGACCGAACATCTCCGTTAAGCCGTACATCATCCTAGCGCCGCCTCCATGGGCCTTCAAACCTAACCATTCCTCAATGCGCCTACGCATCTCTTCGGTCCAAGTTTCAGCTCCAGGCACCGCTATCTTAAGGTTAAGTTCTTTTTCAGGGTCTAAGCCCTTCTTCTGAATGAGTTCACCTATGAAATAGTCATAGGACGGCGTACCAGTTATAACCGTGCACTTGTAATCTCTCAGCGCTTCTATGAGCGCCTCCGTCCTTCCAACACCCCATGGGATTACAGTAGCACCTATCTTAATGGCGCCATAGTGAAAGCCTAATCCTCCTGTGAAGAGGCCGTATCCATAGTTATTCAACATAATATCTCCTTTCCTTATTCCGGTACCATAGAGCGCTCTAGCCATAACGTTGGCCCATTTTTCTTGATCATTCCTAGTGTAGTACATGACAGTGGGCTTACCGGTAGTACCAGACGTGCAGTGGAAGTAGGGGGTTTCACTTAACGGTACGCATCGTAGTTCGCCTCCATGAGGATAAGCGTACTGTCTAAGGTCCATCTTAGTGGTGAAGGGGAACTTCTTAAGATCCTCTAGAGTCTTAAGGTCTTCTGGCTTAACCCCAGCTTCATCAAACTTCTTGCGGTAGAAGGGGCTGCGCTCATAGACGTACTTTAGCTGTGCCTTCAGCCTAGTTAACTGAAGCTTCTTCATTTCTTCAAGAGACATGGTTTCGATGTTCGGTTCCCAAAACTTCGGTTCGGTGGACATTGCAACCACCCGCTCAAATACCGAACAGAAGAAAACTGTACATTTTGTATAAAACGGTTACGCACAGAGATGACTATAATAAATGAATAGCGCTAACTATAAGGGCGAGAAGGGCTAGCGTAGGTCGCGGCGTGCGTAGGCCATGTTCGTAGAGTCTCTTAAGTGTATTGAGTGTGGACGGGAATATGCCCCCAATGCCATAGTGTATACATGTGAGGCTTGTGGCGGGCTGCTCGATGTAACCTATGACTACTCTCGGCTTGAGGCCTCTCAGCTATTGGAGATCTGGAGTAGGAGGCCTCTCTCGGTCTGGAAGTATCAGGAACTACTTCCCGCCGATTCTTCAAGAAAGGTCTCGCTTGGAGAGGGAGGTACTGGGCTGCATAGGTGTTCTCGGCTTGCTTCTAAGCTAGGAGTTAAGGAGCTCTATGTAAAGAATGAAGGAGAGAACCCCACTGGGTCCTTCAAGGATAGGGGGATGACCATTGGAGTTACAAAGGCAGTGGAGCTTGGCGCTAAAGCCACAGCCTGCGCTTCTACTGGTAATACTTCCGCTTCATTAGCTGCCTACTCAGCAAAAGCTGGGCTTCCTTGCCTCGTAATAGTGCCCAGCGGTAAGATAGCGAGAGGAAAGCTTGTGCAGGCAGTAGCTCATGGAGCTAAGGTGCTAGCGATAAAGGGGAGCTTCGACGACGCATTGAGGGAAGTTAGGAAGCTTTGCGAAAAAAGAGGGCTTTATCTTCTAAATTCAGTTAACCCCTTTAGACTTGAAGGACAGAAAACTCTGGCTTACGAGGTATGCGAGCAGTTAGGGCGACGCGTTCCAGACCGTATAGTGCTGCCGGTGGGCAATGCAGGTAACATAAGTGCTATATGGAAGGGGTTTAAGGAGCTACGTGAACTAGGAATTACACGTGAGACCCCTAAAATGATGGGGGTTCAGGCCGAAGGCGCTGCCCCCTTCGCCCACATGATACTGCAGAACCTAGATAAGTTAACCCCTCTTGATAAGCCCGAGACCGTTGCCTCCGCCATCAGGATAGGGGCCCCAGTTAACTGGTCTAAAGCTAAAGCTGCTGTAGTAGAGTCAAAGGGAGGGGTAACTGTGGTGAGCGACGAAGAAATCGTCGATGCTCAGCGAGAGTTAGCTAGGCTTGAAGGCCTCTTCGTTGAACCTGCAAGCGCAGCTTCCATAGCTGGGTTAGTCAAGATGCTTGAACAAGGTGTCATTAGTCGAGACGAGACTATAGTATGCGTAGCCACGGGCCATGGACTTAAAGACCCAGATATAGTGGTGAGGTTCTATGAAGAACCCTTCGAGGTTGAATCAAGTAGGGTAGAGGAGGTTGTTGGGAGGGTTTTAGGTTGCGGTTAGAGCTCACCGTAATGCTACCTGATAGGCCAGGGGAGCTATTAAAGGTACTTGAAGTCTTAGCGGGAGAAGGTGGAAACGTGGTATCCATAGTACATGAACGGGAGAAGGTGGTGGAAGGTGTAGTTCCGGTGGACCTAGTTGTTGAGCTGCCTTCTACCTCATCACCGCTCAGGGTCAAGGAGCTGCTTGAGGCCAAGGATGTAATGATAATGAAGTTCGAGGAAGCCGTCGAAAAAGCTAGGGTGACAGTGGTTGCGGTAGGAAAAACTGATACCTCAATCTTATCTGAGCTTGACAAGGAAGTGAAGGTAGTTAGCTTTGAAGGAGAAACTAGGCCAGAGAGTGGAGGAGCTCTAAAGATCACGTTTGAAGGGCCTCTCAGCGCCTTGGAAAGTACCTTGGCTAAGGTCAAGGAGGCCGTGGAGAAGGAGGGCGGCCTCCTCATCTTACCCATAGAGGAGGCTAAGAAATGAGGGCCATATTGGTAGGCTTCGGCTTTATAGGGAGAAACCTGGTTAAGTCAATTCGCGATAAACTCGCTGTCATTAAGAGCTTCCACCCCCAGTTTAAGTTAGTAGGGATCTCTGATGTTGAGGGCTTCTTATTTGATGAGGAAGGCTTAGACCTTGAGAGAGCATCCTCAATCTCGAAAATAACGGAGTATTTTGAAAAAATACATGAAGGATCGTCGATCGAACTTATAGAGCGCAGCGAGGCTGACGTACTAATCGAGGCCACACCGACGAACGTGGTAGATGGGCAGCCAGGCCTTTCACACATCGAGAAAGCACTTAACTTAGGTATGCACGTAGTTACTTCAAATAAAGGACCTCTCGTCATAGCCTTCAAGAGGTTAATGGACTTAGCTAAACGTAAAGGTGTAGAGCTCAAGTATGAGGCAACCGTTGCCGGAGCCATACCTATCTTTTCACTGGTGAGAGATTGTTTAAGAGGCAATCATGTAAGAAAAATATACGGTATACTTAACGGAACCACAAATTATATCCTTTCAAGAATGCATTTTGACGACGTCAGCTTCGAAGTAGCCCTGCGAGAAGCACAGGAGAGAGGTATAGCTGAAAGAGACCCCACATATGATGTAGAGGGTATAGATGCGGCTTGTAAAGTAGTGATCTTGGCAAACGCTATCTTAGGTAAAGATGCGAAGATAAACGACGTGAAAAGAGAAGGGATAAAGAGGGTTAGTAGAGAAGCTGTGAGATTGGCGAGAAAAGCCGGGTATGCGATAAAGCTGGTAGCTGTCGTAGGTGATAGACTCGAGGTAGGACCTAGGCTTGTGGCTCTGAACCATCCCATCTGCGTTCACGGCACCCTTAACGCTGTCCATCTAGAAACCGACCTAGCGGGAGAGATCACCGTTGTAGGGCCAGGAGCAGGCGAGGAGACGGTCTCAGCCATAATTAATGATTTACTCAGCCTACCAATGTCAGGGGGGTATCGATGAAGGCTGTGATGAAATTCGGGGGTAGATGCGTAGAGGACGGAGCCATGATTAGGAGATCGGCGAAGGTAGTTAGAGATTACGTAACCAAGGGTTGGAAGATCGTAGCTGTAGTCTCCGCCATGGCTGGCGTGACAGACTCCTTGCTAGAGAGCCTGAATAGGGCTGAGAAAGGGGATATGGAACATGTTTTCAAGTTCATCGAAAAGCTGAAGGTCAGACACGCTGACGCGCTAAAAGAAGCTGTTAAGGACCCCTCTATTAAACGCGAGGTAGAAGAAGAACTCGAGAAAGAAGAAAAGGAGCTTGAAAGACTATTGGCAGTAGTAGCGTACCTCAGGGAGGTAACACCGAGAACCAGGGACTACGCACTATCCTTTGGTGAGAGGTTATCTACTAGGATCTTCTGGGGCTCCCTCAGAGACCAAGGATTAAAATCTACGTACTTAACTGGGTGGGAGGCAGGTATCGTAACTGATGATTGCTTCGGGTCGGCTAGGCCTATCATGGCGTTGACCTCGAGACTCCTCCGTGAACGCCTCCTCCCCCTCCTGGAAGAAGACATAGTACCCACGGTAACAGGTTTCATAGCCGCAACTTCAGACGGCATAGTTACCACATTAGGTAGGGGAGGATCTGACTACACCGCTACGATTATAGGAGCTGCTTTAAAGGTGGATGAAGTAGTGGTTTGGAAGGACGTAGATGGTGTTATGACCGCTGACCCTAAGCTGGTCCCCGAAGCCAGGACGATCCCCATTATGTCCTATGAAGAGGTGACAGAGCTAGCTTACTTCGGAGCTAAAGTAATGCATCCCTTGGCCTTGGACCCTGCCATGAAGGAAGGTATTCCGCTAAGAGTCAAGAACATCTACAAGCCCAGCGAGAAAGGAACGCTGATAACTAAGGTGGAAAGTGAAGGCGTGGTTAAGGCAGTTACGATGATTAAGGATGCAGCTATAGTGACTGTGAGCGGAGCTAGCATGGTAGAAGCCCCCACCATAAACGTCGAAGTACTGAGGTCACTAAGCGAAGTAGGAGTGCAAGCTATAATGGTGTCGCAAGGCTCCTCCCAAGCCAGCATCTCGCTCGCTATACCAAGAGCGATGCTAGATAAGGCAGTGAAGAGCATTAAGAGGAGGCTTGGGGGCGAGGGGTACCGTATAGAGTATGAAGATGATGCGTGCGTCATAGCTGTGATAGGAGCAGGAATGAAGGGGACGCCAGGAGTAGCGGCGAGAGTGTTTGGCGCAGTGGCTGAGGAGAACGTCAACATACGCATGATAGCTCAAGGCTCCTCAGAGTTAAACATCTCCTTCGTGGTTAAGGAGAGCGACGGAATGAAAGCCCTGAAAGCTCTACATAGAGAGTTCGGCCTATCTGAAAGTTGAAGCCGCGGAGCTGTAATTTTAAAAAAGCTTAACCCCACTCTAAGAGGGGCTGGTGGAACATGGATAAGCTGAGAGCTGTAATCCTAGGAGCTACTGGAATGGTGGGCCAGCGCTTCGTAAAGCTACTGGCAAACCACGAGCTATTCGAGTTATCCGTGCTAGCTGCCTCACCTGCTTCAGCAGGAAAAAAGTATGGTGAAGTGGCCCACTGGTATATTGAAGGACATATGCCTAAGGAAACAGCCGAGACCACAGTAGTGGAGACCACCGTGGAGAATGTTAGAAAGGCAGGAGGCGCCGACATAGCTTTCTCCGCTCTACCAGCCGAAGTCGCGCTAAAAGTTGAAGCAGAGTTCGCTAAGGCAGGAATACCTGTAGTTAGTGATGCCAGTAGCTACAGGATGGAGCCCGACGTACCCATCCTTATAGCCGAGGTTAATCCAGACCACCTCAACTTAGTTAAATTACAGTCGAGGAGAGGGTGGAAGAGCTTCATAGTAACCAACCCCAACTGTACAACTACGGTATTGGTTATGGCATTAAAGCCCATCGACAACGTCTTTGGAATAAAGAGAGTCTTCGTATCTACCATGCAGGCTGTCTCGGGAGCAGGGTGGGGAGGCGTACCGTCAATGGCTATACTCGACAACGTCATACCCTACATAGCTAAGGAGGAGGAGAAGGTACAAGCAGAAGTCCTGAAGATCATGGGCAGCCTCACTGGAGAAGAAGTTAAGCCAGCGGGCTTTAAGATCTCGGCGAGCTGTCATAGAGTCCACGTATTAGATGGACATACCGAAGCAGTATTTGTCGAATTGGCTAAGAAAGCTAGTCCAGAAGAAGTAGCTGAAGCCATGAGGGAGTTTAAAGGAAGGCCACAGGAGCTTAAACTGCCTACGGCACCCGAGAACCCCATAGTAGTCAGAGAGGAGCCCGATAGACCACAGCCAAGGTTTGATAGGTACGAAGGAAGAGGTATGTCGGTAGTCGTAGGAAGGATAAGGGAAGACCCTGCTCTCGACAACGGAATTAAGTTCGTAGTACTAGGACACAACACCATTAGAGGAGCTGCCGGAAACGCTGTATTGAACGCTGAGTTGCTGGCTAGGGAAGGCTTCATTTAGCCTTCGACATAGGAGAGGCCGCATGAAGTACGTCATAGTGATAGGCGACGGTATGCCTGACCTACCTAGCGGGCCTAGAGGTTCAACACCTCTACAGGAGGCCCATCATCCTAACATGGACGAGGTAGCGTCAAGAGGAGTAGTCGGAGCTGTAGACCCTATACCGGAGGGCATGGAGCCCGGGTCAGACGTCGCTATCATGGGCCTCATGGGATACGACCCCAAGAAGTACTACACGGGTAGGGGGCCTTTAGAAGCGGCTGGAATAGGTATTGAACTCCACGAAGGTGACCTAGCGTTCAGATGCAACCTAATTACTGAGGAGGAAGGTGTCTTAGCGGATTACGCTGCTGGGCACATAGGAGATGAAGAGGCCAAGGAACTAATAACTTACCTTAACCTATCATTAAGCGGTCCAGGACAAGTAAAGCTATATGCGGGTGTAAGCTACCGCCACCTCCTAGTTCTTGAAGGAGGGTTCTCTGACCACATTAAGTGTATACCTCCACACGACGCTGTAGGAAGACGTATTATAGAAATCATGGTGGAGCCTCTGGACGAAGAAGGAGAAACTACCGCAGAGTTCTTAAACGGGTTGATTTTAAGAAGCCAGCAGCTGCTATCTAACCATCCCATAAACTTAGAGCGAGTGAAGAAAGGTCTTAGGCCAGCTAACATGATATGGCCGTGGGGCTTCGGTAGGAAGCCAACCATGCCTTCTTTCTCATCTCTATATGGGCTTAGAGGAAGTGTCATCTCAGCGGTGAACCTAGTCAAGGGGATAGGGAGCTGTGCAGGGATGAAGGTGATCGAAGTACCTGGAGCCACAGGATACATAGACACTAACTATGAAGGAAAAGCAGACTACGCCTTAAAGGCATTAGATGAGGGAGTAGAGCTCGTATATATTCATGTGGAGGCTCCCGACGAAGCTGGCCATGCAGGCGACTTTGAGTTAAAGGTTAAAGCTATCGAGGACCTTGATCGACGCCTCCTAGGCAGGCTTTTAGATAAACTAGATGAAGACGCAGTCATAGCTATAGTTAGCGACCACTTAACGCCAATATCGGTGAAGACACACCTCAAGGGACCTATACCTTTCGCCTATGCCTCGGCTAAAGGAAGCCTTAAAGAGAAGAGAAAGTTTGATGAAGGCCTTACTCGAGGGGTTACTCCTATCAGTGGTCCTAGCCTACTAAAAATGATCTTAGGAATGATTAGCCGAGAAGCTTCTTGAAGGCCTTTGTTATCTCCTCGAACTTCTTTACGTCTTCAGCAGTCACGCTTGGAGGAACTGTCTTCAAGGCTTCTTCAAAGTCCTTCATAGGCACCTTAGAAGGCTTACCTTCCCTCCTCAGCGTTATCATAGCTGCTTCCCTACACACAGCTTCTATGTCAGCCCCCGTGTAGCCCTCCGTTTTATCGGCTAGCTTCTCTAAGTCAACGTCGTCTGCCAACGGCATGTTTCTAGTATGCACCTTGAAAATCTCGAGCCTTGCCTTCTTATCGGGTGGAGGAACATAGATTAATCTATCAAAGCGCCCAGGCCTTATGAGGGCTGTGTCTAACATGTCAGGTCTGTTGGTAGCGGCTATAACCACTACGTTCTTTAACACCGTTATCCCGTCGAGCTCAGTTAAGAGCTGATTAACTACTCTCTCCGTAACCCCAGAGTCTCCATATCTCATCCCACGCGCAGGAGCTATGGAGTCTATCTCGTCAAAGAACACTATGCATGGAGCTACCTGCCTGGCCTTCCTAAAGATCTCCCTAACCGCCCTTTCAGACTCCCCAACCCATTTGCTTAATACTTCAGGGCCCTTCACGCTTATGAAGTTGGCTTCACTCTCAGTCGCCACAGCCTTAGCCAATAACGTCTTGCCCGTGCCCGGTGGACCGTAGAGGAGTATGCCTTTTGGAGGGTTAATGCCCATCTGCTCGAAGAAATCAGGGTGTTTTAAGGGCCACTCTACCGCTTCGATTAATTGTTGTTTAACATTTTCCAGTCCACCTATATCCTCCCATCTTACCTCAGGAACTTCTATGTAGACTTCCCGCAGAGCTGAGGGCTGGACGTCCCTAAGTGCATTAAAGAAATCTGCTCTAGTCACTTTAAGTTTCTGTAGCACCTCGGTTGGTATCGTACCTGTCTTGAGGTCTATTTGAGGAAGGAAGTTGCGTAGAGCACTCATGGCCGCTTCCCTAGCCAATGCCGCTAGATCTGCCCCTGAGTAACCATGAGTTATCTCTGCTAGCTCATCTAGGTTGACGTCGTCAGCTAACGGCATGCCACGCGTATGTATTTGAAGTATCTCTTTTCGACCTCTCTTGTCGGGGACACCTATGGCTATCTCACGATCAAAACGCCCTGGCCTACGCAATGCAGGGTCAACAGCTTCAGGTCTATTGGTAGCCCCTATCACGATGACCTGCCCTCTACCCTTCAACCCATCCATCAACGCTAATAGCTGAGCCACTACTCGTCTCTCCACCTCGCCTGTTACTTCCTCTCTCCTCGGAGCTATGGCATCAATCTCGTCTATGAAGATGATGGAAGGTGCATTCTCCTCTGCCTCCTTGAAAATCTGTCTAAGTCTCTCCTCCGACTCCCCGTAGAACTTGCTCATTATTTCGGGGCCATTGATAGCGGTGAAGTTAGCCCCTGACTCGTTAGCTACTGCCTTGGCTAACAGGGTCTTACCGCAGCCTGGAGGACCATGAAGCAGCACTCCCTTAGGAGGCTCAATCCCTAGATGCTTAAAGAGCTCAGGATGCTTAAGAGGAAGCTCAATCATCTCCCTTATCCTAACCTTAGCTTCCTCAAGATCCCCTATGTCTTCATACGTCACTCTAGGCACTGCCAACTCCGCTTCCTTGACAGGCTCCTCCTTAATCACTACATCAGTATCCTCGACCACCTGTACAGCAGCTGCTGGCTGCGTGGAGAAAACCATAAGTCTAAGAGCCATGCCTAGGACAGGTACGTCCACTGCATCTCCTCTAGTTAAAGCCTTGCCTAGGAGTTGGTGCTTAACATAGACGTTGAAGTCCGGGCCG
>Ga0164311_10000376_pt1 | contig 19053 bp, 15 predicted proteins | sample GuaBasSedimGuay2_FD_121796 | JGI IMG/M metagenome (GOLD analysis project Ga0164311, IMG submission 121796) | Subseafloor sediment microbial communities from Guaymas Basin, Gulf of California, Mexico - Guay2, Core 4569-9, 9-12 cm | ecosystem: Environmental > Aquatic > Marine > Hydrothermal vents... | reverse complement strand
TTTTCTGAAAAACCTGGTTTCTTTCCCCGCTTTTTGAAAAAGACACAAATAGGCTGCGTCAGGATGCGAAATATAGGCTGAGACTCTCCGTGACTCCTCTGTGTAGCTCTGCTGCATGGGACGCCCCCGGGACGGGGGCTGGGAGCAGCGGCTGGGTAGTTGCTTTTTGAAAAAGACACAAATAGGCTGCGTCAGGATGCGAAATATAGGCTAAGACTCTCCGTGACTCTTCTGTGTAGCTCTGTGTAGCAAACGTGTCACTTTTGCCGCAATGCCCGAGTACCCTTCCACGCCGAGTCGAGAAAGCGCTGGATTTCGATCAGGTAGCCATTGGGGTCGCGCAGGAAGCAATGATAGATGTTGTACCGAGGGTTGAGGAGTGACCGGCATCGGGGATGACGGCAAAGAGCGGTTTGTTCCCGTAATGCTCGTAACAGGCCCGATGGTTGGGCCAGCAACTCATTTTGTTTCCTTGTCCTCCGCCTCTCGCTTCCACTTCATCTTGATCGTATAGTTTGCCTCCGCACTGGCTTTGGCGACGGCAAAATTGCCCATCTCGCCCACCGCCTTTATCCCAAAGGTGACCTCGACCTCGTCGGGCGGGTCGGAGAGACCCTTGACCTTGTTGATGATCGTCTGGGCGTTTTCGCGGACGACGCCCATCGCGTCTTCGAACCTGGTCTGTACTTCCTGCACGGCGCCCTCGATCTTGCCCCCAAGCGCACGGCTGGCCGGCATGACGCCTTTAGCAATTGCGGCTTCTTCCTCGACTTCTACCAAGATGGTACTGCCTGATGCGGTCTGATATTCGATATAGCGCGCCATTTTCGTTTCCTCCTATGGTCAGCCACTTGCGAACTTTTCGATAAAGGCTTTGCCCCGGCTCATCAGATCAATGCGATCCTCCGGAGCGGGGAACCGTTTATCAAGCGCCGGGTATATCTGTGATCTGGAAGGGTTCTTGCACAGTAACTGCTCAATCTGCCCTCCCGCAGGTTACGATCGACTTTGCAAACGTCCAAACCTGCGGAAGGGCAAGTATACCTACATCCTCCCGGTCAATCGCTTTACAGAACGTGCGTCAGGAATTGCCGGGGGTACTCCTCTCTTGATTAACAGGACAGGCGTCTAGCCGACCAATTGCTTGGCCAGCTCAATCGCTCCGACTGCGTCGTCGGCGTAGCCATCTGCGCCGATGGTGTCGGCCCACTCCTGGTTGACCGGCGCGCCGCCGATGATGACCTTGACCTGGTCGCGGATGCCTGCTTCTTCCAGCGCCTCAATGACGTCCCGCTGGACCGTCATCGTCGTCGTCAACAAGGCCGATAGCCCCAGCAAATTAGCGCCGGTCTCTCTGATCTTGGCGACAAAGACCTCCGTCGGCACATCTACCCCCAAGTCATACACCTGGAAGCCGCTGGCCGACATCATCGTTCCCACCAGCGATTTGCCGATCTCGTGAATGTCCCCCGCCACGGAGCCGATGACCAGCGTCCCGGCCCTCTCGACCGCCTGTTGGCGGGCTTGTAGCTCCGGTTCCAGTAATTTCATTGAGCGTTGCATACCGCTGGCGGCGATGATCAGGTGCGGCAGAAAGTACTCACCGCTTTGGAACTTGTCGCCGACGATGTTCATTCCCGGCACCAAGCCCTCGTTGATAATCGTCAGCGGTTTTATGTTGGCCTCGATCGCCTGCCGGGTCAGGTCTACCGTCTCGTCCGGTTCTCCCTCTACGATACTGTTGGTTATCGCGGACAACAGTTGTCCGTTGTTCGAAAGTTTTTCTGACATTTTTTTCTCCTGTATTAGTCTCGTGGTAGCGGCGGCAGTTCGTCCATGCCAAACTTTTGCGCCGCCTTGGTGGTTATGTCGCGCAGTTCGGCCCGCAATTCGTCCGAGATGGGCGACGGTTCATAAGTCGCCAACAGCTCATTCACGCGATCCTGCGCCCGGCCCCAGGCGGTCTTGGCCCCTTTTCGCTTCCATCCGTCCAACGTACCTCGATCAATGACCGATGACGGAATGTACAGCTCTTTGCCGAACCACTTGAGCGTGTGCATCTGCGCCAAATAGTCCGCTCGATGGCCCAACTTGCGCATAAGCGTCAGGGCGATGGGTTCGTCGCGGGCCTCGATGCCAGCGACGAGCCGCTTGGCCATGCCGATGATTTCGGCGTCAATGACCAGCTTTTCATAGCTCTGGCAGCTTTCAAAGTCCATCATCCCAGCGCCCGAGACCATGTTGACTCCGGCCAGCGCCGCCATCAGCGCCCCGCCGGACGATTCTAGCCCGCACTGGGCGTCTACGACCTTGGCGTCGCTCATCCCCAGGTAAGCGTGGGTGGGCATACCCAGTCTCTTGCCGACCTGGGTATAAGCGCAGTCGATCATCCACGTCCCGACCGCGCCCATAGGCGTCGTGCCCTCGCGCATATCGAAGGCGGCCGGTGAGCCGCCCCAGACGATGGGGGCGCCTTCCTGAGCCAACTGACTGATCGTCACGCCGCTCAGGCACTCGGCTGTGTGTTGCACTACCGCCGCTGCCAGCGTGACCGGCGATGTAGCGCCCGCCAGGGGCATTGAGACCAGCTCGGACGGGATGGAGTAGCGCGCGCAGTCAATCATATTTTGGCAGGTCAGATCGCTCCACAGCAGCGGCGGCGACGGGCAGACATCAAAGACGGCGATAGGTTTAGCGGCCAGCGCTTCCTCGCTGCCCACCATCGCCACCAGCATATCTTTCATCGTCCACCAGGTATCCTTGCGGAACGCGCCGGTGATGATGGGCTTGCGCATATAGTTCAATGCCAGGTAAAGGCGATACAAGTCGCCGATCTCCCCCGGTACATCGGTGCAGATCATCGCCGTGCTCTGAGCGTCCAACTGAGGGATGGTCTCGACCAGCTTGACGAATTTGACAAAGTCATCCGTGAGCGGTGGTCGTTGCTCCTGCGTCTCGCTATCAAGGATTGCGATGGCGGCCGAGCCGGGGTCAAACTGGATGCTGTCGCCGCCATAGTAGACGGTCGGTTCACCATCCAGATTGTAGAGATAAAACTCAGACGGACGGGTCTCCAGCGCCCGCCGGGCGATGGATTCAGGGATGTAGGCGATTCGAGTCTCCATATCTACTTTGGCGCCCGCGTCGGCCAGCAGCTTGTGCGCGTCTTCGTTGTGGACCCGCACGCCTGGGTCCATCAATAGTTCAAATCCCTCGGCGATGATCTGATCTGCCATCTCGTCGCTAAGGATGTTCAATTTGGGTCGCATTATTTGCCTCCTAAAGTTAGAAATGTGTTGGAAAAACAAAAAGGGAACAAACCGTCCATAGACAGTCTGCTCCCTTTCCTCGAAGGTCACGAAACTAGAGATGAAGGTAGGGTGTCTGGCTTGCCTGGAACACGCGATACGTCAGGCTTACAGTTGCGGGACAGCCCCGGATTTGCCACTACTGGAGTAAAACGGGTGGCGCCGGCGTTCCCCTTTTCATCCTGCCCAAGAGCCAAGCGCTCAAGGGTTGAAAGCCTTCATCTGCACCCAATGGGGAACAGATATCAAAGTCCGCTGACAATACAGGGCCACCCTGCGGCTGTGAACATAAGTTTTACTCCTGCGTACCACTTGCCAGTGCGCCTGCGGGGAATACTACCTCTGAGAGGGACTATAACACGAGTCAAGCCAGGTGTCAATTATTCTCGGGCCATCGAACTTGTCCCCATTGTCTCACGAGTTCCCTGGTTCTTTGCCGCTCTCAAAGCGCTGGGTCAGGCGAAAGCTTTTCTCGTCCATCACGATAGCGGTGCTCATCCTGATCAACCCCGGCAGCGTCCCGAATTTGTTATAGATGATGTCCTTGAGATGCTCCACGTCGCGGGCATAGATGGTGATGAGTTCGTCCGTGTCGCCTGTCAAGAGTTGCACGCTAATAACCTCGGACAGTTTGACAGCTTCAGAGATGAGGGTCTCTAGCGGGATACTGTGGTCGCGCGTCACCTGGACGACGGCCTTGATTTTCAGGCCCAGCTTTTCGGGATCAATGGCAATGGTATACGCGCGGATCACGCCATCCTCCTCCAACCTGCGGATGCGGTCGCGGATGGTGGATTGGGCGCTGTCGAGACGCCTTGCCAGTTCTGAAATTGTGATTTTGCTATCGCTCTCAAGCTCGGTCAGGATAGCGAGGTCAAGGTCATCCAAGGAGCGCATAGAACATTATCTCCTGATCAGTTGCGGAAAAAACGGTCAACCGTCGCAGAAACCGCTCAATTGATATTGACGCGATGATTTATCCGTGATATAATATGATTTAAGCTTCTTTGCCCGTTACTTTACATTTTACACTGTTATTACCTGTTACACAAGTTTGGAGGAGGTGTGGCATAATGAAAGATAGAGTGAGCAGGTACGAGCGGATTCATGCGGCCTGGAATCACGAGGAAAGAGATCGCGTGCCGGTCGCCCCGCTGAACTGTTACATCAGCGCCTACCTGGGCGGCATCTCCATCCGCGAGATGTTCCTAGAGCCAGAAAAATTGACGGCCGCCACGGCCAAGACCAGGGAGATCATTGGCGGCGGAGGAGACCAGGAAGACCCCAACATCACCACACTCGACCACTTGAGCCTGCTGGGAAAATCCGGCTGGGACCAGGTCACACTCAACTGGAGAATCTGGGACGAGTTTCCGCCAGAGGGCAACATCCCCAGCTTTTTTGAAAAAGCCATCATCGAGGACTATGACGACGTGATGGAACGGGGCGCCTCGACGTTGTTCTTTAACAAGAACGCCAGCCCGGATGTCTTTAAGCGCAGCCTCGACGACTTTCTCTACTACGAATTCGAGTATCCCAAGGTATACGCGGCCGCCTGGCGCAAGTTTGTCGAGGAACAGGAGACGCCCGTGATGATGGGCGGGCGGGCGACGATTCCCTTTGAACTCGTTCTCTACTATCGCGGATTCCCCCAGCTCGTGCGGGACGTCATGACCCAGCCCGACAAGGTGAAAGAGATGTGCGAGTGGCTGCTCGAGCGCGAGATCGTCAACGCCTTCAAGCAAGCGATGATCATGGGGTCCGGGGAGGTTCCCGGCGCCGAAGTTATTTTCTTCCAGGCTGGCGTCGTGGGGCCGCCTTACGTCTCCCCTCAAGTGTTCGAGGAGCTAGTATGGCCGACCCTGAAGAAGGGCGTGGATATGATCGTCGGGCGGGGGTTCAAGGCCCACGTCCACATGGATGGGGATTTGACCTCGGTGTTGCATATTCTCCAAGACCTGGCGCGCGGGCTGCCGCCGGGCAAAGTCCTGCTCGACCTGGAAAAGACGAATATGAAAAAAGCCAAACAGGTTCTGGGCGACAAGATCTGCCTGCACGGCAACGTCCCGGCCGCGCTGCTCTGCATGGGAACGCCAGAAGAGACGGACGCATATTGCAAACAATTGATAGAGGATTGCGCCAGCGGCGGGGGCTTTATCCTTGCGACCGAGTGCGAGACCCCCTGGAACGCCAAACCCGAGAACCTCAAAGCTATGATAAATTCTGCCAGCAAATACGGCCAGTACTAGGAGAAACCAGGTTTTTTTGTAAGCAGAGCGGCAAAAACCTGGTTTCTAACATAAATAAGGAGGTCAAGCGAGCGATGAACGAAGGAACGAGACGAATTTTGGAAGAGACCAAGCGCGGGCTAAAGCCGCCGACCCAGGAGGAGTGCGACCGGGTGATGGCGCGCTGGCTGTTCGGCAAGAACGCGGACAAGATGATGCGTTACGCGCCCTGGAGTTTTGCGCTCATGAAACTGATGTGGAAGAAGGGAGAAGAGCCATGGGCAAACTAGGCGATGCAATGGCCGCGCTGGACAAGGATATTTTTCTGGCGGCAGTAAAAGAAGGACTGACCGCAAACCAAGACCCCCTGGAAATGGTCGAGGACGCCCGGCAGGGATTGGAACTTGTGGGCGCCGAGTTCGACCAGGGCAACTATTTCCTGATGGAGCTGATGTGGGCGGCCGAGATATTCAAAGACGGGATGGCCCTGATCCGGCCCAGGCTCCAGGAACTGCACGGCGACGCCGAGGCCAAGGGCGTGATCCTGATGGGCACCGTCGCCGGGGACGTGCACGATCTGGGTAAGAACATTGTCAAGGACCTGCTCGATTGCTCTGGGTTCGAGGTGATAGACCTGGGAGTGGATGTGTCGACGGCCAAGTTCATCGAGAACATCAAGGAACACCATCCGCAGGTCGTGGGCATGTCGGCGCTGCTGACGGCCGCCATTGGCGAGGTGAACAAAACCGTGACAGCGATCGAGGAAGCGGGCCTGCGGGAGAGCGTCAAGGTCATCGTCGGCGGCGGGATCGTCGGCGAGGTCAAGCGCACGATGCTCAATGTGGACCACGCCACGACGAACGCCAACGAGGGCGTGCGCCTCATCAAGCGTTGGATTACGGGTAATCAATAGGAGAGCAACGCGATGAAAGAGACGATGAGCAAGTACGAGCGGCTCGACAAGGCGTGGAACCTGGAAGAAGCGGACCGGGTGCCGGTTTCCCCCGTCAATTGCTACATCATCCCCTACCTGGCGGGGATTTCGATCCGCGAGATGTTCCTAGAGCCGGACAAGCTGGTCGAGGCCACGGTCCAGGTCTATGACATGCTGGGCGGATGGGACGACATTGATCCCAACATCACCACACTCAATCACCTGAGCATGTTCGGGCGGGCCGGTTGGGACCAGGCCACGCTCGACTGGCGGCTGTGGGACAATTTCCCCCCAGACGGCAACCTGCCCAGCCTGTACGAAAAACCCATGATCGAGGATTACGACGACGTGATGGAGCGGGGCTTTGCGCCCATACTCTATGATAAGCACGTCAGCCCCGATATTTTCAAACGCAGCCTCGATGATTTCCTCTACTACGAGTTTGAGTACCCCAAGGTATACGCGGCCGCCTGGCGCAAGTACGTCGAAGAGTACGAAATACCGCTGCTGATGGGAGGACGGGCGTGTCACCCGTTGGATATGCTGCAATACTACCGGGGCATCTCTACCCTCACTCGTGACCTCTTTGAGAGGCCGGAAAAAGTCGAAGAGATATGCGAGTGGTTTGTCGAGTATGAGGCCACCCTGGCGATGCGGGACGCGATGATCATGGGCGCGGGCGAGGTGCCCGGCGCAGAGATCATCTTTTTCGTCAACGGCGGCCCTCCGGGGATGCCGCCCCGCATCTATGACAGGTTCTTTTGGCCCAGCGCCAAAAAGATGATTGATATTTTCGTCAATCACGGCTTCAAGGTGCGCTGCCATTGGGACAACGACCTGACCCCGCACCTCGATACGATCCAGGATATAGCAGCGGGGCTGCCCCAGGGCAAGCTGCTGCTCGACCTGGAAAAGACCGACATGAAAAAGGCCAAAGAGGTGCTGGGCGACACCATCTGCCTCTACGGCAACGTCCCCTCGGCGATGCTCTGCTACGGCACCGTCGAGGACGTGGACGAGTACTGCAAGCAGTTGATCGAGGACTGCGCGCCGGGCGGGGGCTTTGTGCTCGGCACCGAGTGCGAGACGCCCTGGAACGCCAAGCCGGAGAACGTCAAGGCCATCGGGGAGGCCGCGCGGAAATACGGCTGGTACTAATGGAAAGCGACGATTGGCCCCAAGCCTTGCCCCGCCCGGGCAATCGGAGACTGAAGCGGGTAGAGAGCGGCGCGCCGTGGTTCGAGGTCTACCGTGCGGGCGATGGTGTCTTTGCCTTGCTGGAGCCGTGCCATTACGAGGAGGTCATTTCCTACCTCATCCTGGGCGATGAGCGCGCCGTTCTGTTCGATACCGGCATGGGCATCGGAAACATCCGGGCGGAGGTCGAGCGGCTGACCGCCCTGCCCGTGGTCGTGGTCAACAGTCATTCCCACTATGATCACGTCGGCGACGACTACCGCTTTGCCGAGGTGTGGGCCTTTGACGACGACGGCGAGGTAACACGGATCGAGCGGGGGATAATGGCTCCTCTCGAGTACAGTTCGTTCCTGCCGCCCGGCTCCTACCTGGACCTGCCGCCCGGCTTTGACCCGGCGGCCTATGAGATTCGACCGTCGCTGGTCACGCGGCGGCTGCGCCACTTGGAGACTATTGAGTTGGGTGGGCGAACACTGACGGTGCATCACGCGCCCGGCCACAGCCCCGGCAGCATCTGCCTGCATGACAATCGTGATAATATTCTGTTCACTGGCGACACGTTCTATCCAGGAACGCTCTACGCCCACTTTGCCGACTCGGATTTCGACGCCTACCTCCGCTCGTTCAAGTACCTAGTCGGCCTGCTGGGCTGGGTGAGCCATCTCTGCCCGGCCCACAACGAGGCCTACGCGCCCAAAGAGATGCTGGCGCGCGCACTGAAAGGCTTCCAGCAGATCGCCGCCGGTCAAGCCGTGTTTGAATTGCAAGACGACGCCCGCGTCTACCGTTTTGAGGGGTTCAGTGCAGCATTGCCTCACGCCTGATCCTAATTCGACAATGGCACATTTACCTTTGTTCGCCAAAGGTCTCCCGACCGAGGCGCAACGTCCCTGTTTTAGGCCCCTGAGCGCAGCGGCGGGCTCGGTCAGGAGACCTCGCCCAACATAAGGGCGGCATTGCCTCGCGCTTGATCCGAAAAAATCCGTCAAATCCTGCCCATCCGTGTTCCAGATATGAGAATCGAGGTAGACTGCCAAGCCATCCGCCACAACGCCGCCGGCGTCGTCAAGGCGTGCGCCGCCAGGGGAATCGAGGTCGCCGGAGTGACCAAAGCCTGTTGCGGTCATCCGGCGGTGGCGCGCGCCATGCTGGCTGGTGGGATCAGTCTGCTGGCAGAATCGCGCCTGAGCAACGTGCGCCGTCTGAGGGAGGCGGGCATCAAGGCCCGCGTCATGCTCTTGCGCCTGCCGCGTCCCAGCCAAGCCGCCGATGTGGTCCGGCTGGCGCAAATGAGCCTCAACTCGGAGGTAGAGACAGTGCGGGCGCTCTCGCGCGCGGCGCAGGCGCAAGGGCGTACCCACCAGGTCATCCTCATGGTAGAGACGGGCGACCGCCGCGAGGGCCTGATGCCGGCCCAGGCCCTCGATGCAGCGCGCACTATGCTGGGGCTGCCCGGCATTGACCTGGCGGGAGTGGGCACCAACGTGGCCTGCATCAGCGGCGTGCTGCCCTCACGGGAGAACGTGCAGTCGTTGGTGGATGTGGCCGAGTCCATCGAGCAGGCCCTCGGAATCCGCTTCCGCGTGATCTCTGGCGGCAACACCTACAACCTCGACCTGCTCGACGATGACGAGATTTCGCCGCGCGTCAACCAATTTCGCATCGGGCACGGCATCCTGGTGGGGCCGCCCACGCCCCACAAACCGCTCCCCTTCCTCTTCCGGCCCGCCTTTAACGTGGTGGGCGAGGTGATCGAAGCCCAGACCAAGCCGTCTGCGCCCGAGGGCCAGACCTTCTTGGATGCCTTTGGTCACGCGCCCCAGTGGGAGGATCTGGGAGACCGCCGCCGCGCCATACTGGCAATCGGCCATCAAGACCTGCGCATTGAGGGTTTGACTCCCAGGCGGCCGGGCGTGACCATCATCGGGGCCAGCTCTGATCACCTGGTGCTGGACGTGACCGAGGCTGTCCCGCCCGTCTGCGTCGGCGACGAGTTAGAGTTTGACCCGATCTATGCCGCCGTGGCGACTGCTATGGCCAGCATCGACGTGAGGCGGGTTGTCAAACCGATGGAGACAGAGAGGAGGGGTGTATGCCCGCTTCCAACATAACACTGCGCGATATATACCTGGCCCGGCAGAAAATCGCGCCCATCGCCAACAAGACGCCCTTGATTCATTCTGGCTGGCTGGCGGAGCGCGCCGACGTCCCCGTCTATCTAAAGTTGGAGAACGTGCAAGAAACCTGCTCGTTCAAAATCCGAGGGGCCGCCAACAAGCTGCTGAATCTTGCCCCAGACGAACGCGAGCGCGGCGTGATCACCGTCTCTAGCGGCAATCACGGCCGGGCCGTCTCTTACGTCGCCTGCCGGTTGAAAATCCGCGCGGTGGTGCTGCTCTCAGAAGCGGTTCCAGAGGTCAAGAGGAGGGCGATTCAAAAGCTGGGCGCGGAGGTCATCGTGCGCGGCGAAACCTACGACCAAGCGATGGAGCACGCTTCCCGCTTGCAAAAGGATCAGGGCTTGGTCATGATCCATCCCTTTGACGACCCCCTCGTCATCGCGGGGCAGGGCGTCATCGGGCTAGAGCTGTTGGAAGACCTGCCAGAGATTGATACGGCCATCGTTCCTCTCTCTGGCGGAGGGCTGATGGGCGGCATCGCACTGGCCCTCAAAACCGCACATCCCGGCATCCGCACCGTTGGCGTCTCGATGGAGCGCGGCCCCGCGATGGTCGAGAGCCTCCGCGCCGGTAGAGTGGTGGACATTGTGGAGCAGCCGACCATCGCCGACGGCCTAGCGGGTGGGATCGCCCCCAATATCTACACTTTTGACATTATCCAAAAGTATGTGGACGACACGGTCTTGGTATCGGAAGAAGAGATCGCGGGCGCGATGGCCTTTGCGCTCGAAAAGCATCACCTCGTCGTCGAAGGAGCCGGCGCTGTGGGCATCGCGGCGCTGCTGTATGAAAAAGTGGAACGACTGGGGCAACACGTCGCCGTGGTCGTCAGCGGCGGCAACGTGGACCTGTCGCTGCTGCTAGAGATCGCCGAAAGAAATCGGAGGAAAGATAAATGAGCATCACTATTCTGACAGAAACCGAGATTCGGGACTGTGTAAGCCTCGACCAGAAGGCTATCTCAGCCGTAGCCGAGGGGTTTACCCGCTTGGCGGCCGGCGGGGCCACCCTGCCGCCCATCCTGCGTGTGGACATCCCAGAGCACGGGGGAGAGGTGGACGTCAAAACCGCCTACGTGCATGGACTAGATAGCTTTGCCATCAAGATCGCTTCCGGGTTCTTTGAGAATTACCGCCTGGGCCTGCCGACCGGCAGCGGCATGATGGTGGTCGTGAGCGCCAAGACCGGCTTTCCCGAGGCGGTGTTGCTGGATAACGGCTACCTGACCGACGTGCGCACGGGAGCGGCGGGAGCGTTGGCCGCCCGCCATCTGGCCCGCAAGGAGATTGAGACAGCCGGCGTCATCGGATCGGGTATGCAGGCGCGTTACCAGATGATGGGCCTGAAACAAGTGCGTGACTTTCGGCGGCTGATGGTATTCGGCGTCGTCCCGGAGCAGGTCGAGCAGTACGTGGCCGAGATGGCCCCCGCGCTCGGCGTCGAGGTCGTGCAGGTGCAGGACGCGGAAACCGTCGTGCGCGGCAGCGATGTCGTGGTGACGTGTACCCCGTCGCGTGAGCCGTACCTAAAAGCCGAATGGCTGCACCCCGGCCTGCACATCACGGCCATGGGGGCCGACTCTGAGGAGAAGCAAGAGTTACACGCCAGTGCGCTGGGCCGCGCTGACATTCTCGCCTGCGACCGCAAATCCCAATGCTTCCGCCTGGGCGAACTGCATCACGGGCTGGAGGCGAGCATCATCTCGCAAAATGATGAGATTATTGAATTGGGCGAGCTGACCTCTGGGCAGAAACCCGGCCGCAGCAGCAAAACCGAGATCACGATTTGCGACCTGACCGGCGTGGGTGTGCAAGATACAGCCATCGCACTGCTGGCCTACCGCAAGGCGATGGAAAAAGAGATGGGGCTGCGGATCGATTAACTTGCTCGAGCTACGAAGGGTGGTACAATGCCTGCACAGTTGGTTAACTAGGGAATCGTTCAAAAATAACTTGGCATTTCGACACGTGTTTTGCAGGTAAAATCACGTAAATAGTGCGACGTTGTTTCTGAACAACGCCTAATCAGGCAGCCACACATGTACCAGGAAGAATTGGTCATCCACACCAAACTAACGCCCCCACCTCCTCGGTGCTATACCCTGCACCGACCGCGCCTGACTGCCCTCCTGCTTAAAACCCTCGACCACCGGTTGACGGTAATCCACGCCGGAACGGGCTATGGTAAAAGCACAGCGTTGGCCTCACTGGCTACTCAGGATGTCCCTCTTTGTTGGTACAGTATCGCCGAGGAAGACGCCGATCCCTTTGTCTTTTTGCTGCACCTGATTCACGCCTGTCGTTCAGTGTTGCCCGATATGCCGGACGCGCCACTGGTCATGTTGGAAAGGCACAGCGAGCGGCTGGCTCTCTCGACGATGAGCGCGGACGAACGCGGCCCGGCTGTTTGGAATGGCATCGTAGATGCGCTGGTCAACAGCCTGAGCGACGCCCTCGACCGCCCCACCTTGTTGATCCTCGATGACTATCACCTGGTGAGCGAAGCTCCCCTGATCACCAAAATAGTGGATCGGCTGATTGGCTATGCTCCCGCCGAGCTGCACATCGTTCTCGCCGGACGGCATCCTCCCAGCCTGCCGGGCCTGATTGCATGGCGCGCCAGAGGCGAGCTATTGAAAATCGACCACAAAGATATGGCCTTTACGCCCGACGAAGTCTCGGCCCTCTTCAATGAACAATACGGTCACCAACTGACCCCTGACGAGGTACAGTTGTTGGTTGAAAAGACTGAAGGCTGGGCCATCGCTCTTCAACTCATCTGGCAAGGGCTGCGCAGCGGCGTCATCACCGATGTATTCACTTCCTTTGCCTCTTCTGCCCGATTTTCCTTCGTGGATATTACGGGCGATCGCCACTCGCTAGACGATCTGTTTGCCTACCTGGCTCAGGAGGTCCTCGACCGGCAGCCTCTTGACATCCAAAGTTTTATGTTGAGCACTTCGGTCTTGCACCGGATGTCGCCCGCTGCTTGCGACGCCCTGCGCCAGACCAGCGATAGTAGAACGCTCCTGGACTATTTGCACGATAGAGACCTGTTCCTCGTAGCCCTGGGCAAGGGACAGAGCCGCTACCAGCGCCTCTTTCACGATTTTCTGCAGAGCCAAGTGCCCTCCGATCAGGCTAGCGACCTCCACCACCGGGCGGCCGACTATTACCGCTCAGTGGGCGACGATGAAAAGGCCATCTATCATCTGTTGGCGGCCGCCGCTCACGGGGCGGCCGCCGCTCTGCTGGACGAGATGGGAGAAAGGATGGTACGCGGGGGGCGGCTAGAAACCCTGGCGAGGTGGATTGGGCAATTGCCCCCGGCAGTGTTGGAGCAGCATCCGGCTCTGCTGGCCCGCCTGGGCGACGTCGCCCGGCTGCGCAGCCACTTTGAGGAGGCGCTAGGCTGGTACGCTCAAGCCGAGGCTCACTACCGCGCCAAGGGCGACCGTATGGGCGCCAGCCGGGCGTTACAGGGCCAGGCTTTGGTCTATCTGGACACCGTCCGCCCGGCCCGGGCTGAGAGCTTGCTGGCCGAGGCATTGCGCTTGAGCGATGGATCGCAAGACCGTCAGAATCGCGCCCACCTGTTAGAGTTGTTGGCCGAAAATCAACTCAACCTGGGCCACCCCGGTGATGCCGAGCAACTCCGCGCCGAGGCCCGCCAGTGGCGCGAAGATGACCCTGAGGAAAGCCAACTCAACGTGCGCGTGCTGTTGCGCACTGGACAACTTAACCGTGCACGGGCGACCCTGGAAAACCAAGTCGAGGCCGAGCAGAGCGCCGATGATGCCCCGGCGCTGGGGCGCGCCCATCAATCTCACCGGGAGGCTCAGTTACTCCTATCGCTGATCTATGCCTTTCTGGGTGAGGCTGATGCCGCTTTCCACGCTGCTCAGGCGGGTATCGCTATCGGCCAGCGTATTGATTCCCCCCTCGTCACCGCTATCGGCTATATGCGGCTGGGCCACGCGTGGCTCATCCGGCCCGAACCAGACGCCCATCTGCGCGCCATCGAATGTTTCAAGCAAGCCATCAACTTGGGCGATGTCGTCGCTGTGCGGCGCACTCAGGTCGAAGCTCAATGGGGGCTCTGCCGCGCCTACGGCTTTCACGGCGACCTGATCAAGGCCGAAGAGGCCACTGCGACAGGCATAAGGATCGGTCGTCGGGCTGGCGATCCTTGGGCTGTTGCTACGGTCGAGTTGGCCTTGGGGGCGAGTTACGTGCTGGCCGGGCGCTACTCTGAAGCAGTCGAAATTCTCACCCGCGTCAGTGTCGCTTTTCGTGATTGTTCTGACAGCCACGGGCGAGCCGCCGCTCGTCTCTGGCTGGGGCTGGCTTACTTGCGCCTGGATCAGAATGAGCGTCTGGCCAAAGTAACTGATGAGTTGCTGGAGTTGACCGAAACTCACGGCTACGATCATCTCTTCACCCAACACGCAATCCTTGGCCCGCCCGACAATCGCATGTTGGTTCCCCTACTCCTCAAGGCACGCCACCGCCGCGTTCGACCGAGCGCGGCGACCCGTTTGCTCGACCGGATGGGCTTGCCGGACGTCGAGTTTCACCCCGGCTATCGTCTGCGTGTACAGACGCTCGGCCCCTTCCGCGTTTGGCGCGGCGCGGAGGAAATTGACGAGCGCGAGTGGCGACGGTCAAAGGCGCTTCAACTGTTCCAACTGCTCCTCACCCGCCGCGGCCGAATGTTGCAACGGGAGGAAATCGCGGACATTTTGTGGCCCGATCTGGCGACTGACGCTATTCAGCGTAATTTCAAAGTCGCCCTGAACGCGCTCAACAAGGCGCTGGAGCCTGATCGCTCGCCGGGGGCCGAGTCGGCCTACGTCGCTCGTCACGGCGCCACCTACGGCCTGCGCACCAGCGCCGACCTGTGGCTCGACGCTGACGAGTTTCAACGCTTGATAGACGCAGGTGACCGTTGCCAGAACGACCTCGATGCTTGCGCCGACGCCTACCAACGCGCTCTGAACCTTTACGCGGGTGAATACTTGCAAGACGCGCTGTATCAAGACTGGACCAGCGAGGAGCGGGAGCGGTTGTTGGCCCTATACCTGCGCACCGCCGAAAAGCTGGTCGCCGTACGCGTGAACCGGGGCCGGTATGACGAGGCTATCAGCTTGTGCCGCCGCATCTTGGCCCGCGACGATTGCTGGGAGCGCGCCTACCGGTTGATGATGACCGCCTATGCCCGCCAGGGCAACCGCGCCCGCGCATTGCGCGTCTACCAGATCTGCGAAGAGGCGTTGCGGCGCGAGCTTGACGTCGAACCAGGGCCAATCACTCGCCGCCTCTACGAACAGATCTCGGGCGACGCGCCCGCCCGGGACTGGGTTGTTTAGAACTCGTTCGCATCCTTGGGCACTCCTCTCGCTCGGCTTGTAACCAATTGGTAACCTCTCTGTGTTATAGTTACGGCTAGAGGCAACCTTTTGCTGCTTGTTTATACCTCGTATCGCCTCTGGGAAGCGCGCTATGCTCTCTCAAACCAATGTCGTCTCGTTTGTCCTACGTTTTGTGCAAGAGACAACCGATGCTCCTGCTGATCTTTCTCGTGCCGATTGGCACGGGATCATCAAACACGTCCAGACTGATAATGAGCAGCATTTCACTCACCTGACCGACGCCATCGCCTTTATGTCGCGTTACGTAAAACTGGACGACTGCTCAGCAATATCAAGCGCAGAGACATCAAATTCCCCAACCCCCAATCTCGAACCGGGAGGTGACAATGTTCTTCGGTGACTGGCTCCAGCGGCGCGAGATGCTCTCGCCGAACAAAATTGCCTTCATTGACGCCATCCACGACGGCCGGCCTATCACCTATCGGGAATGGAACCGACAAGCTAACCGGCTCGCCAACTTTTTTCGGGGCGGGCTGGGAATCGGCAAAGGCGACCGGGTGTCTATCTATGCCATGAACCGCGTCGAGTATCTGGACGCGCTGTTCGCCTGCAACAAGCTGGGGGCGATCTTGCACGTGCTCAATTGGCGGCTGACGGTTCGCGAGTTGGAAGGCATTATCAACGACGCCACTCCGCGCGTGTTGCTCTATAGCCAAGAGTTTAGCAGCCAGACAGACGAGATGCGCCCCCAATTATTGTCGGTGGAACGTTTCGTTGGACTGGATCAAGTGACGTGTGGGCAGGATCCGCATTGGCCAGTCGAGCGCGACAATTGGCCCACGAGCCAGCCGCAGCCCGTTGAACTGGATTGGCAAGACCCGTGGATGATCTGTTACACCGGCGGCACCTCCGGCCTGCCCAAAGGCGCTATCTTGAATTACCGCTCCGTCACTGCCAACGCGATCAACACCATCGTCAGTTGGGGGCTGCGCCCCGACGAGGTGATCCCACAGTACATGCCTTTCTTTCACACCGGCGGCCTCAACTGTCTCACTACGCCACTGGTTTACCTGGGCGGTACGAGTATCGTTTGCGCCGGCTTTGATATTGACCAGCTCTTTGATCAGATCGAGGAACAAGGAGTGACTTTTTTCTTCGCCGTCCCCGCCATGTTCCTGATGATGATCCAGCACCCACGCTGGGAGTCGTTGGATCTATCTAACGTGCGGTTGGTGATGTCTGGCGGAGGGACTTGTCCCACCGTCGTCTTTGAGGCTTTTTGGGAAAAGGGGGTCGAGTTCAAGACCGGCTACGGGCTGACCGAGGCCGGCCCCAACACCTTCTGGCTGCCGGCCGAGTACACGAGGAGCAAGGTTGGCGCGGTGGGACGGCCGCTGTTCCACATTGACGTGAAGCTGGTTGACGAGGCCGGCGCGGAGCTTGGCTCGAACGAGACAGGCCACTTGTTGATTCGCGGCCCCCACGTCTTTGGCGGGTACTGGAACCGGCCGGAGGCCACGGACAAGGCGATTGTGGATGGCTGGCTGCGCACCGGCGATTTGGCGCGCAGGGACGAGGACGGGGATTACTATATCGTGGGGCGGCTCAAAGATATGATAAAATCGGGCGGGGAGAACATCTACCCGGCCGAGGTTGAGGACGTGATGCACAGCCACCCCGCCGTCGCCGAGGCGGCCCTCATCCCCGTGCCTGACCCCAAGTGGGGCCAGGTGGGATGGGCCATCGTCGCGCTCAAGCCCGGCGGCAGCCTGAGCGAGTCCAATTTGATCGAGTGGCTGCGCGAGCGGATGGCTCACTACAAGACGCCCAAGTCGGTCGTGTTCGTGGGCACACTCCCCAAGACGGGGGCCAACAAGGTAGATAAGCAATTGCTGATCGAGCAATACGGGGCGTAGGATGACGAGTGCATCGGATTCCGTATCCGTCGGCATCGCCAGCGCCGGCATGTATCTGCCGGAACCGGTCGTGACCGCGATCGAGATTGCCAAAGAGAGCGGTCTTCCCGAATGGGTGGTGCGCGAAAAGCTGGGCATCAACCAAAAGCACATGGCCGGCCCGGACGATCACCCCAACCAAATGGCCGTCTGGGCGGCTCAAGATTGTCTCTCCAAGTGTGACATCTCGCCGGAGGAGATTGACGTGGTGCTCTGTACCACCGAGGAGTGGAAAGAGTACATTAACTGGACGGCCGGCATCGATCTGGCATACGAGATCGGCGCGACGAACGCCTGGGGGATTGATCTGCACATGCGCTGCTGCACCACGATCAGCGCGCTCAAAATTGCCAGGGATATGATGATGTCTGATCCCGATGTCAACACCGTGCTCATCGGCGGCGGCTATCGCGTCGGAGACTTTGTCAATCTGAAGAATACGCGCACTTCGTTCGCCTTCAACATCGGTGCGGGCGCGGGCGCAATGCTGTTGCGCAAGAACTGGCCGCGCAATCACGTACTGGGCGCGCACATGATGACCGATGGCTCTATGAGCAAGCACCTCATTATACCTGCCAGCGGCACCGTCCAGTTCCCCACCGATGCGGCTGTCGCGGAAGGGTTGTTCTATCTCGACCTGGTCGAGCCGGAGGCGATGAAGAACCGGCTCAAGGCGGTCTCGATGGATAACTGGATGCATTGTATCGACGAGGCGCTGCGCAAAAGCGGTCACGAGCGTGACGATGTGGGATTTCTCAACATGATACACGTCAAGCGCTCGTCCTACCGCAACATGCTACAACGGTTGGCCCTCACTGAGGAGCAAGGCGTCTACAACGCCGGCTATGGCCACGTTGGCGAGCAGGATAGCATTATCAACATCATTGTGGGGGTGAAGCAGGGTCGGCTCAAGGACGGCGACCTGATGGTTATCGTTGGAGCGGGCGTTGGATACGTGTGGGGCGCGGCCTGTGTCAGATGGGGAGCGTGTGAAACGTGAGGGGCGAGCGATGCGCAAGAAGATAATCGTAGAACGCGACGTCGAGGCCAAAATGCGCGCTGGCGTCGTTCTCCGCACGGACGTTTATCGCCCAGGCGCTCCGGAATCTGTGCCGGTGCTACTGCAACGCACGCCCTACGGCAAGGGTTTTTCCCAAATCTCATTTGCGTTGATGGCTGCCGCTAGAGATGCATCTGTGGGCCGCCACCAGCGCGCCCGGCACCGATTCCACCGCCGAGCTGGTGGGCGTCGGTCCGCGCGGCTACGCCCGCAACGTCCAGGACGGCATTATCCGCACCGATCACTGGGAAAAAACAAGATACCTGCGAATACGTCATTGACCTGAGCAGCACGAGCAACGTCTTTAAAACGGGGTACAGGATTCGGCTGGAAATCTCTAGCAGCAACTTTCCGCGCTTTAGTCGCAATCCTAACACAGGTCGCCCCATCGGGACCGAGACCGAGTTGCACACGGCATACGTCATGTTGCCTATCATTCCGCGAGAGTGAAAGAGATATGAGCGTTTCAACAATGGATGGTGTGACCGCCGAGACAATCACAACAGACCGCATCACCACCCGCGTGTTATGTACCGGGCCGGAGGATAGCGTCCCCGTGCTCTTTTTGCACGGCAACTTTTCTTCGGCCACCTGGTGGGAGGAGACGATGCTGGCCCAGACCCGCGCCGTCTTGGACAGGTATGCTGCTGCCGGAAGTAGCTACCAGGAAGTGATCATTCAGAATGCCGCTCATATACCATTCTGGAGTCTGGCAAATTTTCAGAATGCCCACATCTTGGGGTAGGCAACAATAAAGGCGCTAGATATGGGGGTTCGTAGTAGCGGCTTTAGCCGCTTTTGAGCCTTTTGGACGGCTGAA
>Ga0164311_10000375_pt1 | contig 19078 bp, 17 predicted proteins | sample GuaBasSedimGuay2_FD_121796 | JGI IMG/M metagenome (GOLD analysis project Ga0164311, IMG submission 121796) | Subseafloor sediment microbial communities from Guaymas Basin, Gulf of California, Mexico - Guay2, Core 4569-9, 9-12 cm | ecosystem: Environmental > Aquatic > Marine > Hydrothermal vents... | reverse complement strand
TACCTCCCTTATAATGGAGTAGCTCTCGGCTAAGAGAAAGACTATGGGAAGTGATGCTGAAATAATCGTAAGCATGCCTGAAAGGAGTGCGAACGGATTTGCAAGTACCCTAAATCCAGGATGAATATACGCTAATACTGCCAATAGGAGTATATACATTGAGAGAACGCTTGCTATTCTCTTAGGACCGGAATACCCGAATAAGAGTTTTTCTAAGACAAGCGTGGTAGGAATCAGTAGTAGTAGCAATAATAGGGTGAAGGTAGCGATATTACTGTAGGTTTCCTTAAGTACTGAAAGGGTTTTCCTAGCAATATACAGGGACTTGAACATTAGCGTGAACGTTCGTAAGGCGTCTTTGGACTCTACTCCTTTCTTGTATTCTCTAAGAGCACTATCATAGTATCCTTCGGCAAGGTCGAGAGGTCCCGCCAATGTTGGTTGGTCTCTAATATTTTCCAACATTCTCCTTGATACTTCTAAAATGTTTTTGGCAAACTCGAGCTGGCAGAGCTTTATGCTCCTATACTCGCCCAAGCCAACGCGCTTATTTCTGAGGATTCCTATGATAACATTAGTCCTTACGTCTGCAAGCACTATGTCTACTTTGATGTCTGGAGGGAGGAAGAAGACGGCGTCTTGACATAAGAACACGTAGCTCCCTCTGAAAGGTATTAGCGATAACGTTCGGTGAAGTCTGGAAGTGCAGACTCCGTATTGCTCTAAAACCTTTTGGGTTGTAGTCTCAAGAACTATGAATTTAACTTCCTCAGGCTTTAGCGGAAGCAGAGACTCGGGATCGAACATGCATCCATGTAGGGTTAGGACTCCACACTTAAACAACACAAGGTTAACCGCTTTCATACCAGACGCTTCTTCCATACTGCTTAAGGTGAACGTTGTGCCGTGAGGCCATAGGCTTTTTCCGAGCGAGCCTTGATCCGTAGCCCATTTTATTTGTCCTGTCCTATTGTCGATGACGAAAACTGCTATCTCGTAGGGATATGCTCCCAGAGCCCATCCTGAGGGCTTTAAACCGGGAATTTCGAAGAATCCCGTTGCATTTGCCCTTGATATAAAACAGTGTCTATAGCCCTCTTCAGGACTAATCATTCTAACGTAAACCACAATAATGTCGTCTTTGTCTAAGACCTGGTTCCAGTCCGACCTTAAGGTAAGACTAGGTTCGTCGAAGTACCAAACCCTGCCTCTTAGCAACGCGAAACCTCGCGGTGCAGTCCTTGAAGGGAAGTGCAGAAGGCTTTTAAGCATATTGTCTACGTGCGTGTCAGGATCGTTAAGAAGTGTGTATATCAACTGGTATACTAGCTCAGTTTGTGGCTTGAGGTTCCTAGGATTAACCTTATCACGGGTATCTGCTATCGTTCCCTGGCAGAATCTATTTACTGTATAGAAGGTTAGTGCAAGAACGCCTGCGTGGTTAAAGACTTCGCCCATATGGATTACTGGAAGCCTACTCACAATAGTGTACGGTATAACCTTCCGTTCACCAAAGAATATTGCTGGAATGTAGAGCCTATACTTCCTGCCGTAAAGCTCGTAGATCCATTTCCTATCATCGTAGCTCCCTATCTTCTTAAAGTATGATAGCAGGGGCTCCAATCCCCCCACTCGAGCCCAGTCAAACCAGCCGTAAAATGCCCCTTGCGCGAAGAGGGCCATGAAGGATGATTCAGAGGATAGGTCAAGGACGAAGATGAGCCTTATGTCCGTCCCCTTCAGCGAAACTCTTCCCCTGTTCCCGTTGATTACGAGGGGCTTCTCCCAGTGCCTATAAAATATTTGCTCGGAGAAGTACCTTGCGCCAGCCATACCTATCGCAGAGCCCGAAAACGCGGCTATTATAACTGTTCTTAGAGGTCTATTTTTCTTCAAGACTCTAGCAAATTCTAGTAACGTGGCTACCCCGCTTGCACTATCAGCGGCGGGAGTTAACGCCGGTACTGCGGAATATGCATCATAGTGGGCTGCAATCATAACTATGTTCTCTAAATCGCTACAAGTGCCGGGAATTATTGAGAAAATATTTCTTAGCTCCACCTCCTTCCAAAACACGTCTACGTTAAGCTTCACGAAAACTCTCTCTTTTTCTAGTAGGCTTAATAAGCTCTTTGCATCCTTCCTCTTAACTATTACTCTTGGAAAGTTCACTGGAATGTCCATTATCTTGCATTCTTCTTCGAAAATTGTTGTATCCTCGGGTTCTACGAAAATGACGGCCTTGGCGCCCAAGTTTTTCAAGTAGAGCCAGTTCGCTCCAGAGTTGTAGTCGATTAAAACTATTTTGCCACCGATGTCCTTAAGGGATTCTATATCGCTCTTGCCAACATATATGAGCTCACCCTCTACTCCTCCAGGAGGAGTTCTACAAAGTTCAACCATGTTCGGGGAAAGGGCGTAAACCCTGAAGGTTTTCCTAATGGGCCTAAGAATGGTCAATGTAGAGTTTTGGTCATAGGGTATGAGAGCCCTATAGCTTAAGGTAAACGTGTTTAAGCCAAGCTCGTTAGCTAGGTAGTTGTAAATGTAATTTGCCGCTTTCTCGCAGCCAGGATAGCCAGGATACCTACTACCAATAGAAGAGAGAAAATATATGTGCTTCAAGATATTGTCTAGCTTCACATCATCAGAAGCGAGTTCGATAGGACTATCTGGCTCTCCTAAAGCTATGAAAGCATTACCCCCTATAAGTAGTAGCGTTAACGCTATAATGATGAGCTTTCCTATTTTTATCACTCCTATCAACCTGTCGAGCTGATTCACCTATTCTTCCTTTATACTTTTCATCATTATACTTTTTAGGAATTCCTTAAAATAATATTTAATGCTGCTACAGTAAGGAGAGTGTATGGTGCCCTTTGTAATCTCATTGCCAGCGTTTGCCATGCTTCTTCATAAGGATAAGCTCACGCCTAGGGAGAGAGGGGAGTTCATTAACAAGCTCTTTCACATACACCTATACGTATCCTTAGCGGTTTCTTTAGTATTTCTTCACATAACATCGGTTACGACGCTTGTGGGCTCTGGCCTACTACTCTTAGGACAAAATGAGACTGCCCTTCTAGTGGTTATCCCAACGTTGCTCATAGTTATAATTCTTGTCCTTGGAGTCTTTAAATACTATGCTAACGTTTACGGTGAGCTTAGGAGAAAAATAGGGTGAAGTTTATTTTATTCCTATATTATTGCTACTCTTTTAAGTGATTTCAGCATTTTTATGGATTCTTCTAAGGGTATTCCGTTATTTTCTCCTATCCATTTCCCTTAAGAGTACTTTAAGTGCTAGCCTAGCACTTTCGTTAACCTATTGAGTACTGCTATAATTAGGCCCTTCTACTTTCCTTTTATGTTTTTCACCAACATACATTTTTGCTTTCAAGCGTTGTAATATCGCTTTACAGCTAAATTTTCATTCTTAATGGTGTGCCTAACGCATTGCAGGTTTTCTCTAAGTCCTATCGATTACGGCGTCAAGCCTTCCATTATAGTCCCCTTTTCAAAACCTCCCTTTCTTAGGTAGCCAAGTTTTTCCAATGCTCTAACGTTGTCCTCTAGGCCTTGTACTAAATCCCCTAGATCTCTACGCTCTAGAGAGCCTAGTATCCGGTATAATTTGCTCTTCATCTCATTAACCCTGTCTCTCTCCTCGTGCGCTAAGTTATTCTGCTCGATGGGGTCTTCTTTAAGATTATATAGTTCGTCGTCACCGTTAGAGGACCATATGTACTTGTAATCGCCGATTATCAGGGCTTTGACCCATCTATTCCACATTCTAAAATCGTAGCTGGGGTCTATTCTCAACATCCTTTCAAAGGATAGTAGCGGTTTTTGGTGCTCTGAAAGAGCAAAAAGCCTTTTCCTTTTACCATTAACGATTTGAAGAAGGCTTATTCCTTGATTTTGTCTCCAAACATCAACATTATTTATGGAGAGCACATCCAGTATTGTTGGAAATATATCTAGCGTTTGGACTAGCTCGTTGACTTTCTCTCCTTGGGGGAAAAGGTCTGGGTACCTGACTATTAAGGGCACGTGAATGCCTGGCTGATATAGGTGTAGTTGATGAGCTATGTGCGGGGGATAATGTTCCCCCTGTTCATCACCGTGATCGCTCGTTATTACTAATAAGGTCCTGTCCATGAGATTGCTTTCTTCAAGGTATACGAACAGGTCGTTGAGCCTATTATCTAGGCAAGCGGTTTCCCCGTCGTAGAGAGCTCTGAGCTTCTCCCACCTCTCCTTAGATATCTTTTCAAGTCCCATTCTCACTTTCCATACGTTAGGTTGCAGCTCTTTCACTTCCTCGAGGCTCATGTTCCCTAGGAATCTCCTTATGTACTCCTCGGGCGGTATGTAGGGTAGGTGAGGTTCAAGGCAGTTAATGAAAATGAAAAAGGGCTCTTCGTGACGGTGTTTCTCAATCCAGTTTTTAACCAAGCCTATTATTTTACTGGAGCCAACTTCAATCCACTCACTCTCCGAGGAAAAGGTTACTCCGTAAAACTCCTCAAATCCCCTGTCGTCTCTTATTCCATACCTAGCCCACCAATGGCCCTTAGAACAAAAGCCTACTGTTTTATAACCAGCGGCGCTTAAAATCTCGGCAAGAGTGTACTTTTCAACGGGTTTATAGTTATAGCTTGCTCCGACACCGTGACTATAAACGTACCTCCCAGTAAATATAGACGCATGTGAGGGGAGAGTCCACACGGCCGGTGAGATACACTTTAGGAAAATTGTCCCCTCTTTAGCTATTCTGTCTATATTCGGTGTTGTTTGCTTCTCATACCCGTAACAATGGATATTAGAGGCCCTTTGAACGTCCATTATTATGAGTATAATGTTGGGCTTATTTTTCATGGTATCACAGTCATAAATAGGATTTTCAAGTAATATATTATACGAGCATGATGTTCAACTGGTCGACGAGAATTGGTCTAATACCTTATGAAAGTGGTCTTTAAGAGGGCTTCTTGGAGGTTCGGGGTAATGATGGAGCTTAGGCATATCACCTACACTTATCGTTCAGTGATCTAATATTTTCTTTAGACAATGTGCGTAGTCTTTTTTAAATGAAATGAAAGCCTCCGCGTACTTAGCTCCCATCTCTAACCCTCTGAACTCCATCATTTTTTCGTGCACAGGATACCATTTCTCAGGGAAACAGTTTTCATGAAGATAGCATGCTTTCCTTTTAAGCTCGGCTTTTTCTGTCACATTCACGTAAATCTCAGGAATGAAACAATGAGTCTGCATGCCAGTCATAACCTCATAGAAGTAAAGCATGGGTTTAGGATCCGTGCGAATTCTCCTAACGGCACCTATGGTTGCAATCCCCACAGCCCTATGATCCGAATGGGAATCTACGGGCCAGTGAGTTAAAACGATGTCCGGCTTAAGCCTCTCCAACAAGCTCTTAACCTTAATTACTGTTTCTTCTGTTACCCAAACTCCGCCATCTTTAAAGTCGAGGAAAATAACACTGGCTCCTAGAAGTTTAAAGGCCTTTATTGCCTCTTCGACGTTCACTTTCGCGTTTTCCTCTATGCTGCTCATTCTACCTGTAAGCTCCCCTTTGGTAAACGAAACCGCTGTAACCCTGTGACCAGCTTCGGTTAGCAGCGCTATTAACCCTCCAGCTCCAGAATCAGGATCATCCGGATGGGCACCAAATACGAGTATATGCATCTTTCTCCCAAAACTATTTCAGTCAGTATATTAAAATGAATTACTGAGAGTCTTCCTTCAACTATAGCCCTTTAGAGCGTGGGGATGAGCGACCAAAGGCTAAGATAGCGACTTTTCTTGTTGTATGGCTTTCTCTAATACTTCCGCAACTTCTCTGAGTTTTTCGGGTATATTTATTCCGGCAGGGCAGCGCTTCATGCACGTGCCACATTTTATGCACGCTTCTGGCTTCACTTCAAGCGCTTCGTAAAGTCTTAACGCTAAATGCTTAACTTCATCAGGATAGCCTACGTACATGTCGTAAGCCCTGAAAACGTCCGGTATTCTGATCCCTTGAGGGCATGGAAGGCAGTATTCGCACCTTAAGCACATTTGTCCGTATCTGAACGATTTTCCGAGGGAGCCTATAAGTCGGAAAAGTTCTTCTTTTTCCTTATCCGTTAAAGGTGGCATATCGGCCACTAGTACATTTTCCTCAAGTTCTTCCATTCTTCTCATGCCTGGAATGACCGTGTCCACTGTGTCCTTAGAGAGGATGTACCTTAAGCAGTACCTCACTAAGGGGTCGTTACCGACTCTGCCCATCTCTGTCTCATGTAGCACTAGCTGGCCTCCAGAAAGGGGCTTCATGATTATGACACCTATCCCGTACTCCTTAGCAAGTTTGAGAATGCCCTCACGTTCGACGCCTTCTGGATCGAGCGGATTATAGGCTAACATTATAGTTTCGAACTCGCCGCTCTCTATGGCCATCCTCATAACATCTATGTCTCTGTGAATTGTAATGCCAATATGGTCTATAAGTCCTTCTTGTCTAGCTCGCTTGAGGGCTTTTAAAGCCCCGTTAGGGGACATGACTTTATCGTACTCAGCTTTAGAGCTAACTGAGTGGAGCTGGCAAAGGTCTATACGATCCGTTCGAAGCTCCTTGAGACTTGTCAGTATGCTCTTGTACGCGCTATCATAGTCCCTTAAATGAGTTTTAGTTGCAATGTAGAACTCGTCCCTTCGATCCTTAAGGGCTATTCCGATCTTTGTCTCGCTATCCTTGTAGCTTCGCGCTGTATCAATGAAGTTTATGCCAAGGTCAAGGGCTCTATTAAGAAGTCTAGTGGCTTCCTCAACACTGATATCGGGCAACTTTATTGCCCCAAAACCTATGACCGAAACCTTTAATCCCGTTTTACCAAGCGTTCGGTAACGCATAACCATCCTTATTCCAATAGTATTAAGAGCCAAAAATAGATTACGACGCGATTACTTTCTTGGGGATCTTTTGGAAGTTTTAGAGACACCGCTAGCATTTTCAACAGGCTTTTCTAAGAATAAAATGGGGGCAATGTGAGGGAGTATCCTAGATATATAACGCCGGGCTTCGTGCCATTTAATCCTGTGGAATTAGCGCTCAGAACGGAGAGAATGGTAACGAGACCGGGAGAAGAGGGACAGGAGAGGAAATATACCGCTTTCTATTCCGTGCCTGTTTATAGAGGGATAGCTACAGGATATGGCGTTGGTTGCTGTCTGAGATGCTTTTACTGTTGGAGCAGCTTTTCTAGGGACTTTCCTGAAACATATGGAGATTTCTACTCGCCTACTCAAGCCTTTGAGCAGCTTAAGAGGGCTGCTAAAGAGGGTATAAAGTATGGTCGAATGACTTGGTGGCTCTTACGCATTAATAAGGCCAGGATTTCGGGATGTGAACCTACAATTGGCAGAGAGCACCTTCTCAAACTCCTCGAACTCGTAGAGGAATCATCTGAGTTTAAACTTTTCATACTCGAGACGAACGGCATACTTATAGGCTGGGATAAAAGCTATGCAAAAGCTCTCTCGAAGCTCTCCAAAGTTCATGTAAGGGTTTCGATCAAGGCTGGTACGCGTGAAGGCTTCACGTGGAGAACGGGAGCTCAAGGGGAGTTCTACGAGCTACCCTTCAAGGCTTTAGAGAATCTGCTGGACGCTGGCGTAAGTTGTCATGCAGCAGCAATGACAGATCCTCGCATAATGTCTAAGGAGGAAAGGAAAAAGATTCTGGAAAGGCTCTTTGAGATAGACGTCAGCCTAGCTGTAAATCTCGAGGAGGAGGTAATAAATCCCTACGAGACTACTATTTTCAGGTTAAAAAAGGCGGGAATAGAGATGCGCCTATAAAGGCAGGTTCAGTAGCAGTCTAGAAGGCTTTTGGAAAAGTCAGCCATAATCACCTGTATTGTAGTTAATTTAGCAACTAGTGACATTAAATGTTAATATTATTATTAATGTAATATTACTCTATATCGAAACCCAACAGCAATGTCCCTACATCACGTTCCAATGATTTATTAAACAGGCTTTTAATGTACTTATCAGCGGGTGGTGATGGAAAAGACGCTATCAGGTTTTTCGCACCTCTAAGCTTCTTGTTTAAATGCACTGGGAGGTACTTTATGACTGGAGTGCTCTTCTCTCTCCTAGCTTTTAGGAGCTTCTCTTTATTTACCCTGAGCCCGTGTTCATCGATCAATCCAACGGCTACACCGCCAACGACAATTTCTGCATAAGGTCCTCTAGGCCACTTGAAATCGGGTGATGTTAGGACGGCTATTACAATCTCCCTTTTTAGACATTCTTGTACGCCTATGTTCAAGGGTTTACCTATACCGGCTATGAGTTTTCTTGAATAATTTCTCTCAATTTCTAGTATCCTCCTTCTCTCGCTTAAGGTCAATAGCCTTTTGTCGATAAAGAACTTCGATATGCTCAACTTCTCAGCTACCTCAAGTGGGTTGAGGATTTTCTTTTTATCCCCAAGCAACGCTCAGTTTCACCCTTTAACTGGACTGCACTTGAAGTCCGCGCGTTGTAGGTTCATATTTTCCTCCGTCTTGAAGGTATTCTTCTGCATAAAGTATTTAAAATACACTCCCTGCAACGTTCTCTCGAACAGTACAGTTTATCGTGAACATAGAACATGGTTTGTAGCCACCCTGAGAGTTCTTTAAAATTGCTTGTGAAAATATTTCTGAGACATTCACTGTTCCAGGAACAGTCCTCACATGTGTACTTGGCGCACACCCCCTTAGAAGGAATCTTAGAGAAGGGTATCCTAAATCTTCTAGCCATGTTTATCATATGTATATCAACTGGTGAGGCTGAGATGTCTATCCCTGTGAACAGGAGATAAGCATCGGCGACTTTAGGACCGACCCACTTGCACGATAGGAGCTGCTTCCTAATCTCATAGGGATCCTTCTCTGTCAAGCTAACTTTAGTGAAGTGCTTTAAGGCCTCGGGAAGCTGCCTTAGCTGAAAGCTTCTCCCCATAGAGCTAAAGTCGAAGCCCAATAAGTCGTCGAACTCTTCAATCTCTCTCCATAAAGCTCTACACCACCTTAATACGTTCCTATTCCAGTCTGTAGACCTCGAGAGAAATATGGGTATAAAGAGGAAGTCTTTGTCGTATGGGCTTATTGAGAGCCCTACATTTTCATAAATTTTTACGAAGCCTTCCGCCAGCTCCCGATACTCTTGCGAGACAACTGTTACCCTATTGCTAGGATTGAACCAAGCTCCTGACCAAAGGGAAATGACCTCATGATCACATGTGCCGACAACTCTACCACCATCAACCCACATTCTACAACCTTTACAATAGCCAATAACTTTCTCAAAAACTCCGTTTCGACGCTCAAATAGCGCGTAGACGAATGAGGGCCAGAGGCTTAGTTCTAAATTGTAGGACCTCATTTTCACTAAAAACTTTAGGGCAAACATTAAGATTAAAAACTAACTACGAACTCACAGTAGGGGTCTCCCTTTGCAATACACTTTTCCTCGGCCACTGTTACGTCCACATTCCACAGCACTCTAAGGATGCCTGCTAAGAAACCTCTAAAGAAGTGTCCTGTGGGTTCGGTACTTTCTCTTCCCTTACACTCAAAGTTCTCATAAACTCTTACCTTACAAGCCTTGATCAGCAACGTGCTGTAGAGCATTAACTCGGGGACTCCTAATCCATGCCCCCTATAGCTTAGAAGTGCTCTCTTTAGAATCTCATCACCGCCTAACTTCAGCTTCGTAAGGCTCTTAGCGATCTCGTGGCCTGTTGTGAATCCTAAGTGGAAGAGAAAGACTTTACCGGCAACTCCATAATGTTCCTCGAAGCCCTTTAAAGCTACGAGAAAGGGTGAGGAGTATAATTCCTCCCCCAAGTAAACTATTGAGGCTCCTTTGAATGTCTCGCTTGTACACACCAGCTCGTCCACCGAATTCATCTTTGTGGCGTCCACTTCTATGCCGATCACAAGGGAGTAGGTTCTCGGTTTTTCATAAAAGCATGCTGTAAGGCTTAATACCTTTCCTCCTACACGTACTATTTCTGATACTACTCTATCGAGCTCCTCAATCGCGTTAAGCTCAGCGTATAATACCACGTACACCCCTTTTCACCCCTTATTTTCCTTAAATATCTTTTCTATGAATTCGAGCAGCTTCGACGAATCGCTTATTGACTCAAATGATAGAACGGTGATCCCGGCCTCTCTCAAGAGCCTTGCTGCATGCTCATCAGACCTCGTACAGATTATTACATGCTTCATGTCCATGCCATACCTTATTGCGAGGATTGGTATTACGTGTCTCGCATCTACTTCTTCGACGTACATCAATGAGACCTTTTTCTTGGTGGAGGGGTCTTCGACTATTAGGTCGAATTTATAACTAAAGCCGGCAATGCCCCTTATGGAAGCCTCTTCGGTGATCTTATAACCTCGTTTAGCAAGCTCCCTAGCAATATAGCTGAGGGTCTCATGCATAGTTTCTCTCACCTCACCTTGATCTTACCCTCTTCCAATACCAGTTTCTTGAATCGAGAGTCTATCCAATTCATTCTCGATTTTATTACAGCCAATTCCCGTACCAATCTATCCTCGACTTCGCGGAACCTCAGCTCTATAATATTATCTACCAGAGTGCTCACGTAAGTTACCTCCTCTCCAGGCACGCGTAACTGTGACATTATTAGGGTTACGCCTTTCCTTTTGGCGTTAGAGGCTATGTCCCTTAAGATCCTCAAAAACCCAGTCCCAAATTCCCGTTTCAACGATGTAATACCGTCAATAATGATTAGATCTCGAGGTCTTTCAAGTACCGTATTAACTATATCGTACATGTTAGAGGTGGTGAGCTCTCGGGGGTTTATTGAAAGTATTTCAAGACCCTTCTTTAGAAGGGTCTTGGGGTCGTACCCTAGGAACTTTAGAGTTTCCCTAAGCTGCTGTCGCGGTTCCTCGAAGCTTATGTAGACTACCCTCTTCTCCCTTAAAACATTTTCAGCTGCTATTGTTAGCGCGAGGAGGGTCTTTCCAGCACCTGAGGGACCGCTAATGAGAGTTGCAGTACCCTTGATTATACCCCCATTTAGAAACTCATCAAGTCCTTCAATGCCCGTGGTTAATCTGTCCTCTCTACTTATAGTGGATAAGGCTTCTTCTATCAATCCTGGTAGAAGGACTCTGAGACCGTAGGGTCTCCCTATTTCATAGTGGTAGCGCGTTCTCCCTAAGGGTCTCCCCCTCAGCTTAAGGACGTCCATTATTCTAAATGGTACTCCTATCTCCGGTATGACTAGGCTCAATTTAATTAAACCATCTGCAATGAACTCCTCTACATCAACGCCTATTTTCTCCTCTCCTCTCGGCATTTCAACTGTCAGTAGGATCGTCGCTCCAAGAGTATTTGCAATAGTTTTCAGGGCATTTCTGAGAATGGCTCTGATCTCCGGTGGCGGATTGAGCGCTAGGAGAGGAGTTATTGAATCTACGGCTATGCGCTGGGCCTTTATATTAATGGCTTCCGAAACGAGCTTTTCGGAGAACGTCATCAAGGCATCTCGTGACGTAGGTGCGGGCATCTCCACGAATTTAAATAATCCCTTTTCAATCAGCGGTTCAAAATCCATCCCTATGCGCTTCATGTAAAAGAGGAACTCCTTAAGGCTTTCACCTGTACTTATCATTAGCCCCGGCTCATCGAACTTCAGCGCCCCCTCGTAAAGGAACTTGGCTGCAAATGTCGTCTTGCCCGAGCCGGCATTTCCTGCCACGATTACTAGCTGGCCCTTAAAGAATCCTCCACCAGTTACCTCATCGAAGCCGGGAATTCCGGTAGGACATTCTTCCTTCCCTACAGTTGATGGCATTAGTAGAACACCTCGGAAAGAACACCTTAGTCAGTCAGCTATATCTTATGCCATGTGGATGCTTTTTAATGTTTCTCTTAAGGATTTTGGAGGCTGTTGTCGTTGCATCGTGTTAGTAAGAAACTTTTAATAAAAAGGGAGCCTTTAGACTTACATGACTTTGAGGAAACTTGTGCGTGATAGGGTGCCCGAACTGCTTTCAGAGAAGAGTGTAGAGTTCCGTGTCAGTAAGGTTACAGGTGATGAAAAGTTAAGGTTCCTTCTGGAAAAGCTCAAAGAGGAGGCCGATGAATTGGCTAAAAATCCCTCCGTGGACGAAATAGTTGACGTCCTTGAGGTGCTCCGTGCAATCTCGGAAATGTTGAATGTGAGTTGGGAGGAGGTCGAAAAAAGGAGAATTATTAAACTTATGAAGAGGGGAGGATTTAAAAAAGGATTAGTTATGGAAATGAATTCTTAAGAGCGTTTCAGAGAAAGTTGCGAAATATATTTTAATGAGTGTATTAAAAACTAGCATTCATAGGAGCTAATGTTGAGGAAAATAGTAATGGAGTTATTGAAATCCGGAATTGATGGTCTTGATAAGATCATTGGAGGAATACCTATTGGAAGTACAGTGCTCGTGGCAGGTCAGCCGGGCTCTGGTAAGAGCACGTTTGCAGCCCAGTTTCTGTATCAGGGATTGCTAAACGGCGAAAGAGCGATGTATATAAGCCTTGTTGAGGATAAGCAAAGGTTTCATGCCCACATGGAACAGTTAGGCTTCAACTTTAAAGCGTTTGAAAAGAGAGGAGCATACACCTTTCTTCACCTTCCACCAGCTAATTACAGAAGTGTAATTGATGCCCTTCTCGAAGTCTTACTGGATAATATTAAAAATGCCAATCCCTCCAGACTTGTCATAGACTCCATAACAGCTCTCATAGGGTTCTTCACAAGCTCTGAGGCGAGGACATTTGTTCAATCTCTCGTTCGCGGCACTTCTCCTAAGCCCATAAGCGTAACCAGCGTACTTGTAGCCGAATTACCCTACAGTAGACAGGCCATAGGATTTGGGTTTGAGGAGTTCATTGCAGATGCTGTAATAATTCTCTACACTACAGAAAAGAGGGGGCTTATTAGGAGACTCATGAAGATAAGGAAGGTTCGATGGAGCAAGCTGTCTAGGATAAGCTATGAATTTATAATAGGTGAGAAGGGCATTGAGCTGTATCTTCCTCAAGAAATTGGTCTTAAGGGAGGGTTTTTGCTCGAGCGTGTGAGTACAGGAATTTCAGAGTTGGATGGAATGCTTGGAGGAGGTCTTTATAAGGGTTCTACAACTTTAATCAAGGGGCCTGCAGGGGCTGGGAAAACCCTCCTAGCAATAATGTTCATCTTGGAGGGAGCGAGAAGGGGTGAAAGTTGCGTATATATATCGTTTGAGGAGCCCGTAGACCAGCTGAAAACTATGATGAGACTTCTAGGAGTGAGGGATGAGCTCATAGAGAAAGTAAGGATCTTCTCATCCGCGCCTCAGCTTTTTACTCCAGCTACTTTATATCACTTTCTTGAGAACATAATCGAAGAGTTTAAGCCTAACAGACTCGTTATCGATGGAATGTCAACCCTGTCACACAGCTATAGTCGTGAGGAGTTCTTGGAATTATCGAAGAGCGTTATCTACTTATCCAAGCAGTATGAGGTTACTCTCCTCATGACATCTTTAGCTAATGTCGTCAGAGAGGAGGGAGCCGAAATAAGCACAGCAGCTGATAACTTAATTACACTGTGGTTTGAGAGGACCAACGATGAGGTTGAAAGGAAGATATCAGTGCTGAAGACTCGTGGATCGGCACATGATAGGAGGGTTAGACGACTTGAGATAAAAGATGGGAGAGTGATGGTGCTGTGAGTATAAGGCTTTCGAAGATAATAGATCACGTGGCTTATCCCACAGGCACCGTGCTAGATTTTCATTTTAAGAAGCTCTTTGGTAAATCGCCAGAAAAGATCATTGAAGAGGCTCCGAAAAGGTTCTACGAGGCCTTAGTACAGCTAAATAACGGCGATGAAACTTCTACGAAAGAGTTTTTAAAACTCCTGGCACGCCTGCTGAATAGAGCATTTGACCTAAGTTTAGATCCTGAAACTTTTATGCTCTCTTTTCTGAATAACGACTCGGAATACTTCGAAGAGATTTTTAAGAAGCTTAAGGAGAAGGAGTTCAAGGAAAAAGATACTTAGTTGATATTAGAATATCCGTTGTTAGTGAGAAACTTCAGGACGCATCATCATTATTTATTTGATTACAGTATTTTGATTTCGTGGTCAAAATGAATCCATTTGAAGTTGTTGGACATCGCGGTGCAGCCGGATACGAGCCTGAAAATACGATTCGTGCTATTTTAAAGGGGATTGAATGCGGTGCTACGGCTATAGAAGTTGATGTTAGACGTACAAAGGATGGCACATTAATCCTAATGCATGATGAAACTGTCGACCGAACTACCAATGGTAGTGGCAGAGTTGCGGACTTAACTTTCGATGAAATTAGGAGGTTTGATGCAGGCAAGGGCGAGAAGGTTCCCACCCTTGAGGAGGTTTTGGAGGTTACCAAGGGCAAGGTTAAGGTTTTCTTGGAGTTAAAGGAAGTAGGCTACGAAGATAAGGTTGTCGGAATAGTAGACTCTCTTAATGCAAGGGAATACGTATGGATCATATCGTTTCATAAGGAAGCCATTAAAAACCTTAAAGATATTGCTCCGGACATACCGACGGGACTTATCTTCAGCGCTCTTCCCATGCGTAACATTGATGTTGCTAAGGAGCTTGGGGTCGAGCTAGTGTCTCCATTTTATCGCCTAGTATCCAGACGGTTTATTAAGGAAGCTAAGGCAAACGGCTTTAAAGTGATTGCCTGGACTATTAACGAAGTCGAGGATATGGTTAGAATGTTCAGACTCGGAGTTGACGGTATAACCTCAGATTATCCTTGCCTTTTGAGAGAAGTCATTGACAGTTTAAGTAGAGGAGTTCTTGAATTTTCGGATTGATTGAGGAACGGGAGCCCTTACTAAGTATCGTGACTCGTGGTAAAGGTTTTCCCGTATTTCTTCTTGTCCAGAACTTTGACGCTCTTGAAGGCTAACTCTTCATCAAGCTTTTCCTTAATGATATCTTCAAAACAAAATACTTTGATGGGCACCGCAAACCTTAGTCCTGACACTGGACTCACGACTAGAGCTTCACCTTTATCGAGAGCCTTCAGTTCTTGAGATGCTTCATCAAGATATGGACTATATTCAATGATCTTCTGGTAATCCGGCCTAGTTGGTAACGATAGTATGATCTTCGTAAGAGCCTGCCTTATCACGGGTTCTATGAGCTCTCCCGGCATCTGTGTAATGTATAGTCCACTAACTTTGTACTTCCTGCCCCGCTTGCTTATGATCGAGAAAATATTCTCCCTTACATCGCTTATTCCCGTGAGGCTTTGCTTAGAGAGATACTTGTGGGCTTCTTCAACCATTATCATTACATAGGGGAGCTTCTCCCACTCATGGGGCGCGTTTTTCCTAATCTCTTCATAAACCTTAAAGATTCTCCTTGCAATAGCCGTGGCCAGTAGCTTTTCCTCACCCTCAGTTGCATGCGGCATGTCAACCAAAACAACTTTGCCCCGACCTACGGCCCCTATTATTGCTTGAAGGAGATCTGTTTCGACGTCGTTTTTCTTGAAGATCTCCCCTGAGCCAAGCATGTGTCTTAGCTTCCTCTTAGTCGTGTTTATCGTATTTACGTGAGCCATTTTACTGAGAGCGCGATAAATGAGGCTCGTAGTGCTCTCGGTCAAAAACTCTAGCCAGTCACTTCTCTTAGTTTTCCATGCAAGCCAGAGAAGTTCCTCCTGTGGTGGGGTGAACTCGCCGGTCAATATGAAATCTAAGGGATAGAGCTTACTATAAGAGATCTCAAGAGGATGAACGAAGATCCTTCGCTTAATCTCCACTCCCTTGTAAGTGAACCTAAATTCAACTTTTGTAGGCTCGCTAACGATATTGGATACATAGAAGAGCCTTTCCTCGGCTTCTGGTAGATGAACGAGTCCAAAAAGCCCTGGACGTGCTCCCTGAAAGTATTCGCTTTCGGTGTCAAACAACACCAAACTGTACTTGGGCTCCGGAACACTCATAACAGCACCTGCTAACACTTTACCCAAGTTACTTTTGCCCGCGCCAGTAACTCCACTGATCAAAATGTGATGGGGAAAGACTTTCTCCCCCTTCAGCTTTATCTCAACATTAGTGGCTTTATGTCCTATGCGGACATAGCCTATAACGAGATCTCCATTGTCGAGGTTTAATTGTTCTAAATCGAGTTCATCGAGGGTTTCAACGTTCGAAAAGAGGGAGGGAACGGATGTAGGACCATGCACAATGGCATCCTCCTCAATTTGTGCTATGATCGTTGCGATAGCCGTATCGTACAATCTGAGAGATTTATCATATAAGACGACGTCTTCTCCTCTTTCCCTCTTATGGCTTAGCCTAGCTATTTCGGCTGGCGTTAAGAGGGATTCGGGTCGGAAGTCGAATACTCTCAAAATGTATTTGACTTCCTTGTCATATACCTTTAAAAGCTGTCCTCTTTCAACTCTTACGCCCTCCGCTACCCTGAACTTCACAATGTTCCCTTCAGCCCAGACTACTACACCAACCTTCAACTCACGATACCCCAGAGATACTTTTCCTTAAAATTGCTTGACCTAATGTCTGATAGGAACTTTGAAAGCAGCCCTCTTTCCTCGAGAAGTTCTAGGAAGTGTGCGGCTATCCTTTCGAGTTCCTCCTCAGTAAATCTAGATGCATTGTGGACGCTTTTAAGGGGATAGGGATAACCGGGCGTAGCAGGATCCTGCATGAAGGCTAATTCTCCCATTATCTGTTCGAGGCTATGTGACATGAGAGCCCTTCTTGAAACATCTATTCTGAAGGCGTTCTCTGCATCTTCAGCGAGCTTCGCCACCACTATATCGCCCATATACCACGAAGGAAGCGAGGATTGTTTGAATATTGGGTGATAATACCATGCGAGATTCTTCAACCGCTTATTTGCCAGGTAGAGTAGGTAGCCTACCAAGCTTTCTCCTGTATTAAGCCTTATCTGAGACACCTTGGTTATACCTATTAATGTGACCCCCTTAGCACTGGCGATCGAGTCCAGCTTCTCGAACAGCTTTCTAGTTTCTCTACGTAGAGAGGGGACAGCCATTAAGCTCCTGTCCATGAGTAAATAATCGCCGTACCTGATTCTTGAGAGGAGCTTTAAGGCAGATGCCAGTTCCACCATTAAAAGCCATTCAGCGGCCTCATGCTTATCCCATACGACCTTTATCCTTATAGGGAAAATTCCAGAATCCTCGCATACAAATCCCCTCCAAATGCCCCACGTAACCTTAGATACTATGACTTTAAAAGACCCGCAGTTGAAGAGAACCTTCAATGATGCATCTAAAGCCAGCACCCTCCTTCCATGGGGCAGTGGATCTAGTGTTCTAAACCTATCTGGCGTTACGTGGTATCCTCTAATAACTCTTCCAGCGATTCTCAGGATGGGGTAGGGCGATAATATGGGCTCGCCAAGCAGATCGTACTCTAGGGCCCTCCTATCGATGTAAACTTTCTTTATTGTGGCAATGACCTCTTGGAGGTCGCTGTAATCAAGTCTGCTATACATAACATTTTGAAGCATGGTTCACGCCTCGGACAGAGACTAAGATAAAACTGCTACTGTACAATAAATAGGTCTTCTCAATAGCTCAAAATACGTTGAAAAACAGGGTTTTAAGTTCGGTTAATAGCTTCCGTTATGGTAACTATCTTGTGTTACTAAGCATATTAATTCACTTATAAAACAGTAACATAAAATAGATACTGTCAATGGAAATTTCTTACTGTAAGATAAATATATATACTGGTATTACGCAGATATTACTGTAGCATAGTGCAGGCTACTGTGAAGATTCATGGCTGTAATAGTCCTCTACGCGGGTTTCCATCCATCAATGGCTTTAGATGGATTGAGGAACTTCATGAAGAGAATGGGAGTTGATGCCATCTATATCCTATACGATAACAAGCATGACAGATATGGAACAGTATCAAGGTACAACATGCAAAAGTTAAAGAGGCAGCTCGCCTTTTTCAATCCCATTCCAGTACCCATAAATCCTCAATCTCAGAAGAGCGTCTTTTCAAGAATATATGCACTTCTAGAATTTGAAGTTTGTAAGCGCGGAAGGGCAGTTTATATAGATATTACTGACATGCCGCCTGAGTGCGTTGCAACGATAACCATGGTTTCAACGCTTTTCCAAGGCGTCCATCTGTATGTTGTACCCACTACTGAAAAGGGTGATTTCATACCTCCGCCCGGTACGCCAAGCTTCGAAGAATGGGTTCTTGAAAAGGATAATAAGCGAGGTCTGGAGCCCGTTGAAATAAAGTCACCGTCGACGAGGGGCATTAGCAGAAGAGCTAGAATATTCAAGGAAGGAGAGGAGGAGCTAGCGACAAGAGTAATACTTGTGCTGTACGAACATGGCGGTAAGGCTAAGGCTATAAAAGATTTAATTAAATGGTGCGGTGACGACCCCTTAAATCCAGCCATTAAGAACAGGTATAGTAGGCTTATTGATGATCTTTTGGCTCAAGGTCTAGTCTCTAAGACTCTCTCAGGAAAGACAAGAAGCGTATCGTTGACGGACGTTGGTAGGATAGTCGCCGAGGCAATTCTTGAAAGCAAGATATTCCTAAAGAGGGTTAGCGCTACTTTAGAGTCCAGAACTTCCCTCACTAATCCTGAAGAAGCTAAGGAAATCTGGGTTTGAGGACTTGCAACCCCCTTTTCTCGAATTAAGTATTTTAGTGAAGCCTTGAGTAAGTAATATATGAATCAAGGAGCCTTTAAGAAGCTTCGTGAGGAGTTTCCTGTACTACGTAAGTATGCTTATCTAAATACAGCCGCATACGGCCTTTTACCGCTAAGAGCTATAAAAAGGCTTCAAGAAGCAGTGGTAAAATTCTGTTCCGAAGGCCCTGTAGATTCTAATCTTGAAAACAAAGTTCTCTTAGAGGCCAGGAACGAAATTTCTAAGCTTATAAACTGTAAACCCGAGGAGATAGCTTTTACGACTTCAACTACCAC
>Ga0164311_10000374_pt1 | contig 19079 bp, 14 predicted proteins | sample GuaBasSedimGuay2_FD_121796 | JGI IMG/M metagenome (GOLD analysis project Ga0164311, IMG submission 121796) | Subseafloor sediment microbial communities from Guaymas Basin, Gulf of California, Mexico - Guay2, Core 4569-9, 9-12 cm | ecosystem: Environmental > Aquatic > Marine > Hydrothermal vents... | reverse complement strand
TGGAGAAAGTGGGCCACCTTGGGGAGTTCCCTCAAAGGATGGAGATACCAGACCATCAATCATTATTCCGGCTGTTAGATATCTTCGGATTAACTTTAAAACTCGTTTATCCTCTATCTTTGTAGCCAGTCTGCTTAATAGACGGTCGTGATTAACCCTGTCGAAAAATTTTGACAGATCCATATCACCAATGTGCTTGTACCCTGAAAGCAAATAACTTTTAGCCCTGCGGATAGCCTGACGTTGAGACCTTCCCGGTCTGAATCCAAAGCTGGAATTAGAAAAGGTCGGGTCCCAAATCTGTTGCAGAACCTGGGCTATTGCTTGCTGAATCAAACGATCCAGAACTGTGGGAATTCCAAGTAATCTTACACCACCATCCGGCTTTGGAATTTCTTTCCTTTTCACCGGTAGTGGTTTGTAATTACCATTTAACAGGTCTCCCCTGATTTTAAGCCAGTGACGTCTGAGATACCCGGGTAACTGATTAACAGTCATATTATCAACACCGGGAGCCCCTTTATTACCACGGACTCGCTTTATTGCCGTAAACATATTTCCCCGTTCGAGGATCATTTCCATGAGCCGGGGACCTCCTGCCAGATGTTCGGTAAACAGATACGCTACAGTCATTTCCGGCTGCTGCTGCATTATAACCATAAGTAATATGCTCCTAATAATCGTTTTCATTTACCCGTACTATTCAGTCCGGGCACCGTTCGGGCCTTTGCCGGGGGTGAGGCCTCCATGGGATTCACGGCTCGTTTCTCCTGCGGCTACTATGCCGTCTGCTGACTTCTTCCATGTGGTCGGAGCAGGTTGCCCTGCTCCCAGCCATTTTCTGCCACACGTGGCATCCCGGGGCACATGGAAAACCTCCCGGGGTAAACACACGTCTTTCAGCACGTAAACGCCGAGTATACGGACACTGCCTATAATGGATAGAGGACTTAACCTTGTGTTGCAGGCTGGTCCCGCAGATGCACGCCTAACTCGATTTTTGTACGTCGCCCCGTGCTTTTGTGCTACTCTGCCTCAGCAGAGCCACTGTCTTCCGAGGCACCGTCACCGGATACCCCGTTGTGATGACACTATGCCGTGGCTTCGCGTCTTCGACCCGCCTCCATCTGGCTGGGCTTGGGACTTGCCTTGACTTCCATTTCTGGAAATTATAGGCTCACCCTTAAGAACGTGTGCCGTACCCGGCACACAACCTGTCAGTCCAGTGGACAGCCAAGCCGAGCCGTTTTGGAAAAATGTTGTTGAATTCAAATTTTTCGGTTTTAATCAAAGTCAAAGTAAGCCCTGGAAGCCACTGACTTCTGCGATATGCGCAAAAATCATTAATCATCAGTAATCATTTTCTTACTTCTAATGGTTACACATGATAAACTATATTTCAATGTGTAAAGGAGGTATAATTATGCCCACGAACTTAGCTATTGACGACAATTTAATCGAACAAGCCCTTATAATTGGCCATCATCGCACAAAAAAAGCAGTGGTAACAGAGGCACTTAATGAGTACATCCAAAGGCGGAAGCAGGTTGAGATTATAAATTTGTTTGGCAAGATCGAATATGAATCTGACTATAAGTATAAAGAACAACGGAAAATTAAATGAAAGTCTTAGTTGACACATGTATTTGGTCCTTGGCACTCCGTAGAGAAAAACAATTTGATTCAAAGCAAAGGCATTCAAGTCTCAAACACAGATTTCTTGATTTGTGCTGTTTCAACAAGATATAACATGCCAATATTCACTACTGATAAAGACTTCACCTTCTTTAAAAAATATATACCAATTACTCTTCACGCACCACGACTGACTAAAGAGTAAAACCGCATATCAAACGGGTGAACCGGACGGAAAGGGGCGGCTTTTTATTACTCTATACTCAGACCCAGGGTGATACAGCGAAACAGGTATCCATGTATGATATCGGTGCATCAATAGGCCTGGAAAAGACAGATGCCGGTACAATGGCTGAATCCCTATCCAAAGACCGAGGTGAATCGTGAAATCATTCGATCTCTGCAAGAAAGTTTAATGAATATTGATTCCGAAAGCCTGATACAAAAGTTAAATACTTTGATATCTTAAATCATTGCTGTTGATTGGTCAGTGGTTGTTTTTTTTCAAAAATTTGATGGGTTCAGCGTAGTTTGACCTTGCTAAAAAGTATGATATTTAGTAAATAATCGTGTTTATATACTGATTGATTTTAAAATAAAGGCTGGTGGTTTAAGACCTCATTAGATTGCCGGCCTAATAGTATCAATAAACATTTCCTTTCCGGAGGTTAACTTATGTCCAATATAATATCCGATATACCATTGGGAGAAGGGCTGTCATTTGATGACGTCCTCTTATTACCCGACTATTCTGCCATCCTTCCAGATGAAGTTATGACCCATACACGCTTGACTAAAGAACTTGAAGTCAATATTCCTATTGTCAGTGCAGCCATGGATACGGTCACAGAAGCATTGACTGCCATCAGTATGGCACGGGCAGGGGGGTTGGGGTTTATCCATAGAAATTTAAGTATCGAAGAGCAGGCTATTGAAGTAGACCGGGTAAAAAAATCAGAAAGTGGGATGATTGTTGATCCTGTGATTGTTCATCCCGATGTCCCCATTTCAGATGTTTTGAAAATTATGGCTAAATACAGAATTTCCGGTATCCCTGTGACTGAGGGCGATAAACTGGTGGGTATTGTGACCAATAGAGACTTAAGATTTGAGACCCAGCTTTCAAAACAGACAAGAGAAGTTATGACCAGTGAGAATCTTGTAACGGTTCCGGAAAAATGCACCCTTGAAGAATCAAAGATTATGCTTCATAAACATAGAATTGAAAAGCTTTTGGTGGTTGACCAAGAAGGTAAACTCAAAGGCTTGATTACTATAAAAGATATTGAAAAAATAAAGAAATATCCAAATGCCTGCAAAGATTCTCTGGGCAGATTAAGGGCTGGCGCCGCCATCGGAGTGGGGTCCGATATGCTGCAAAGAGTTGAAACCTTGCTAAGAGCAGGGGCGGATGCGCTTGTGATTGACACGTCCCATGGTCATTCAAAAAATGTTATTGATGCCATTAAAAAAATCAAAAATGCGTTTCCTGAATCTCAGGTTGTTGCCGGTAATGTGGCTACGGAGGCAGGTGCAAAGGCTTTGATAGATGCGGGTACCGATGCAGTTAAAATCGGTATTGGTCCGGGGTCTATCTGTACCACTCGTATTGTTGCAGGCGTTGGTGTGCCTCAGTTGACGGCCATTCAAAATTGTAAAGAAATTTCAAAAGCCACCGGTGTTCCGATTATAGCTGATGGGGGGATCAAGTTTTCCGGTGATATTTCTAAAGCTCTGGGAGCCGGTGCACATTCTGTTATGCTGGGAAGTCTTTTAGCAGGAACTGAAGAAAGTCCTGGAGAAATGGTTATTTATCAGGGGCGTTCTTACAAGGCATACCGTGGGATGGGGTCGGTTGAAGCCATGAAAAAGGGCAGCTCTGACCGCTACTACCAGAAAGATACCAGTGAGGATGAGGAACTTGTTCCGGAAGGTATTGTAGGTCGAATTCCTTACAGAGGAACAATTAAGGAAAATATTGTTCAGATGATTGGCGGTCTTAAAGCGGGTATGGGATATGTTGGTGCTGCTAGCATTGAGGAACTTCACAAAAAGGCAAAATTTATCAAAATCAGTTCAGCAGGGCTTAAGGAAAGTCATGTCCACGATGTTGTCATTACCAAAGAGGCACCAAATTACAGGGTTGAAGGTAACTAAGCTAAAATGACCCAGTTGTCATCACCATTTTACCACCTTCATCTTCATACGGAATATTCACTTCTTGATGGGGCCATAAGGCTGGATTCCTTATTCAAGAAATGCCACGAATATGGAATGGATGCCGTATCCATGACGGATCATGGTACCATGTTCGGTGTTGCTCAGTTTTATGAAAAGGCCAGAGAAGAATCGATTAAACCCGTAATTGGCTGCGAAGTCTATGTCGCACCCCGAACATTGAATGACAGAACCCAGATGGACCACAAAGGATTGAGCCACCTGGTTCTTCTTGCAAAAGACCGTGAAGGCTATACCAACCTCTGCAAACTGGTCTCTATTGCACAATTAAAGGGGTTTTATTATAAACCCAGAATTGACAAGGAACTTCTTGCCAGTCATTCAAAGGGTTTGATCGGGCTTTCTGCCTGTCTTAAAGGGGACATTCCAAAAAATATTATCCAGAACAAAATGGAAGCTGCGGATGATGCTGCCAGGTTTTATTTGAATATCTTTGGTGAAAGAAATTTTTTTTTAGAAATTCAGGAAAATGGTATTCAAATTCAAGAAAAAGTCAATCAGGGAATTCTTGATATCAGTGAGCGACTTTCTATTCCCATAGTAGCAACCAATGACTGCCACTATCTTTCCAAGGGTGATGATAAGGCTCATGAAATACTGCTCTGCATACAGACCGGTGATACCGTTACCAATCAAAACAGATTTAAGTTTGATTCTGATCAGCTCTATTTTAAATCTCCCGAAGAGATGATTCAGTCTTTTGGCAAGGTTCCGGGTGCCATTGAAAATACACGGGAAATAATATCCAGATGTAATGTTGAATTTGATGACAAGACTTATCATTTCCCCCGTTATGCCATGTCTAAAGAAGAATCAGAGGATGATATCTTCAAACAAAAGGCCATGGAAGGATTTGAAAAAAAACTTAAGATAATTAAGGCTTCAACCCCGGATATTGATGAGAAAGCCTACAGAGATAGAATAGACTATGAAATAGGTGTTATTCTTGAAATGGGTTTCCCCGGCTATTTTTTAATTGTTGCAGATTTTATAGCCTATTCAAAAAAGATAGGAGTTCCCGTGGGCCCGGGAAGGGGATCAGCTGCGGGATCAATGGTTGCCTATGCAATGGATATTACAGCCCTTGATCCCATTGAGCACGGACTGATTTTTGAAAGATTTTTAAATCCTTCCCGTATGAGCATGCCGGATATTGATGTGGACTTTTGCATCGAGGGGCGGGATCAGGTTTATAAATATGTCATTGACCGGTATGGAGGGCCTGAGTATGTCTGTCAGATTATAACCTTTGGTAAGCTTAAGGCCAAAGCGGTTATCAGGGATGTGGGAAGAGCTATCGGTGTTCTTCTGTCCGAAGTCGATGAAATCGCTAAAATGATCCCGGATAATGCAAAGAATCTGACAAAAGCCATTGAGGAGGTTCCGGCGATCAAAGAAAAGTGTGCCGAATCTGAAGAAAAGACCCAGATGCTCGAAGTATCTCTTCTTTTGGAAGGTCTGCCAAGGCATGCGTCCACACATGCAGCCGGTGTTGTGGTTGCTGATAAGCCGTTGAACGAATATCTGCCATTGTATAAAGGTAAAGAAGGCGAGACCGTGACCCAGTTTGATATGAATTATGTTGAAAAACTTGGGCTGGTCAAGTTTGATTTTCTGGGTTTAAGAAACCTTACGGTGATCAAAAATTGTATTGAACTGATTAAACGCCAGGGAAAGACACCCCCGGATCTTTTAACGCTTGATTATGAAGATGCTAAAACCTTCGAGTTATTGCAGAAGGCTGACACCACTGGTGTGTTCCAGCTTGAAAGCTCCGGCATGAAGGATTTGATTTCAAGATTGAAACCCGCCAGTTTTTCAGACATTGTGGCTCTTGTGGCCCTTTATCGCCCCGGACCTTTGGACAGTGGAATGGCAACCACCTATGTTGAGAGAAAACATGGGCGGCAGGAAGTGGTCTATCTTTTTGATGAGTTGGAACCGGTTTTAAAAGAGACCTATGGAGTAATTCTCTATCAGGAACAGGTCATGAAAATTGCCGGAGTTCTTGCCAATTATTCAATGGCAGATGCAGATGGGCTTCGAAAAGCCATGGGTAAAAAGATTGTTTCAATGATGGAAGAGCATCGAGAACTTTTTTTGAAAGGGGCAAAAGAAAACGGTCATGATCTTAAAAAGGCTGCTGAATTATTTGATCTGATGGAAAAATTTGGTGGATACGGCTTTAATAAATCTCATAGTGCCGCTTATGCTCTTATTGCCTATCAAACTGCTTATTTAAAGGCTAATTTTGCCCTTGAATTTATTGCTGCCTTAATGACCAGTGAGAGAAGCAATTCTGATGCGGTTATTAAATATATAGATCAATGCCGGACTCATAATATCAAGGTTCTTCCTCCAGATGTAAACAAGAGTGATGCCCATTTTACTGTCTCTGACGGATGCATCAGGTTTGGTCTGGCTGCTGTGAAAAATGTCGGTGCTGCAGCAATTGAATCCATTGTTGAGTCAAGGGACAAAGAAGGTGAGTTTGAAACTATTTATGATTTTTGTGAACAGGTCAATGTCGGTAAGGTAAATAAAAAAGTCCTTGAGGCCTTGATCAAGTGCGGGGCTTTTGATTCAAGTAATACCCGGCGCAGCCAGATGATGGCGATTCTTGAAGATGCTCTGGATCATGGATCAAGGATACAAAAAGAAAAAGCTGATTCACAGCTGGATTTATTTGCAGACTCAAATATGGGAACGTCACTGCCTGTGAGCAGACCTAAACTGCCTGACATTGATGAATGGGAAGAAAATATGCTTTTATCCCTGGAAAAAGAGTCTCTGGGGTTTTATATCTCAGGCCATCCCCTTGATAAATATCAAAAGACGATTCAAAAATACGCCACGGTGAACTCGATCAATATTCAGGATATTGCTGATGAAAAAATGATTCGAATAGGCGGTACGATAAAGACGCTTAAAATTCACAAAACCAAAAAAGGGGATATGATGGCATTTGCAGCCATTGATGATCAATCCGGCAGCATTGAAGTGGTCGTTTTCCCCAATCTTTATGTAAAAAATCACATGCTTTTGACCAATGAAGAGATTGTTATCTTAGAAGCCCGGGTTCAGAAAAAAGAAAATATTGTCAAACTGATAGCAGAAAAAATCGTCCCAATTGACCACGCACAACAAGAGTGGACCCATAGTATACTGATCAGTATAAATTCAAAGAGGTCATCTTCAGATACGCTTGAAAAACTTAAAATTATTATTGAAAATTATCCGGGTGACTATATCGTCTGTCTAAAAATCAGGATAGATGAAAATCCAGCCGTACTGGTTAAACTCTCAGATGACTATACAACCAGTCTGGACCCTTCCTTTTTTGCTGATGTGGAAGACCTTCTGGGTGAGGGTGCTGTTGAAACCAGGTGTGCGCCCGTTAAGGAGAAACAGAAGAAAAAGAAACCCTGGCTCAACAGGAAAAACGGCAGTTAATTGCCAACTATCAGATTATCAACAATCTGCCGGTTCCCGGAAACCTTTTGTACAATATAGAGCGCTTTGTTTTTTTCATTCTGAGATGAAACAATACCAGTGACAGTGACCACATTATTATTGGTATCAATATCAATATTGGTTGACCGGATATCCGGTGCTTTTACAAGCTCAGTTCTGATTTTACTTGTAAGGATGGTATCATTTAAATCCTGTTCAACACTGGTTTTGCCGACAAGGAGCTGGTTTTCAACTCTTCTTACACCTTCCACTCCTCTTGCAATATCTGCTGCCATCCTTCTTTGAGAGGATGATTCTACTACGCCAATCAAGAATACAACACCATTTAATACATCCACATCAATATGAGTCGCTTTTATAAATTCATCTGAAATCATTTTAGTTTTCACCGTTGAGGAGATAACAGAATCATCCAGCATGGTACCTATGGAGCGCTCATCGGTCGCCCCTTTATAACCACCATAGGCAGCACCACCGACAACTACAGCGCCACAGCCTGCGAATAGCAGGCATATGACCAGGCATGTTGTCAGGGCAATGGGCAAAAACAAATATCGTGGATTCATTAGCAGTATCATTATTCAAAATCATCAAGATTAAGGTTGTCCAGGTCAGATAAATCCATGTCTTTTAATAAATCATCTTCATCAGGTATGATATTGTCGTTAAGAATTTTTGGATTTTTTTTCTTAACACGGGTCTGTTGAACTGCAATGATTTGTTTTTTTGGGAAAAATTTTTCCTTAAGCATCAGGCCTGCCAGGTAGAGTAAAAATCCCAGGCCTGCTATATTTAAGAGAATGATAATCGTTCCTATGGTTTTTTTTAGCAGCATAAAATTACAATTTGTGTTGGTTAATCATTTGACGCAAAACGCTTTTGTGTTTATATATAAACTTTAAAAATGAAACAAGCGTTTTGATTTTTTTTATGTGAAAGGAAAATAAATGAGTTGGTTGGGTAAAATGATCGGAGGAACCATCGGGTTTGCATTGGGCGGTCCTATAGGTGCTGTGGCAGGTGCTGCATTCGGGCATACATTTGTGGATAAAAAAGAACAGGCATATCTTTCATCACGCCCTGGAGCCCGGGAGACTTTATCTTCAAATGAACAGGCCCAGCTTGTTTTTTTTACAGCAGCATTTTCAATGCTGGCCAAAATTTGTAAAGCAGATGGCACTGTGACAGACAGTGAAATATCAGCAGTTGAAAACTTTATGAAACAAGATCTTCAACTTGATTTAAACGGGCAGCAGACTGCTAAAAATATATTCAGGCAGGCAGTCAGTTCGCCTGAAAATTTTGATGCTTTTGCTATACAGTTTTATTCAGTATTTAACACCCAGCCTCGAATTATAGAATTGATGATGGATGTATTACTTAGGGTATCTACAGCGGACGGCAGGATTTCAAATGAAGAAGAAACCATGCTGTTGTCTGCCACAAGAATTTTTAGATTTTCCACTACAGATTATGGCCGGCTTAAATCAAAATATGTTAAAGAAACCAATAAGTATTATGCTGTCCTGAAATGTGATGAAACATCATCCAATGAAGAGATAAAAAAACAGTATAGAAAACTTGTAACCGAATACCATCCGGATAAGATTGAAGCAAAAGGACTTCCTGAAGAGTTTATTAAATTTGCCAATGACAAGTTTAAAGAAATTCAGGAAGCCTATGACTATGTGAAAAAAGAAAGAGGACTTTAAATAAGGCCTTTTTCCTTAGTAATGTTCATATAGGTTTCTACTAAGTTGGCTGGAGGTGCTATTTTTTCGGTTTCTTTTTTATCTTTAAGAGATATGGCATCAAATTCACAGACCGTGACGCACAGACCGCATCCAATACAACGATCCAGGTTAACGGCTGCAACGATTTTTTCTTCATCCATCTCAATGGCATCCATGGGACAAATTTCTTCACACGCCTGGCAGCCGGTACACTCATCCTCATCGATGCTGGCCTGAAAGTTGGAACTGACAATTTTTGCAGGCGCCTCAAAATCTTTTATGTTTTTCAGGAGTTGGCAGCAGCAGTCGCAGCAAAGACAGATATTGATGGGTTTTTTTGCATTGGAAGGCTGGGGGACGAGTCCTTGTTTAACCCCTTCTTTGACAATGTCTAATGCCTCTTCCTGGGATATGGTTCGGCCGATGCCCCGGCTTTCATAGATATAGGCTCCACCGCCGAAAATTAAGCAGGATTCACTTATTTTGCCGCAGCCCTTACCCATGATAGTGTGTTCCTGCCTGCAGATACAGGGGGCCACAAGGATTTTTGACTGGGATTTGATAATATTTTCAACCTGCTCATAATCCATGATATTCAGTTCTGTGTTGACGGCTTTGGCAACCGGCACTATCCTCAGTTGATGGGTTTTGTTTTTATACTGGTCTTTTATCAGATAGGGAGCATATTCATTAAAATCCTTAATCAGTTCCTTGGTCAGCCTGTTGACCTGGTATTCCCATATACCAACAACAAAATGAAGCAGCATAAAGGTGTCTTTCCCGTCCCGGTTAACATGGATAATCAATCCTTTTTTGCCCATTTCAATGAGCATGGGCTTAATCGCTTCAGGATTTTTATTGGCCCTTTTCGCTATTGTTTCAGTTGTTTCAAGCATAAGAACAAGGGATAGGTCAAGCTGGGCCTCTTCTTTTGTAAAAAGTTGTTTTAAAATCCTGAGTTCAACGCCTGATTTAGTTTCAGGAAAGCCGCTGGGTGTATTATCAAGATGGATCGCCAGTTTTTTATAGACATCTTTCATGGTGAAAATCTCCGTTTTTGTATTATTCTACAATTCTTCCTGTAATGTTCATGTCACTGTCAAACTGCTCAGGGATAAGATTAATAATTTTTCCTCCAAGGTTATATTTTTTGTTTAAAAAAACGGTTAAATAGTTAGAGGTTGTTGCCTTTAGTACTCCGGTTTTTGAGTCAGGTTTGTGCTGTACAAGTCCCTCTTGTCTTTTATTTAACTGGGCACTGATAAATGCTTTTTGTTTTATTTTGCCAAGTTCCCTCATCCGTGCACATCGAGACTTAATCACCTTTGGATCAACCTTATTGTCAAAATGAAAGGCAGGCGTTCCTTTTCTGGCTGAAAACGGAAAGACATGAAGATAGGATATGGGAAGTTTTTTAATTAACTGATACGTGTTCTCAAACTGTTCATCTGTTTCTGATGGAAACCCAATCAGCGTATCAACTCCAATGCCGGCCGTTGGGATTTTTTTATGAATTTGATGGATAACTTTTTCAAAAAGCGCAGCATCATAGGGCCGCTTCATTTTTTTTAAAATATCATCATCCCCGGACTGTAACGGAATATGGAAATGGTCACATAAAATATTTTCCTGCCTGGCAAGGTTGATAATGCCGTTATTGATTTCACCGGGTTCAATGGAACTTAGGCGGACTCTGTAAATCGGTTTTTCATCATTGATTTTCTCGAGCAAGTCTAAAAGCGATGATTTTTCTCTAAGGTCAAGTCCATACATACCGGTATGGATTCCGGTGATGATCACTTCCTTAAATCCTGCATCATTTAACTGCCTTAAATGCTTTAATACTTGTTTTTCCGGCATACTGACAGAGGATCCCCTGGCATGGGGTACAATACAATAAGTGCAAAACGCATTACAGCCATCCTGTATCTTCAGGTATGCCCTTGTCATCTCCCCTGTTACGGCAGAATCAAAACCGTGAAAAATATTTTCTAAGCTATGGTCGGGTTTTTTAAAAGTTAGAGGGGATTTATTCTCACAAATTGATGCAATATGATTTGCAATTTGAATTTTATCTTTATGGCAGACTATTTGATCTTTTTGGTTAATCTTGTCGATTTTTTTTATTTGTTCAGGATCGGTCTGGGCATGGCATCCTGTGACAATGACCTTTGCATCAGGATTTTCTCTGATGATTTTTCGAATAGCCTGTCTTGACTGCATACTGGCCTTTGAGGTGACAGCACAGGTGTTGATAATAAAGACATCCGCTTTTTGTCTTTTATCCCCTTTTAGCCAGCCCTGATTTTCAAGACTCAGCGCGATACCGTCACTTTCGTACTCATTGACCTTGCATCCCAGGGTATGGATATAAAATTTTTTCATTGAATAATACCGGCCCCTAAAAGCCTGTTGTTTTTGTAGAATACGGCTGCTTGTCCCGGTGTTACTGCATTCTGGGGTTCATTAAACACTACTTCTCCCAACGATCCCTTAAAAGAGAGGGTTGATAAGGCTCCCTTATGGCTGTATCTGATTTTAGTCATCATATCTAAGATAGTGTTCGGGTCTGAAAAATTCCAATTTATATGGGCAACGGAAAATTTTTTCCGGGACAGATCATTTTTAAAACAGACGTTCAGGATATTATTTTTGATATCAATTTTTCTAACATAATAGGGTTCTCTTGCTGGACAGTCTATGCCTCGTCTCTGTCCAATGGTAAATTGATGCAATCCCTTGTGACGTCCGATTGTTTTTCCGCTCATATCTACAATATCACCATGACTTGGGGTGGATATTTGCTTTTCTAAAATAAATCGGGAAAAATTATTGTCATGGATAAAACAGATATCCTGGCTTTCACTGGGATGAGTCGGAGATAAATGCTTTGATTTGGCAAATTCCTTAACCTCTTTTTTTGTCATACCAGCCAAGGGGAAAATGATTCTTTCAAGCTGTTGATCTGATAACATGGATAGAAAATAGCTCTGATCCTTTAATGGGTCATGTCCTTTCTCAAGATAGCATCGAGAAATTTTTTTATCCGGATAAGAGATTGGGTTAATGATGGTGGCATAATGACCCGTGGCCAGATAATCAGCACCCATCTTTTGTGCCTGTTCTAAAAGAACGCCGAATTTAATCTGTTTGTTACAGATGATACAGGGATTGGGGGTTTTACCTTCAAGATATGTCCGGATAAAATATTGAATGACTTTTTTTTCAAAGGTTTTTGAAAGGTCTATACAGGTAACAGGGAATCCAAGTTGTTCTTCAAGCCGCACAAGATCTGGCGATTCTTTTTCATAACCGGTTATAAAATGAATGCCAAAAATATGTTTATAGGTTTGTTTTAAAAGATATCCCGAGACAAGCGAATCGACTCCACCACTTAACGCAACTGCAATAATCGGTTTTTCCATCAGGCAACTTTTTGTGAAATTTCCGAGAACAATCCCATAGCCCTTGTGGGACAGGTGACAAGACAAAGCTCACACACACTGCATTTTTGTTTGTCAAAAATAACTTCCATTTCAGGTCGTTTGATATAGAGTGCATCTGTCGGACAGACGGCTGTGCATGATCCGCAATGGGTACAGATTTCTTCGTCCTTATAGATTTGATGTTCAGGACTGGATACAGACACTCCCTGATCTTTCAAAAAATTTACGCCTTTGTTAAAACTGAGTTTTGACGAAGATGAAATTTCAAGAACCATATATCCTTCCTTTTTGTTGGATATTTTAGCACTTAAAATATTAAACAAAAGGTCAAATTTTTTTGTTAACTGGCAGACCAACGCTTTTTGGGCAACTTTAGCTGGAAAATTCAATATTATTATTTTAGAATACAATCTTTAGCCTCCGATTTATATGCTGTATGAATAATTTTCTTTGACAAAATCATGACGTTAAGTATTATGACTTATTAGGTCAAGATTTATTTCAAAACCGCTTAGTTATACAATAAACAGATCGAATAGACAATGTTGTTTTAAAAGGTTGATCTATGAACAAGTTTGCATTCGGATTATCCAGTTATACTCTTAAGACTTTTTCCGGTTTTTCTAAGGCAAACATTAAGGTTTTAGGAAAGCACCATATCCCGGATGGTTCTGTTATTTTTACAGCCAACCACTTTACACGGATCGAAACAATTTTTCTCCCCTTTCATATTCATAATATAACCAAAAAAGAAGTCTGGTCACTTGCCGCGGCAGAATTGTTTGATGTGCCTGTTTTACAGGGATTCTTGAATAATCTGGGCGCTGTATCCACAAAGGATCCCCACAGGGATGAACTCATTTTAAAAACATTGTTGTCAGGAGATGTTCAGTGGATTATTTTTCCTGAAGGTATGATGGTTAAAAATAAGAAACTGATCAAAAAGGATCAGTTTTCCCTGACCGATGAGGGGGTAGTGAGGAGACCCCATACCGGTGCTGCCATTGTTGCCCTGCGCTGTGAATTCTACCGCGAGCGTTTAAGAAGAATGAAAGAAATGGGCGAGCCTGAATTTGAAAGGCTTGTTCAAATATTTGAAATAGAAAATATCGACCCGGTTCTTGACCGGCAGACGTCTATTGTGCCGGTCAACATCACCTATTACCCGGCAAGCCCAAAAGAAAATATTTTAAGTAAAATAGCCCAGATAGTGATGAAAGAGCCCTCAAAAAGGGTCATGGATGAGTTGATGACAGAAGGCAGTATGCTGTTTTCTAATGTGGAGATCACTATTCGATTTGGAGAGCCCATTCATATTAAACCCTATTTACATGATCCGTATATTGAAAGCATGCTGACGGTTAAACGGAAAATCAAATTTGATGATGATATTCGCTCGAAGCAGATAACAAAAAAATCTTCCATCATCATTATGGAAAAATATATGTCAGCCGTATATGCCATGACAACCCTTAATTATGACCATATTCTTGCGTGCATCCTCAAGCATTTTCCCTATCGAAGAGACGGTATTGATATCTATGAATTCAAGTGCAAGGTTTATTACGCAATCTGCTGGCTTGTATCCAATAACACCTGTTGCTTATCTGAAGCATTCCTTGAAAATCAAATCCATCTTCTAACTGATGATCGCTTCAATCGGTTTTCTGATTTTTTTGCCATTGCTGAAAGTACAAATGTTATTGAAATTATAGATGGTAAGATGTTTAAAGATCAGACCAAATTTATCACCCAATCAAATTTTCATACCATCCGGATAGAAAACCCCATCCTTGTCATGGCCAATGAAGTGGAACCGGTAAAAGAGGCTGAGATTTTTTTTAAAAAAGTGGCACAAAAATCCAGTGATGAAATTATGGATCTTGTGAAAAAAAAGGTTTTGGAAAAAATAGAGGTTGATTTTTCCAAAGATTATAATGACCATTATATTGAAGGAGAATCAAAGAAAAGAAGAATCGGAAGGCCTTTATTTCTCAGGCACAAAGATCCCATTGCAGGTATCTTATTGATTCATGGTTATATGGCTGCCCCGGAAGAAATGAAAGCCTTTGCGAACTATCTGCACAAAAAATCTTTTTCAGTATACGTACCAAGACTTAAAGGGCATGGTACTGCACCTGAAGATCTTGCCGAAACGAGCTTTGAACAATGGATAGAATCGGTTGAAGAAGCCTTTGTTGTCTTACGGCATTCATGCAGGAAAATAATTGTGGGCGGGTTTTCAACCGGCGCCGGGCTTGCTCTGGAACTGTCTACAAGAATGGAGGATATTGAGGCTGTTTTTGCCGTTGCACCTCCCATGAGACTTCAGGACCTGGGATCTTATTTTGTTCCGGCTATTGATACCTGGAATACCATGATAAAAAAGATTCGTCTGGATACAATTGCAAAAGAATTTATTGAAAATCATCCTGAGAATCCTCATATAAATTACGCAAGAAACCCCATTGCAGGCATCCATCAGCTGGAAAAACTCATGGAACATCTTGAATCAAACTTAAAAACCATCGATAAGCCAACCCTGGTGGTCCAGTCCAGAAAAGACCCTGTGGTGAACCCCAGGGGAACCCTTAAATTATTTAACCGGCTGGGGTCTGATACCAAGGAATATTATATTTTTGATTATGACCGTCATGGAATCTTAATAGGGGAGGGTGTTAAACGAGTTTACAAAGCCATTGAAAATTTTGTCAGACAATGGGTTTGAATGGGTTTGATTTGAATTTTACAGGCTGAATTCTAATTAAAAAAGGCTATCATAAAATATATTTAACGATAGCCTTTTTTAATCAAAATATTGAAAAAATTATTCAACAATCATCATTGTTGACGGATCAAGTTTGATCCTTTGATCGGTTCTGTCCCCATCTTTTAAAACAACCGCTTCTATTTTATCTTCCACAGGATGAAGTAAAACAGCCTTGCCAAATTTGTCTTTATACGTTTCAAGCTGGATGGGAAATCCACTATCACATAATTTTTCTTCCCTGTGGTTTTTCATGGAAAACCAGACAAAAATGGAAAATTCCCGGTTCAGGTTTTCAAGTTCTTCAAGGATGTTTGAAAGATCCTTGTCAAAATTGAGTCCATCAATAATCATAATGGATGGCAGGGCAAGGTCAGCCTTTTTAAAGCTTTTAAGATAATCTCTGATCTTGCCGGTATCAAAAGTGGCTTCAGTATAACTGATTCCAACTTTATTGGGTTTGATGTCCTGCCAGAGCCGAACGGTTTTCTGAGGATCAACATACCCGATATAATCAATGAGATTTGAGTATCCTTCTTTATACCTTAAATTAATTTTTTCCATGGGATCATCAAGGCTGATATGGAGAATTTTTTCATCGTTTAATAGTCGGGTCAATGCGATTTGGACAAGAAAACTGGTTTTTCCAACACCAGCCCGTGAAAGGACGGCACCGAATTTACCGTCTTTTATGTTCTTAATCCCAATGGTTTTTGAAACCGGGCTTTTAGAAATGAGATCTTTTTTTAACATGTTTCCTCTCTTTATATAAAGGTCTTATTATTTTTCTTTTTTTTCTTCTTGTTTTTTTCTGGCAATCTCTTCTGAAACAGACTGCGGTACCTGTTTGTAGGTTGAAAATTCCATTGTAAACTGTGCCTTTCCCTGTGTAGCAGATCTGAGCACAGTAGAAAAGCCAAACATATCAGATAACGGCACCTGGGATTCAATGACGGACATGACGCCTTCTTCCTGGGAACCCTGAATAATTCCTCTTCGCTGGTTGATCAGGCCCATGCAGCCGCCCTGAAATTCATTGGGAGTTTCAATAACAACCTTCATGATGGGTTCTTTGATGACCGGCTTTGCCTTGAGGTACGCCTCAAGAAAAGCACCTCTTGCTGCAGATTGAAATGCCATTTCTGAGGAATCCACTGCGTGATAGGCACCATCGTCAATGGTGATTTTAATGCCGGTAACAGGGAACTCTAGCTTAGGACCTTTATCCATGCAGCCTTTAAATCCCTTCTCACAGGCAGGAATATATTGTGTGGGGATTCTGCCGCCGGTAATTTTATTTACAAATTCAAATTCTTCTTCACACGGCTCAACAAATCCGGCTACGCGGCCATACTGCCCGGCACCACCGGTCTGTTTTTTATGGGTATAGTTAAAAAGAGCTTTTCGGGTAATGGTTTCTCTGTAGGCAACTCTTGGCTGACCGGTTTCAACTTCAGCATCATATTCTCTTTTCATTCTCTCCACATATACTTCAAGATGGAGTTCACCCATACCCTGGATAATCGTATCACCGGTTTCATGATCCACATAGGTTCTGAATGTCGGGTCTTCCTTGGTGAACCGGTTTAATGCCTTTGACATGTTGATCTGGGCTTTATTGTCCTTGGGTACAATGGATAAAGATATGACAGGCTCCATAACATGCATGGCCATCATGGTATAATTGATCTTTGAAGAAACAAAGGTATCTCCCGAGGCACAGTCAACACCAAACATGGCACCGATGTGACCGGCAGGTATGGCCTCTACTTCCTCCATCTGTGCAGAATGCATCCGGATCAAGCGGCCCGCCTTCATTTTCTTGCCATCTCTTGAATTGATTAAAGTATCACCTTTATTAATACATCCTTGATAAACCCTGATATAGGTCAACTGGCCATATTGACCGTCTTCCAGTTTAAAAGCCAGTGCAACGGTTGGTTTGTCAAAACTGCTTTCAAGAATAACGGTTTCTTCATTGTTATCAAGATCAATGGCCTCATTTTCAATATCAAGAGGGGAAGGCAGATAGTTGATAACGGCATCCATCATGGGTTGAACCGCCTTGTTTTTATAGGCAGATCCAAGAAATACAGGGGTCATTTGTCTGGCAATAGTTCCGGTTCGAACAGCCTGCATGATTAATTCTTCTGGAATTTCTTTTTCTTCAAGAATAGCGTCGGTGAGATCATCTGAGTAAAGAGAGACCGCATCAATCATTTCTTCCCGCGCTATTTCAGCATCTTCCATCATATCATCCGGGATATCCTTAGTGACAACCTCTTCACCGTTTTCTCCTTCAAAAAAATAGGCTTTCATTGCAACAAGGTCAATGACACCCTCATGTTTATCTTCAAGTCCTATGGGAAGCTGCATCATGACGGAATTATGTCCCAATTTGTCTTTGAGCTGTTGACTCACTTTGACAGGATTTGCACCAGATCGGTCACATTTGTTAACATAGGCAATACAGGGGACTTTATATCTTTTCATCTGCTGATCCACGGTAATGGATTGTGACTGAACCCCGGATACAGAACACAGAATCAATACAACACCGTCCAGAACCCTTAAAGACCGCTCAACTTCAACCGTAAAGTCGACATGGCCCGGCGTATCGATGATATTAATATTATGTTTGTTCCATTCACAATAAGTGGCAGCTGATGCAATGGTAATGCCTCTTTCTTTTTCCAGTTCCATGGAATCCATGATAGCGCCGGTACCGTCTTTGCCCCGGACTTCATTAATCTTATGGATTTTGTCAGTGTAAAATAGAATTCTTTCAGTCAGTGTGGTCTTACCGGAATCTATATGGGCACTGATCCCAATATTTCTTACTCTCTCTAAATCTCTGATCATTTTCAAATTATCCTTATGAATAAAAAAATAAGCCTTTGCACAATTTTAGAACGCAATCCTTGCCAAAGGCTTAGCCGTATTTTAATATTGCTAAATTATTGCGATTTTGTTAATGTGAGCCCGAAGTCAAACTTAGCTTATGAAAACGAATATAATATATTTAAACTCTTAATATGTCAAGTAAAAATTATTTTTGTGCATAATTTACAAGAGCAATCCATTCAACAATTTAAACATCACGTACTGAACGGGTCAAATCATCTGGGGATCAATGTTTCCGAACATCAGGCTGATTTAATGGTGATGCATGCAAAAGAACTGATGGCGTGGAATAAAAAAATAAATCTTACGGCCATTAAAGACCCTTTAAAAATTGCTGAAAAACATTTTATTGATTCCATTGCCGCTGTCTTATTTTTTAAAAATGAAACCTCTCTTATCGATTTGGGATCAGGGGGGGGATTCCCGGGTATTCCCATTAAGATCATGAATCCATCCTTACGGGTTGTTCTCATTGATGCGTCCAGGAAAAAAATCAATTTTCTAAAACATGTGATACGGACCCTGCACCTGGAAAATATTGATGCCGTCCATTCAAGGGTTGAAGACCTTCATGATCACAAAGCCTATAAAAATAAGTTTGATGCTGTTATATCCCGTGCGTTTACAAAGCTTTCAGGTTTTGCAGAGTTTGCCGTGCCTTTTTTAAATAACAAAGGCACAATTTATGCCATGAAAGGGAAAAATGCAGAAAAAGAGATTACATCTGCCATTTCAGAGAAATTTGATTTTAAAATTGATCATTATCAACTCCCTTTTGAAAAATCAGATCGATATATGATCAAGTTATTGTTAAAATTTTAGATTTGCCACAGACGGGTATTATTGTTTGGAGAAGGTTCAACTTGAAGTAAGGGTCAAGAG
>Ga0164311_10000373_pt1 | contig 19142 bp, 15 predicted proteins | sample GuaBasSedimGuay2_FD_121796 | JGI IMG/M metagenome (GOLD analysis project Ga0164311, IMG submission 121796) | Subseafloor sediment microbial communities from Guaymas Basin, Gulf of California, Mexico - Guay2, Core 4569-9, 9-12 cm | ecosystem: Environmental > Aquatic > Marine > Hydrothermal vents... | reverse complement strand
TAGTTTATTTGCTCCGAGCTTTTTGTGAACTTGGCGTCGAAAAAATTCGAATTACCGGTGGTGAACCCTTAGTGCGGCGGAATGTTGATTGGCTGTTTAATGAAGTAGGTCAATTGAAGCATACTACGGCCCTGAAAGAGCTTAATTTAACAACTAATGGTTCACAATTAAGTAAATATGCCGATTCGATGGTGTCAGCAGGGGTGGATAGAATAAATATTAGCCTTGATTCACTTAAAGTTGATCGTTTCCGACAGTTAACACGCAATGGTGACCTAAATAAAGTTCTGGCGGGTATTGAAGCTGGCCGGAAGGCTGGTTTTAAACGAATTAAGCTGAATGCCGTTATTATGAAAGGCCGTAATGAGGATGAGATTATTGATCTGGCTCAGTTTGCTATTGATCGTGATTTGGATATTTCTTATATTGAAGAAATGCCTCTTGGCCAAGTTAGTCATCAACGGCACGAAAGTTATTGCTCCAGTGATGAGGTGTTGTCTAAATTACAAACCAACTTTGATTTGCAAGCGAGTGTCAGCAGCACGGGTGGACCTTCTCGTTATTACCAAGTTGTTGGCAGCCAAAGTAAGATAGGGTTTATTTCACCTCATAGTCATAATTTCTGTGATAAGTGCAACCGAGTACGCATAACAACTGAAGGGAGATTGTTGTTATGTCTCGGGCAAGAACACTCTGTTGATCTTCGTGAGATTATTCGTAATTATCCAGGTGACATTGACCGGCTCAAACAAGCAATTATTGATTCGATGGAAATCAAACCTGAAGGGCATGATTTTAATCTTGAAGCACAAGCAGTACTTTCTAGACATATGAGCGTGACTGGTGGCTAACTATCGCCCTGAAATGTCAGATTCAGGTGTTCACAGCCTACATTCAACAGCTGTTGTTGATGAATCAGGAAAATCACGCGAAATATCATTAACAGGTGAAAGACCTCTCACAATTTATCTGGATAAAAAAGAGATTGTGACTCTGATGACAATGGGGGCCCAGCCTGAGTTATTGACCTTAGGCTATTTGCGAAATCAGGGTCTGATTCAATCATTGGAAGATGTGATTGCCATTCAGGTTGAGTGGGACATTGATGCTGTTGCCGTAACTACACATCAAACACTGCCAGATATTGATCAGCTATTATCGAAGCGTACAGTGACCAGTGGTTGTGGACAGGGGACGATGTTTGGTCATGTAATGGATTCGCTTGATGAACTGTCTATGCAGTGCCATCAATTTAATGCTGAGATGATTTATCAAGTACTTGGTAGCTTGACTGAGTACAACAAAATGTATAAAAAAGCAGGTGCGGTTCATGGCTGTGCATTGTGCTCAAGCGCAGGTAAGGTCGAAATTTTTGTTGAAGATGTAGGTCGTCATAATGCTGTTGATGCCATTTCTGGCTGGATGTGGTTAGAAGGTGTTGAGGGTGAAGGTAAAATCTTTTATACCACAGGACGGTTAACCTCCGAAATGGTTATCAAGGTAGCGCAGATGCAGGTACCATTATTATTATCTCGTTCAGGTGTTACTGAGATGGGATTAAGTATTGCACAGCAAATCGGCATTGGTTTGGTTGCTCGTGCCAAAGGAAAGCACTTTCTTGTTTTTAATGGTTTAGAGTGTTATACTAGTTAGGCTGATATTCACTACAATCGTCGTTATTCAAAAAGACCACATTATATTTAATGTTTTAATTTAACTTCAATAGTGTATATAGATGATTTTATTGAAAAAATGATTTGTGTTTTTTAGCGATGGGTAGTAGCATCTTGCGTGTAAAAAGTAATTAGGCACAGGTATTAGTGCTGTCATGGATTAAGTATATCTTCGATCTTTTAATCAAGATCCTACGTTTGCTGTCGACTATATAGTAAGGATAAATATCAACAATATATAAGTAAGGTACAGATGTATGGCCTCTTTGAGTAACGGTGTTAACAATAAAGTTAGCCCGGAAACAAGCTATAAATCTTTCGAGCAAGAAGAAAGAGAAAGCAAGTTTGACAATGAGAAACGCAAAGTTGTTATCGTTGATGATGAGTCAACTGGCAGGACAATTCTGGGTAAAATTGTTCAACAAATAGCTGATGACATCGCAGTAATAGAGTTTGAGCATGCTAGAGATGTTTTGCAATGGCTAGATTCAAACCATCCAGATTTAATTATCACTGATTATAGAATGCCTGACCTGAATGGGATTGATTTTATAACCAAAATACGTGAAAAAGAGCACTGCCAAGATATACCAATCATGATGATTACGGTAGTCAGTGAAAAAGAAGTTCGTTATGAAGCACTTGAAGCAGGTGCAACCGCATTTCTAACTCGCCCAATTGATCAAATCGAGTGTCGGACTAGTTGTAGAAATCTACTTACATTGCATAAACAACATTTGGTTATTCAGGAGCGTGCTGAATGGTTAGCAGAACAGGTTGAAATTGCTACCCACCAAATTGTTGTCAGGGAAAGAGAAACCCTATTACGATTAGCCAAGGCTGGAGAATATCGTGATGAAGGTACCGGTAATCATGTTGTAAGAATGGCAAAATATTCCAGACAAATTGCTGAACAATTAGGTTTGAGTAAATCGGAATGTGATGACATTGAGGCTGCAGCACCAATGCATGATATTGGGAAAATTGGTATCCCTGACCATGTATTACTTAAACCCGGTAAGTTTGATGCTGATGAGTGGGAGATTATGCAAAGCCATACCACTATTGGCTATGGGATTCTTTCAAATAGTCAGTCAAAATACATGCAAATGGGTGCTGTTATTGCACTTTATCATCATGAACGATTTGATGGTAAAGGTTATCCAAATGGCCTAGAAGGTTCAGATATACCTTTAATAGCTCGTATTGTATCTGTTGCTGATGTCTATGATGCATTAGTCTCAGTGAGGCCATATAAAGAGGCGTGGACAATCACTGAGGCTGTTAATTATCTGAAACAACAAGCAGGGACACAATTAGATCCACGCTGTGTTGAAGCTTTTTGTATACGCATTACTGAAATTACTAAGATTCAGTCTGATTATGCTGATGATACGAGGCCACAAAGTCAAAAGGATTGATTTGATTGATGAAAGAAAAATTTAAAAGTTTGGATTGGATCAAGAAAAAATCACAACAGACAGGTGATTCTGAACCTGAACAGGCTGGCATAAGGTTAGTAATCGGGGTTTTATTAGCATTGTATTTTTTCGTCCCATGGGCAGAGGGCGAAACTTTTGTCCAGTCAATTACATCTGTAGCCAGCATAATGCTGATGTCTTACTATGCCGGTGCATTGGCAATTGTTTTAGCTATTCACCTTCATCCAAAACCATCACCTAGTAGGCGAGTGTCAGGTATTCTGCTTGATCTGGTAACACTCTCAGCCGTAATGCATATTGCCGGCTCACAAAGTGTATTTTTATTTGTGGTCTATCTCTGGGTAATTCTAGGTAATGGCTTTCGATATGGACTATTGTATTTATATATTTCTTTAGTGATTGGTGTTGTTGGTTTTTCAATAGCAATCACTTGGGGGGAATATTGGCAATCCCATGCCGGATCTATCTCCATAAGCCTGTTGTTCTTGTTGGTTTTGATACCAGCATATACCTCATTTCTATTAAAAAAATTACATGCAGCAATGGCGTATGCAAAACAAGCAAATGAAGCAAAAACTAAGTTCTTAGCCAATATGTCGCATGAATTACGAACACCTCTCAATGGTGTAATAGGTATGGGAGATCTGTTAAGAGAAACTAAACTAGACTCAGAGCAACGCGAACTTGTCAGTACAATGCATAGTTCGGCTCGTACTCTTTTAGGCTTGATCGAAAAAGTATTAGATATATCTAAAATTGAAGCTGGTAAGATTGAAATAACATCTAATCAGCTTGATTTACATGCATTAGTGAACTCTGTGCTCGCTATGCAAGTACCCATTGGAATGACTAAGGGATTATCAGTTTCATGCACGATAGATTCAGATGTTCCTTTTTTGCTGCAAGGTGATAAGCAGCATATTCGTCAGGTTTTAATAAATTTGATAGGTAATGCAATCAAATTTACCGATCATGGATCAGTTAATCTGCATGTATATCAATTAATGACCAATGATGATGAAGCCTATATTCGGTTTGATGTTAAAGATACTGGAATAGGAATAGCTGAACATTCATTGGATAATGTGTTTGATGACTTTACTCAAGTAGGAGTGTCAACGAAACATACTAGTGGCGGCACAGGTCTTGGCACAACAATTTCAAAAGAATTAGTTGAATTAATGGGTGGAAAAATGGGCGTTGAAAGTCAACTTCACCAGGGCTCGACTTTTTGGTTTGAACTTCCATTTGTTACTGTTTCACATGATAATTTAGATATTTCTGGCAATCATTTGTTGGTCATGTCTACAGAAGATACTACAGATGTACTTTCACCTATGTTAGCTAGCTGGAATGTTGAATTTGACCTAGTGAAATCCCCAGTACATAGCCTGACCATGTTGAATCGGGCAATTGAAAAATCAGATGGATACAAAATTCTCCTTGTTGACCGGTTGAGTTTAGGTGATCTTTCACCTGTTGAATATGCAGAAATACTTAAAGCTGAGCGATTATTAGATGAATTATCTTTGGTACTCATTAATTCTTCTGATGATAATTTGAATACAGATGAAGTTGGTCAGTTCTATATATCGGTAATTAATGAGCTAACTGATAAACGTATTTTATTTAATGCTATTCACGCTGCACAAAGTATTCACGTTAATGCAGAAAATGTGGTGTCAATATCTGAACATTATTCAAGCCAGAACGGGGCTAACCCATTAAATATCTTGGTAGCTGAAGACAATAAAGTGAATCAACAAGTTATAGATGGAATTCTAAAACGTGCGGGACATACGGTTCGTATTACAGACAACGGTGAAAAAGCATTAGATATTCTGGTTACTGATCTTGACCAGATAGATTTGTTGATTGTTGACAAAAATATGCCAGAACTATCAGGTGATGAGGTAGTTCAGGCATTACGTTACATGGATACTCAGAAACACTTACCGGTTATTATGCTGACTGCTGACGCTACACCTGAAGCAAAACAAGCTAGTTTTGCTATTGGTGTTGATGAGTTTCTAACTAAACCAATTGATTCATTTTCCCTACTAGAAAAGATTGCCATCTTATCGAAACAGGCTAAACCAGATAAAGATAAGCGCAATAAGCAAATACCAATAGCCCCAAGTTTAGAACAAGAGGATGATATTTCCTCCAATGATTCAGAAATTGTCTGGTACGATCAGGCTGTTTTTGAACAGTTGGTGATGCTTGATAATGATCCTGAATTTATAAAGCGTCTAATTAAAGGATTTGTTCTGGATGGTGAAAACATATTGCAGGAATAAAAGATTCAGTGGCAAACGATTATTTACAACTTCGTGAATCTCTACATGCCTTGAAGGGCTCAGCAACTGAGCTAGGAGCCAAAAGACTTGCAGATGTATGTATTCAGGGAGAAGCATACAAACCCTATGATATTGGTTCTGAAAAAGTTATCCAACTAAGCCACGATATTGAACGAATCTATAATAATACTATCGCTGCCCTAGATGTCGCAGTAGCTGAGGCTACACGTCTAACCTGACCTAGAAAAAGTATTGCTAAGTGGCAGATGTAGCATTTTGACGGGCTACTAATCGTTTCATCATGCGTAAGTCCTTATCGGTAAGATTGAATGCTGCATCTGTCCAGATTTTTGCAATATCAAATAGCTCTTTATAACTAATTTGATTACACACATCTTTAACTTTTCTAATTGCTTGATAGCTGTTAGCTGATCTCTTGGCTTTTTTGATGTATTGAAATAAGGCAAGCTCAGCTTCCCCTTTCTCTGCAAGAATATCAACTACACCCATATCAAAGAGTTCTTCAGCAGAATATATTTGGCCGCTTAAAATTATTTTTTCAGCCATAACAGTACCGACTTTTCTTGAAAGTAGCGAGAAAGCCCCCATTCCAGGGAATAAATTAAACAGCACTTCAGGCAACCCGAGTTTTGTTCCGCGTTCAGCGATTAAAATATTACTTGCTAGAGCAGTTTCAAAACCACCACCTAATGCATCACCTTGAACGAGCGAGATAGTTGTTAAGTCACATTCAAGATGGACAATATTTTGGTGAAGAACATTGATGCACGATACGGCATAACTAAATAAACCAGCACGATCACCCGTTTTGATGGCTTCACAAAAAAGATCCAGATCACCGCCTAGATTATAAATGCCATCAATGTCAGACCCAAGTACCAAGTAATTATATTTCTCTCCATTGCTATGAGCCATTTCCAATTTTATGTTTTTGATATAGCTTGCTAAATCATCCAATAATGTTGGAGTAAAACATGGGCGAGGTGTACTGTTCATCAAGCACCACGTTATTTTGTGGGTGGTGTCATTAAATGTTTTTAGCTGGGAATACTGATGTATTGTCTCATCTAAATATGCGTTATGTCCTTCATGTAACACAGCAAGTTTGTTCATCCTTTTTCTCCTAAAATATATTGTTACGGCTGCTGTGACAGCGTAGTTTCTATTAAGTGACTTATTTTTGACAAAAAATGTAATTAATCTGAATAAAGCACAAACTGTGCCTATTTAAACTAAATAAAATATTAAATAGTCTGTGTAGATATATGATCTGTAGATGAAAAAGTCCTATTTAATAGGCTTTAGAAATTTGGATTATCGTGCTGAATGGATATTAATAATTAATTACTGTCTAAATAGCAAATAATATCAAGAAGATACGTTGATATTGAACACCGGGGATAAGGCTTTAATTAGTAATTTATGGAGTAAAATGAGGTTAATCAAAAGATGATTAACGTTAATTTAAGGTAATAACTGCCTACTAAAAAGTAAGGTTAAGGACTGGTTTTGTTGTTTGTTTTTGTAAAGCTGTCAGTTTTTGACGGCATATTTTGCCACTTTAAATGAGTCCTTTGACTTATTTAGATGAGATGTTTTTCTTCTTCACTTCATTCCAAATATGTTCTAACTCCTGAAGGCTGTACTTATTAATATCCTGATTATTCTCTCTAATAATGTCCTCCAACATAGAAAAGCGTTGATAGAAATTTTGATTGCCAGCATGTAAAGCCTGTTCAGGATCAATATTTAAATGCCGAGCCAGATTGGTACATGCAAATAATAAATCTCCCATTTCATCCAATAACCGTGCTTGATTGTTCGGAGTGTTAATTTCAGCAGTGACTTCATCAATTTCTTCATGAATTTTACTAATGACACCTTGAATATCAGGCCAGTCAAAACCGACCTCTGCTGCAAGACGTTGTAATTCGACAGCATAATTAAGTTCAGGTAGTGTTTTATCGGCTTGTTTGAGTAATGATTTTTTCAATACTATGATTACTCTTTACGGGTAAATTTTATAATATGTCGTCGATCACGTTTATTTGGCCGGCCTTTATCATGTCTAAAACCAAGGGGCTGGTTTTTAATTTCTTGATGTAACTTCTCACGCTTGGCAATGCTATCTTCACTTTCAACATAGAGTTGTTGTGCTTCTGGGGCAGGGCGACGTTGTTTTGATAAACCTAGCACAGTTATGACATGTTCATAAGGTGGTTTGGAAATAGTCAAAACATCATCTGGCTTAATCGTTCGACTTGGTTTAACACGGTTGTTGTTAAGGTGAACCTTACCCCCGTTGATTGCTTCAACAGCCAGACTACGCATTTTATAGAATCGTGCAGCCCACAACCATTTATCTAATCGTTGACTAGTATCTGGTGGTATTTCTTTTTTAGCCATTATTAGAAGTTGAACTTCAAACCTTGTAGTAAATTATCATACCTTACCTTGAAGTTGAGGCAGGATAGATTCATTCTCTAAGGTAGAGGTGTCCTGGGTGATTTCTTCGCCTTTGGCTATAGTACGCAACAATCTACGCATAATCTTGCCAGAACGTGTTTTTGGTAAGTTATCAGCATAACGAATGTCATCTGGCTTGGCGATCGCACCAATTTGATCGCCTACCCAAGCACGCAATTGTTGTGTCAGCTCATCATCAATACCACCTGCTGGACGTTCACCTTTCAATACTACATATGCAAAGACCGCTTCACCTTTAATTTCATGAGGTTTGCCAACAACAGCGGCTTCTGCAACCAATGGGTTGGCAACTAGGGCAGATTCAATCTCCATTGTGCCTAGACGATGGCCAGAGACATTTAATACATCATCAATACGACCCATGATCCAGAAGAATCCTTCTTCATCACGGCGGGCACTATCACCCGCAAGGTAATACTTGCCATCAAACATGGGCCAATAGGTGTCTTTATAGCGTTGATCATCACCCCAAACCGTTTGAATCATTGATGGCCAAGGTTGTCGCATAACAAGATAGCCACCTTGATTCGCTGTAGTAATTTCTTCACCTTGCTCATTAACTACTGCAGCATCAATACCTGGTAAGGCTCGAGTACAAGAACCGGGCTTGGTAATAGTAACTGCTGGGATTGGTGCAATCATATGGGCACCAGTTTCTGTTTGCCACCAGGTATCAACAATAGGACAACGTTGTTTACCAATCACATTGTGATACCACATCCATGCTTCAGGGTTAATTGGTTCACCAACAGTTCCTAATAACCTTAGTTTAGAAAGATCATAGCTATTTGGAATATCGTCACCTTGTTTAATCAGCGCTCTAATCGCTGTCGGTGCGGTATAAAATATTGTTACAGCATGTCGCTCACACATATCCCAGAAGCGACCAGCATCAGGATAGGTTGGTACACCTTCAAATATAACAATAGTGGCACCTGTTGCTAATGGCCCATATGCAACATAGGTATGACCAGTGATCCAACCTACATCGGCCGTACACCAGAATACATCTGAATCTTGAATATCAAATACCCAACGCATAGTAGTGATAGCATTAAGCAAATAACCACCAGTGGAATGTTGAATACCTTTAGGTTTGCCAGTAGAGCCTGAGGTATAGAGTAAAAATAGTGGATGAGTTGCTTCGACCCAAACTGGTTCGCAGTCAGAGCTCTGATTTTGTTCTGCATCTGACCACCAGACATCTCGGCCTGATTGCATTGATATATCATGGCCGGTACGTTTAAATACTATTACAGCCTCAACACTGTCACAGCCACTTTCTAAGGCACTATCAGTTGTTGATTTAAGCTCAATAATTCTACCACCACGATGACCTCCATCGGCAGTAATGACTAGTTTTGCCTGTGTATCTTCAATCCGGTCTTTCAATGATGAAGCAGAAAAACCTCCAAATACTACTGAATGGATAGCACCGATGCGAGCACAAGCTTGCATCGCAATAACTGCTTCAGCAATCATCGGCATATAAATAATGACTCGGTCACCTTTGGTAATGCCTTGTGCTTTCAAAGTATTGGCAAAAATACAAACACGGGCATGTAATTGGCGATAGCTTATGTATTGGACGTCACCTTGATCACCTTCAAAAATGATAGCTGTTTTATCGGCGTTATCTTTTAACTGACGATCAAGGCAGTTATATGAAACGTTTAATTTGCCATCCGGAAACCAACGGTAGAAAGGTGCATTTGATGAGTCAAGTGTAGTTGTAAATGGTGTTTGCCAGTCCATTTCTGATCGTGCTTGGTCGGCCCAAAATACTTGATTATCATTTTTGGCTTGTTCATACAAAGTATTGAGTTTATCTGCTGACAAAGAAGCTGTTTTGAGAAAGTCAGTACTGGGTGGAAAATGACGATCTTCATGTAAAGTGGATTCAATATTATCTTGAGCCATGAGGCAACACCTTTGGAGAAAATGGTTTTTAAATAGAGTATAACGTGAAACGTACAGTCATAAAAAACCCTCCCAAAATAAAAGATTAAGGGAGGGTTTTTTATTTTATAACGGTTAGAAAAAACCGAGTGGACTAGTACTATAACTGACCAACAAGTTTTTAGTTTGTTGATAATGATCCAGCATCATTTTGTGTGTTTCTCGGCCAATACCTGATTTTTTGTAACCACCAAAGGCAGCGTGAGCAGGATAGAGATGATAACAATTAGTCCAGACTCGACCTGCTTGAATTCCCCGTCCCATACGATAGGCGCGGTTCATATCACGTGTCCATACACCAGAGCCGAGACCAAACTCAGTATCATTAGCAATAGCTAGTGCCTCAGCTTCATCTTTAAATGTGGTAACCGCAACTACCGGACCAAAAATTTCTTCCTGGAAGATCCGCATATTGTTAGTGCCTTTGAGTAGCGTTGGTTCAATGTAATAGCCACTATCAAATTCAGCTCCCACTTGAGCAATGTTACCGCCAATCAAACATTCGGCACCTTCCTGTTTGCCAATATCAATATAACCGAGGATTTGTTCATATTGTTCTTTTGATGCTTGAGCTCCGACCTGAACATCTGTATCAAGCGGATTACCACGAATAATCTTTTTAGAACGATCAATAACGATTGAAATAAATTCATCGTATATGCTTTCTTGTATCAACGCGCGAGATGGACAGGTACAGACTTCACCTTGATTAAAGAATGCCAATACCAGTCCTTCAGCACATTTACTAATGTAATCATCTTCCTGCTGCATAATGTCTTCAAAAAAGATATTAGGAGATTTACCGCCCAATTCAACAGTAGAAGGAATAAGATTGTCAGCGGCACACTTTAATATGTGCTGGCCGACTGGTGTTGAGCCAGTAAAGGCGATTTTAGCAATGCGAGTACTGGTTGCTAGTGCTTGTCCCGCTTCTTGGCCAAAACCATTAACAACGTTGAGGACTCCCGGTGGCAATAGATCACCAATCACTTCCATCAATTTCAAAATGGAAACCGGTGTTTGCTCGGCTGGTTTCATCACGATGCAGTTACCGGTAGCTAGGGCGGGCGCTAATTTCCAAGCTGCCATTAACAATGGAAAGTTCCATGGGATGATTTGTCCAACCACACCTAATGGCTCATGAAATTGATAGGAAACTGTGTTCTCATCAATTTCCCCCATTGTGCCTTCTTGAGCTCGAATACATCCAGCATAATAACGGAAATGATCAACACATAACGGTACGTCAGCATTTAATGTTTCACGTACCGCCTTGCCGTTATCCCATGTTTCAGCAACAGCTAATAGTTCAAGATTCTGTTCGATGCGATCAGCAATTTTGAGCAAGATGTTAGAGCGTTCTGTTATAGACGTCTTACCCCAAGCATCTTTTGCCGCATGTGCAGCATCAAGTGCTAAATTAATGTCTTCTTCGGTAGAACGTGGTATTTCGCAAAAACCTTCACCTGTGACCGGTGTGAGGTTGGTGAAATATGCTCCTTTAACAGGATCGACCCATTCACCATTTATATAGTTGCCATAACGTTCTTTGAATGAGACAACCGAACCTTCTGTACCTGGCTGTGCATAGATCATAGTTTTTTCTCTCTAATAATTAATGATGATGAAAGGTAAAGCATAAACTTAACTATATAATGAATACTTGACTGAGATTCTCAAAAACTTGACTAAATGTCCAGAAAAGTCTCAAAATTAGCTATTACATAAAAATGTACTAACTATAATGCAGAATTTACAAATTCCTCTATCAAAAAGACGTGAAAACCGCCAACTATTGGTAGAAAACAAGCTGTCTTTTCAGGGGCCAGAGACCGAATTAAGCATCTATGATACTTTCAGAAAGGCAACTAGAGTGGGTCTTGATGCTGATCAACTGCTTTATTGTGGGATGGTGACTGGCCGAAAGATTATGCATGACTCGCATGAAAATCATGGACAAACATTTTTGCCACATGAATCTTATGTAATGCCACCGGGTGAATATGTCGAAATCGATTTTCCTGATGCAAGTGATAACGAGCCAACAACGTGCCTTACTATTGAAATTCCCAAACAACGCATTGAGACTATTTCTGAACGTATGCGTGATGTAACTTTATTAGATGAACTTAAGCATGATTGGGAGTATCAACCTCATATCCTCCATGCACATCACACCTCTGACACGCAAAATCTCTTAGAAAGGTTGGTGACTTTGTTTACTCACAACCATAACGATAAAGAAATGATGGTTGACTTAGGTGTGTCAGAATTAATAATAAAATTATTACGGCAGCAGGGTAGAGAAGTGTTATTAAGCTACTGCCGTCAATCACCAGACGCAAGTGGCATAACGGCAGCTATATTTCAACTGGAACAGAATATTGCTGTTCCACTTGATATCGATTTGTTATGTCGTAAGGCATGTATGAGTCGTAGTCGATTATATGTTGAGTTCAAAAAACAACTCGCCTGTTCACCGGGAGAATATCAACAGCAAGTACGCTTGAAGTTGGCCGCTGAAAAAATACGGAATGGTAAGACTGTCTCTGAAGCTTGTTACGATGTTGGTTTTAATGATCTCAGCCATTTCAGTCGACGCTTCACACAATTTTTTAGTTGCTCTCCTAGCCGATACAGAGCTAAGAACTTTGTTAAAAAGACAGCGAATTAACCATCAATCTATTAGACAATGTTAACGCTTATTGATAGCATATCAGAGTGTTTTACTCAGTAATTCATTAAGTCATCTAAACAGTGACTTTATCTTTATATTCAACGAAGATTAAGGAAAAATTATGAGCGTTTTAGTAACAAAAAAAGCCCCAAAATTCACGGCAGCAGCAGTGATGCCTGATAACAGCATTAATGAAAACTTTTCATTGTCTGACTACAAAGGTCAATATGTTGTTTTATTCTTTTATCCACTAGATTTTACTTTCGTATGTCCATCGGAAATCATTGCCCATCATCACCGCGTTGCAGCATTTAAAGAGCGTGGCGTTCAAATTATCGGTGTCTCAATTGATTCACAATTTACTCACCTAGCATGGCGTAATACACCTGTAGACAAAGGTGGTATTGGTCAAATTGATTTTCCACTAGTTGCTGATACTGATCAAAAGATCATGAAAAAATACGGCGTTAAACACCCAGCAAGCATTGCTTTACGTGGTTCTTTCTTAATTGATAAAGAAGGCGTTGTTCGTCATCAAGTTGTTAATGACTTACCTTTAGGTCGTGAAGTAGACGAAATGTTACGTTTGGTTGATGCACTTCAATTCACTGAAGAACATGGTGAAGTTTGTCCGGCAGGTTGGCAAAAAGGTGATGATGGTATGACACCTGATGCAGCAGGTGTTGCTGATTACTTAGCTAAACATGGTGAGGAACTGTAATAGTTCACTGCATATAGATACAAAAAAGCCCCGATAATCGGGGCTTTTTTTTGCCCAGAGTTTGGTTGGGCGATGTTACAAAATTCAAGCGTTAGTTAAACGCGATTTTTCTCTCTGATTTCATCCAATGTTTTACAGTCAATACACAAAGTAGCTGTTGGACGAGCTTCAAGGCGACGAATACCGATATCAGTACCACATGATTCACAGTAGCCGTAATCACCTTTATCCAAGTCTTCCAGTGATTGTTTGATTTTCTTGATGAGTTTACGTTCACGATCACGAGTGCGAAGTTCAAGTGTGAATTCTTCTTCTTGTGTTGCACGATCATTTGGATCTGGGAAATTAGCGGCATCATCTTGCATATGATGCACTGTGCGATCGACTTCTTCCATCAAATCTGTTCTCCAGCCTTCAAGAATAGTTCTGAAGTGGCTGGTTTGATCTTCGTTCATATATTCTTCACCCTTTTTTTCTTTATAGGGTGAGACTTTTGCATCAATCTGTGTTGATCCCATGTAAACCTCAAATGTCTTTTTTCGAAATTAAGGGCGAATTTTATAACAGAATAAGCCCTAGCGTGCAAAAATTTGATATTATTTTAACTTATTCTAAACTAGAAAAACGAGATATGAAGCAATTAAAAGCAGTAATCTTTGATGTTGATGGTACTTTGGCTGAAACAGAGCGTGATGGACACCGTATTGCCTTTAACCGCGCATTTTCTGAAAGTGGTCTTGATTGGAACTGGGATGAAGGGTTATATGGTGAATTATTAGCTGTTACCGGCGGCAAAGAGCGGATACGTTATTTTCTTTCTCACTTTCATACCGACTTTCAATACCGAGGGGATATTGAAGAGTTAATCATTAACTTACATGCAATAAAGACCCGTCATTATGTTGCATTGTTAGAAGAGCATGCCATTGGTCTGCGGCCAGGTGTTATACGATTGATGGATGAAATCCGTGATGCTGGTATACAACTTGCGATTGCGACAACGACAACACCTGCCAATGTGATGGCTTTGGTGAAAAGTACATTAGGTGAACAAGCATTAGACTGGTTTGACTGTATTGCGGCAGGAGATATCGTACCTGCAAAAAAACCAGCGCCGGATATTTTTGATTACTGTTTGGAACAAATTGGTCTGTCTGCAGATGAGTGTCTGGTATTTGAAGATTCAGCCAATGGCGTATTGTCTTCTTTCGGTGCCAAAATACCAACAGTGGTGACACTTAATAACTACACTCAGCATGATGATTTTAGTGGTGCTATTACGGTATTAGATCATTTGGGTGATCCAGACAATCCATGCCAAGTGATTTCGGGTGAAAAGATCAAAGGTGAATATGTAACTGTTGAGGATTTAAGACAGTTACACTCAAATGGCTAACAGCAACATTTCACAACGATCAAAAGATATAACGCCATTTCATGTGATGGATATTCTGGCTCAAGCTAAAAAGCTTGAAGCACAGGGCGAAGATATTATTCACATGGAAGTAGGTGAGCCTGATTTCACAACACCACAGCCCATTATAGATGCTGGTATAGCAGCTTTAAAATCAGGCCAGACACATTACACACCGGCATTAGGCTTGCCTGAGTTACGTGATGCGATATCCGATTGGTATCAACGACGTTACCACGTCAATATTTCATCTGAGCGTGTTGTGATAACGCCAGGAGCTTCTGGTGCATTATTATTGGTTATGGGCGCACTGCTGGAGCGAGACCAAAAAGTATTATTAGCTGATCCCGGTTATCCATGTAACAGAAATTTTGCCAGATTTGTCGAAGGCAAAGCACAGTCTATTGCTGTGGATGAATCAACTAATTATCAATTAACATCATCACTTATTAATAAACACTGGGATACTGATACGACCATGGCTTTGGTTGCTTCACCATCAAATCCCACAGGTACCATTTTATCTAAACAGGATCTAACAGAATTAGCTGATGCAATTCGTGTTAAAAAGGGTCATTTTGTTGTGGATGAAATTTATCATGGCCTGACCTATGATGACACTGAAGTGTCAACCATTCTGACTATAGATAATGACGCATTTGTAATTAATAGCTTTTCTAAATTTTTTGGAATGACAGGCTGGCGATTAGGCTGGTTAATAGTACCCGATGAATATGTATCTGTGATGGACCGTTTGGCACAAAATCTATTTTTATCTGCACCTACTATGTCACAATATGCAGCACTTTCTGCGTTTAGTACTGAATCACTGGATATTTTAGAACAACGTCGTCAAATATTTGAACAACGTAGAAATAGCTTATTGCCAGCATTACAGACAATGGGCCTAGATGTAAAAACAACGCCACAGGGAGCATTTTATATTTATGGTGATTGCAGTGCATTCCTTAATGAACAACACCCGGACAGTATGGCTTTGAGCAAGTTCTGGTTACAACATGCGAGGGTAGCAGTAACTCCTGGCAATGACTTTGGTAGCTATTTAGCTGAACAATATATCCGTTTTGCCTATACAAATGATGAGCAACGACTGTTGGAAGCTGTTGAGCGAATTAGCACTATTTACAAGTAAAAAATTAGGAAATGAAATGACAAACTCAAAGATTATTTATACCAAAACTGATGAAGCTCCAGCATTAGCAACCCAGTCTTTGTTACCTATCATTAAGGTATTTACTCATGCTGCGGATATAGATATTGAACTCAGTGATATTTCATTATCAGGGCGTGTTATTGCTAGTTTTCCAAGTTATTTAACTGAAGTTCAACATATCGACGATGCGCTGGCAAAGCTGGGAGAATTAGTATTAAAACCAGATACTAATATTATAAAATTACCCAATATCAGTGCTTCAGTTCCACAGTTAAAGGCGACGATTAAAGAACTGCAACAAAAAGGCTATAACTTACCTGAATATCCAGAAGACCCACAAAATGATGAACAGAAAAAGATTAAGGCTCAATACGATAAAATTAAAGGCAGTGCTGTTAATCCGGTTCTTCGTGAGGGCAACTCTGACCGGCGTGCTCCAGCTGCAGTAAAAAACTATGTTCGCACACATCCACATTCGATGGGTACATGGAGTGCCGATTCAAAAACTCATGTTGCAAGTATGTCTGATAATGATTTCTTTGGCAGTGAAAAGTCGGTGATTTTGGCGAGTGCAGGCAATGTACGGATAGAGTTAACAGATGAGATGGACAATATCAACGTATTGAAACAATCCACGCCTGTGCTTGTAGGTGAAGTGATAGATGCAACAGTAATCAATAAGAATGCACTGCGACGTTTTATTGAAGCTGAAATTGAGAGTGCAAAGCAAGAGGGTGTTTTATTTTCTGTTCATTTAAAAGCAACAATGATGAAGGTGTCAGACCCTATTATTTTTGGACACTTTGTTACGGTTTTTTATAAAGATGTCTTTGAAAAACATGCGGCAGTTTTTGAAGAAATTGGTATTGATGTCAAAAATGGCCTAGGTGATGTTTATGCCAAGATAAAGACACTACCTACTGATAAACAAGCTGAAATTGAGGCTGATATACAAGCTGTTTATGCTAAACGACCAGATTTAGCTATGGTGGACTCTGATAATGGCATTACTAATTTACATGTTCCATCAGATGTCATTATTGATGCCTCTATGCCTGCCATGATCCGGTCTTCTGGACAAATGTGGAACAAAGAAGGCGAACAGCAAGATACCAAAGCAGTTATCCCTGACCGTTGTTATGCCGGTATTTACCAAGAAACGATAGCATTTTGTAAAAAATATGGAGCATTTGATCCGACTATTATGGGAACAGTACCTAATGTTGGTTTGATGGCACAAAAAGCAGAAGAATATGGTTCGCATGATAAGACTTTTGAAATTCCAGCAAATGGAACTGTGCGAGTTGTTGATGATAATGGCAATACGCTAATTGAACATAAAGTTGAAGCCGGAGATATCTGGCGTATGTGTCAGGTCAAAGATGCCCCTATTCAGGATTGGGTGAAATTAGCAGTTAACAGGGCACGTTTAACTGGTACTCCAGCTGTGTTCTGGTTAGACAAAAACAGAGCTCATGATGCACAGATCATTGCTAAGGTTGAAAAATACTTGCCTAAGCATGATACAGATGGCTTGGATATTCGTATTTTGTCACCACAAGATGCAATTCGCTTTTCACTGGAACGCATAAAAAATGGTGGAGATACAATCTCGGTAACAGGTAATGTATTACGTGATTATTTAACCGACCTATTTCCAATTCTTGAATTGGGTACCAGTGCAAAAATGTTATCCATTGTGCCACTTATGAATGGTGGTGGTTTGTTTGAAACAGGTGCCGGTGGCTCTGCTCCTAAACATGTACAGCAGTTTGAAAAAGAAAATCACTTGCGCTGGGATTCTTTAGGAGAATTTTTGGCTTTAGCAGCATCGTTGGAACACTTAAGTAACACTACAGGCAATAAAAAAGCACAGTTACTAGCGGATACATTAGATAAAGCGACAGGTGAGTTTCTGGATAACAATAAATCACCTTCTCGTAAGGTTGGAGAACTTGATAATCGTGGTAGTCACTTCTATCTGGCTCTTTACTGGGCTCAAGCTTTGGCAGCGCAGAATGATGATGTTGAACTACAAAATTATTTTGCAGGTTTGGCAAAAACATTAACAGACAATGAAGATAAAATTGTTGCCGAGTTAAATGCTGTCCAAGGTCAAATAGTGGATCTTGATGGTTATTACTTTATTGATGAAATATTAGTAGCTAAAGCCATGCGACCAAGTGCTACTTTAAATAGTGCAATCGACCATATGGGCTAAAACTAACTGCTCATAATCATTGCAATAAAAACAGCTATACCAAGAGTTGTTGAGACTAAAGTAAGCTTGCGTAATTTTGGTGTTTGCAATGCCATAATAAAACCCGTGACAAGCAATAAAAGTAAGCCAGTAGCCAACACGACTGCATACACTTTAAACGGGCTGCCACCTTTTGCTTTGTGTAATTGAACAAACTGCCGATACCAGCTGGTATTCTTTATTTTCAATTTTGCAATGAGTGGTTGTGCAGTTGGTTCCAACATCACATCCTTAGTTGAACCTGACCATTCCAGCCTAAAAGAAGTACCAACTTCTTTTATTTTAGCTTTCCCAGTTGGTATCGATATATTTCGTTCTTTTAATTCTTTTTCTGTTAGAGCAACAAGCTCTATGAGTTGTCCTTGAAGTGGAGTTTGAAGATGTAGTTTGTGAACAGTAGTTTCATAGCTACCTTTTATACCCCAAGTATAAAGAGAGCCGGTTACAAGAAACATAATTACAGCTGGCAAGATAAAGGTAGCCAAAACCGTATGCACTTTCATAAGTGTTAATCGATCAAATATTGCCATTTCAGATTGCTCCAGATATGTTTTTAAATAGCCATTTAAAATATTTATTCTTCAATATTAGGCACTAAACTGAAAGTAATTAAAAGAAATACTCTCATATGAATTAATACTGATACCGATAGCTGAGTTTATAGAAAATAAATTACTTTAGTCCTTCAGATTTTCCAAGTAGAGAGCCGTTGCCCCTGCAACAGCAGCAGGTATCACCAAGAAATTCACAAGGGGAATCATGGTTGCTCCAAGTGTTGCCAATCCAAATCCGAGTGCAAGCGAACGTTTTTGTCGTAGTAGGGCACGTTGTTGTGGAAATTTGAGTAGATGATTTCCCATTGGATAATCATGGTAATCAATGGCTAACATCCAACTAGAGAAGGCGACCCATAATACGGGAGCGATAATATTGATGACAGGTATCCATGACAAGATAAAAAGTGGAACCATCCACAATAGGAGATAAATAATCTTACGAATTTCATTCCATAAC
>Ga0164311_10000370_pt1 | contig 19205 bp, 12 predicted proteins | sample GuaBasSedimGuay2_FD_121796 | JGI IMG/M metagenome (GOLD analysis project Ga0164311, IMG submission 121796) | Subseafloor sediment microbial communities from Guaymas Basin, Gulf of California, Mexico - Guay2, Core 4569-9, 9-12 cm | ecosystem: Environmental > Aquatic > Marine > Hydrothermal vents... | reverse complement strand
TTTTTCCATACTATAAAACCAGTATCTGAATCTATAACTCTATATTTATGGTTGTATGTAGACTCAACCTCGAAGCCTGCTTTTGTAGTTATTTTTTTTACAAGCTTTTTACCATTCCAAACAAAATGTGATGTGGCTTCCATATCACCAAATTCGTTTCTAAGATCACATTTATATTCTTTTTCTTTTTGTGCTATGCATGTTGGGTCATCGTATAAATCAAATAATTCTTTAATTGTCAATAGACCGTGCTCTGTAAATAAATAAGTATCTTCTACACAGCATTTTCCTCCAGACGGCGGACCAAAAATTTCATAAACTCTCCCAAGAGCCATACCACCCCTACCAAGCGCTGCATCCAATGATAAACTTCCTGTCGAAACTGTTTTAATAAATAAATCTTTTTGGTCGCCCATTACTCCTATAACTGCTCCATATTTCTTACGAATAGCGGCCTTTGCTGTTTCCATAGTTTTTGGGGACGTTGCTTTTTTCTTTTTCTTTGCCATAAATTATTTCTCCTTCTCTAAATTTTCTATTATATCGTCTAAATTGTATCCCAAAGAATCCTTCCCATATTTTTTAATATACATTTCAGCACATTTTTCTTGGGCTTTCTCATCCTCTGCCTCTTTTAATTTCTTTCTCTTTTTATTTATAATAGTTATAGCTTTAGAAGTTATCCAACCACAATTTTCTTGACCAAACATCTCAAAATTCATTGGTAAATTAAATTTAAAATCTGGTTCATATTCAAAAACTGTTAAAATTATTTCCGCGCATTCAGCCAATGCTTGCTTTTTATCCAAACCAGATGCTTTTACACGAGCATTTAAAAATCGTTTAGCTATAGCTCTATCTTTATTTAAATTCATATAAACAGATTGTTCTGGATGATTACGTTTCAAAAGTTCATAAAATAAATTGAACAAATCATCAATTTTATTAGCCTTAAATCTATATAGATGAGGATCTATTATCCTATACCCTAGATCAGCCAAAAAATTCTTACAGGCCTGCACCAAATCACCAGAATTATATCCTATAAGTTGAATCTGATCGAGATTATCAATACACTTCTTAATTTCATCAACTAACTTTTCATTCATAATTATTTCTTTCTTCTTCTAACCGGAGTCATTAGTGAACTTTGATTACCTTGAGTTTTAGAATCAAATATAAGAACCCCATTTGAATCAGAGAACTTCAATACTAATTCATCATCATCTATAGATTCTATTGTTTTCTTCAAAATTCTACCATTAACATCTACAACATATTCACCATTAAAATCTACGTTTTTACTATATGTAAAACTAGAGGTATCACTATAAATCTTTAGCTTTTTGTTTTTAACTTCAATTGTAATTCTATTATAATCATCCGAATCCAGAATTTCCTGGATAGGTGCTATTGAAGATAAAATAATTTTTTTGTCTAATGACATTATATTTGAAAAAGCCTCTAGTGTAGAACGGTATTCCGGATAATCACGACCCAAATCCATCCTTCCTTCCACATAAACATTTCCAAATTTAGCTCTTATTTTTCTTTCACTTGTTTCTATAAACAATTGAGTATCATCATTAGGAAGAATAACTTGCAGTGCCGACATGAAATCATATCTAACACTAAATCCACCCACATAGCCCGTATTATTCTGAACTTTATATTCTGATAATTGAATCCCATTTGTTCCAACAAAACGAATATAATCCTTATCAAAATCGATTTTCATGTTCTGAATTGCACTTCTAACCTCATTAGGACTAATTGCGTATATAACTTTATTTATAGCAGTCCTCATTATAGCAGAATTCATTGTAAAAGTAGCCTGGCCAAAGCTATCAGGCTTAAGAACTCCAAAAGGATTGTGAAGATCTAATCTGATTTTATTTTTTGATGAGGAACCGTCTTCAAATATAACATCTATACTAATATGGACGGCTTTATCTGTGGATTCAATTATGACTTCCTTAGCACCAAAGCTTCCATTCCAAAAAATGAAGGGAACTATAAATGAAAATAACTTATTAAAAACTACAGAGGCACTACCTTGTTTCTTCACACTGCTGTGTTTAGAAACATATTCAATAGCTATTGAACCGTTGTTAGCTAAAAATTTAACACCCTCATTAGTAGTTTCTATGTTTATTTGTCCGGTGGGATCTTCTGTGTTACGTTTGGCTATTTTTCCAAACAATTTTACTATGTATTGCAATTCATCAACACCAATACTAAATTCCATATCCTATTCCTTTCTTAATTAATCTTTATTCTTTTCCTTCTCCACTATATTATATTACAAAAACTCGCTTTTGTTAAGGAGTTTTTTTATTTTTTTTAAAATAAATCCATTTTTATATAAAATAATTGCTAATTTTCTTATATTAAACATATTTTTTATTAAAATGGTTTTGGGCCAATCATCTTAGAACCTACTCTAATATAATCATTATTTTTGATTTGTCAAGTATTTTTTTCAAATTATTTCTAAATCTGTATCAGTTCCTACAACAACATCTCCATACCCAATGCCTGTTACCTCAAGATTAAGGTTGTTATGTTCTTGAATTGTTCTTCTTGTATTAATACGACTTTGTAAATTTACCCAACCACCAGATGGATTAATGTACGTTGTTAAATCTCTCTCAGGATAATCAGTTACAAAATCTATAGCATATTTCATAGCTTCATCTATACTTTCAAAATCAGTTAAATCATATATGTACTTAAGTCTATGTAACTTTCTTTTAGTATCTAACTTCACATTCATCGGAATATAAGACTTAACATCAAGAATCCATCTATCCAACTTATCGGCTTTCCAAGCTCGGCTACCTGTTTTACTATAATGATAATCATCAACAATTGATTTAAATGATATTTCTACCATTTCAAACCACTCAACTGCTCCAGCATGTGTGAAATGGCAAACTTTTTGTTTGTTTTTTACATTAGCAAAATAATGTGGAGTTAAATTACTACCATAAATATAAACGGGTAAATCTTCACTTCTATAAATCCCGTTAATATATGTAGACAAACCAACAGACTCTCTGAATATTTTCAAATAGAAAGGTAATTTATCTATAAATCTATAACTCTCTGTAGCTATAGATAAATTAATTGGAAGTTTATTAATAAAAGAATAAGTATTCATATAACCAATTTTAACACCTAGATTTCTAGTAACTGTTTCATACTTCTTACCAACTATCACCATTCCAAGCTCTGTTTTATATATAGCTCTCGCATAAGCAGCTAAATTGCTTGAAGCTGACCATATACATGAAGGATTTATAACCATTGATAAATCTGAATGCTCCATGGTTATCACCGATACAATAGAAGACAGCCTAATCGTCTTAGGATATATAGTTATAGATAAATTTGCAGTCTGTCCTAAACAATTTAAATAAATAGGTAAATCAATAGCACTTATACCAAAAATAGAAGCTGTAAGATCACTAGCATATTTACCATCCACATAAATCCTTAAATCAGAGGGAGTAGCAAGCCCTGTCACAGCCTTTATATAAATTGGCAATTCTTTATAATTATTAGTTGGATTTATAATAGCTCTAAGATCATATTTACCATAAATACCGTTAATAATTGCACCTAAATTTAATTCATCCCAACCATGAATATAAATTGGAAGATTCTGTGAAGGCACACCATAAACATACATTGGTAAATCTTTCAGATAAGTAGCTCTTATTATAACTGGAAGATCTTCGTATCCAAAACCTCTTATGTACGCACCTAAATCTGAATAAGCTTCACGTACCCAACCTTTCAATATAACATTCAAATCCTTCGCCGGTTCTGATGCTATATTTATTGGTAAATTACTTTGTTGAATAGCATAAAAATATGCTTGTAAATCTCGTTGATCCCATCCATATATATTTATAGGTAAAGATTTCATTGGCCATACATTCAAATATATAGGCAGATCTACTGGAGGAACGCTGGTAATTGAAATTGGTAAATCTACACCTGTTAAACCTTTTATATAAATGTCTAAATATTTTTCTACCCAACCGTGAATATTAATTGGTAAATCTTTATAATCAGTTTGAAAAACATTAACATATGCTAAAAGATTTGCTGGATTTTCTCCAAATATTGAAGCTGGAAAATCTTCTGTAAACACTCTTCCTATAAACATTCCTAAATTTTTGGTTTCGTGATATATAATCTTTTCTATACCCTCTATAAAGAAACCTAAATCTCTAATACCACCATAATAACATCTGCCTTTTAAAATTTGAACACCGTATTGGCTATAACCCACAACATACTCTTCACAGTATTTTAAATAAGTATATGTAGTATCTCTGTACAATCCCATTACGTTTATAGCTACAGCTAAATCACTGCTGCTAGAATAGGTTGTTCTTGACTCCCAATTTAAAACAACATTACCAAATGTCCGAGGAGTATAACCCCCAGGATAGAATTTGAGAATAATATTTCTCATTTCTTGGGTTGTATAATTACCTATTGTTGTCATTATACTATATATCTCCTATACATGGTTACCTGATACCAACTTGTGTGCCGTTCACGATCTTTATTAACATCAAATAATAATATATAAAATTCCATTTCAAACATTTTTTAACAATATTTAAATTAAATTTTTTATTCATATTTCTTATTCACTAGGTTTTAAATGATCATATATCAAAGCATTGGTTTTAGTAACGTCAACACCAGAAACAGTACTGGTATATAGACCAACAATATAATGATAATCATTATATGAAGTCTCTATAGAAAATACTCCACTTTCAGTGGTTGAAATATCAGACCCAATTAACTCCCCGGTTTCTCTTAAATAGAGTCTAACTGGAACACCTGATACTGAAGCATCATTAATTTGTGTTTGACCAGCACATAAAAATCTATTTGTAAAAGTATAAGTATCGCTCGTATCTTCACTACCGCTACTTGTTGCTGTCATATACCATTGATAGTCTATCCCCGATGGTGTTGGCATTACAACCCCTGCTGATTGACCGCTTTGAACACCAGAAACAGTATTTATAACACTGTCAGCATATGCATCATAAAAAATGGCGTCATAAATATAATTATCTGCCGCTCCTGTTATAGTAGTTGTTAAATATAATTGTGTGGTTATACCGTATACTTTAGACAAATCAGTTGGTATTGGATTACTGAAATAAAACATTATAGTTTCATCACTAAAAGTAATTAAATCATTCCAATTACTGTAATAAGTGGCTTTACGCCAAGCAGCATTTCTTTCAGTGGTAGAAATACGAAGCTCATCCACCCTACCAGATAAAGCATGCGGGCCACTAGTGCTACAACCGATATAATTGGCAGTACTTGCTCCAATACTTTTACCTGTTACATCACCAGTGGTTCCTGATTTTGAATTATTAATATAAGCCTTTAATTCATTTCCAGAACGAACAGCAAAAAATTGTTGATAAACAGAATTTGTAGTTACAATACCAGTTACATTATCAGTTCCATCTATTATTATCCTTGCAGCAGTCGCATTATCAAAATAAGGTACATGTAACTTATTAACTGATGAATAATTACACCAAACAGTCCCATTTGAAATAGGATAAATTATATGCTCAATTGTAAAATCATCTGTACCAAAATCAAAATCGGCACTATTCTCCAAATCTATTCTATCACCAGTTCCAGTTCCATCAAACTCTATTGCCTTACCAATTTGCCCATCAATTAAATCATTAGATCCTATAGCTGCTCCTGGATCTCCATGATGTTCATTACTTGTAGAATCCAACATACAATATCCAATACCTGTTGGATCTTGAGCCATATGCCAAACACCTATGAAATCATCATCCCAAACATTTTGTGCTGCTGAATCACCTGTATCACCAATATAAGTTGTGTTTCCACTAACAGTGGCATCATAATAAAGATAAAGAGTTGTGTCTGTACCTGAAGTGATTGTTGGAACCTTGGTCCAAAGAATAGCTTGTTCATTGTCCCAATCCCAACTTTCTATTTCAACATATAATTGATTATAACTTGAATCGGTTATGGCTATATTTTTGGTTCCAGAAATTGCTGATAGTTCATCAAAAACAGGTGTAGCATCAAATCCAGTTTGACCTGTTCCAGAGGACAAAGTTATATTAACTGGAAAATTCGTAAGATCTTCATCTACTTTTGAACTATCTATGGTTAATATTAATTTTTGATTTTCATTCCAGCCACCGAGTCCCATTTACTTTTCCTCCAAACATCCACATTTAAAACCTTTATGATATTTCTATTTATTTCTAGCAACTAATGATAAAACACCATTATCTCCCCATTATATATTTATATCTACTATATCATTTTGTTCTAATGTCTCATTCGCAGCGCCGGCGTGCGTTATTGTATAATAATCAATTAATTTTTTATTTTTTAAATCTATTATAGAAAATGCAGATAAAGAAGCAATGTACAGTTTTCCAACACCAATAGCTGAATTCAAATCAGCGTATACTGCTGTAAAATTATTATCTCCTCCCACTATGATATTATAAACGGTCGCCATAATTACCCCCATTTACATAGTAATTTAACTTCTCTTTATTTATATGATAAATATATTTTTTATTAATAATTGCCTTATACCAACTTATATGCCATTCTCGATCTTTATTTGCGCGTGAATTACACGAAGTACATAATGTTATTAAATTTTGTGGTTCACAATTTTTCTTATTATAATCAATGTGATGGATACAAAGTTTATGAATGTTGTGCCAACAATCTGGATTCAAACATTTATACCCATCTCTTTCTTTAATTGATTGCTTAAACTCTTTATCTAACCAAATATCACAGTAAGGCTCACAGGAAATACCACCTTTCCAACAACCATGTTGATGACCACACCCTCTAAATTTTTTACAAACACCACACTGATTTCCAATCACTCCATCTAATACTGTGCTTATGCCCTTCTGGACAAATATATTTTAATTTCTGATGAGCATTTTTATATATTTTAGTTAATAGTTTATAATCTTCTTTTTCAAATTCCTTTTTAATAAAATCAATAGTTAATTTTACAGTTCCAAAACAATAATAACATCTACTTCCTTGCTGCCAATCAGACCAAGAAATATTGTGGTTATGTCCTTCTGGACAGATATACTTCAACTTTTGTTGATTATTTTTGTACTCATCAGTCAACAAAATATAATTTTCTTTTTCAAATTGTTCTTTAATAAATTCAATAGTTGGTTTTCCTTGACCATCACAATAAGGGCATCTATGTCCTCTATCCCAAACATTCCAAATTGTAAAATGTTTATGCCCTTCAGGACAAATATAATCAAGTTTTTGTTTATTATTTTTATATTTTTTAGTTAAAAGTATATATCCTTCTCCCTCAAATTCTTTTTTTATAAACTCAATGGTGTGTTTTATATTACCATAACAATATGGGCATCTCCTTCCACTTTGCCACTTAGCCCAACTTATTTTACATTTATGCCCATTTGGACAAATATAATCAAGTTTAGAATGCGCTCCTATATATGTCTTACTCAACAAAATATATCTTTCTTTTTCAAACTCATTTTTAACAAATTTATAGGATAATCTTTCCATTTTTTATTCCTTTACATAATAAATTACATATTGATTAGTTTCTTCTGATATAATATATACTCCACTAGACGTAGCAAGAAAAATAGTATTATCAATCCCATTATCAGAGGTATTCTCTGTTATAAATATATCATTAATTTCTATACCTGCCGACAAAATATTTCTACCAGCCTCGTAAACATAATCAGGCACTGTCCAATCCCATAAAGGCTTATCTACCCTATTAAGAGACCACAAATCACTTTCTCCGCTGATAGTAGCCCCACTAACACTTGTATAATAAAATTTACCTGTAGAAGTTACAAAACATTTTCTCGCGCCTGAAGTTGTTGTTGTACTTCTATACATGGTTGGCTTTCTATAATAAACATCAACGCCAGAACTTGTGCAACACATTAAATAATCATCTCCATAACCATGAATATATCTCACATTTTGAGATGATATTCCAAAAGAAGATACATAATCTGTTAAACAAGTTATTAAATCTGATGGACTGCTTACTGTTCCGCTTATACATGTTTTATAAAAGTATTTTATTCCATAATTAGAGGTTCCCAAAAAAACCATACTATCACTAGCCCAAACAGAATTAAAGCCAAAACTTGGCTCTATATAGGCAATTTTCTCCTCAGAATCGATTTCTATAACCTCTAGCCCAGAATCATGTGCCACATAAACATAATCATCATCTTTCCATATTTGGTTTAAAGTAAAACCTGTATACTCAAAATCATATATAGTTCCAGAAGCTGAAGGTGGTGTATACCCATCTTCAATAAAATTAAATGTTCCACCATTTATTACAATCATAAGTTAAACTCCTGGATCTATTCTATCATGCGCTATCAGATCATAAGTTTCACTTAATAGCGGTAATATTACTATAAAATGATAATCATTATAATAACTACTTAATTCAAAATAGCCTGTAGAAGAATTCGATGTCGCTGTATCCATTAATTCTCCAGTAGATCTCCTAAACAAATGAACGGTCCTTTCAGCCGGCGAACCTTCCACTTGAACATACCCATTAAATGTAAATATAGGTGTTGTTGATTCTATATTAGAATAAGTTATAAGATTATCTTCACTGCTTTTATAAGTCACTTCTGACCAAACGGCATTTCTTTCTGTAGTGGATAATCTCGCCTCATCTATATAATCATTATGATAGAATATAGTAGTACCCATATGACGTCCATATCCTATAGTCATTGCTTGACCAGAATCACCAACCCCAGTGGTAAAAACATTTCCAACATTATTAATATTAATAAGTGATTTAGCATCACCATTTACATATAAAATAGGCGACGCACCAGCACCTGGAAAATAACAAGACGTATAATAATACTCACTACCGCTCAAAGTAGAATTCCAATATGAATTCCAATAATTACTACCGTTATATTTAAAACCTATTTCTACACAATCATTGTTTCTAGTCCTTATACTCCAACCCATACCATTCGAAGAATTCCATTTTCCAAATAAAGTTCTATGATTACTGTCCGGATTGGCTCTAAAAAAAACTTCAAAATTAAAATTACTAGTTACAGCTAAAGTAGTGTCATGAGCAACATCAACACCATCATTATTACCATCAAAATCAATTGCTTTGCCAATTTTACCATCAATCAAATCATTTGAATTCATACTACCAGTAGATGAACCATGATTAGCATTTCTTGTTGAATCTAAAATATCTGTTGTAGGATCTTGATGCATATGATAAACAGCCTTAAAATCACTATCCCAAACATCCCATACTGGATTGTTCCAATAAGTGCTTCGCATAATTCTACTATTAGAACCATCATGACCAACATACCACATTATATTATTACCACCATCATCTAATACCCAAGGCATATATACCCAATTAGTATCATAAGTCCCTTCATTATTAGTATCTAAATCTAATTCGGGCGTTGCCCAAGTTGTACCATTAGGAGATGTAGTTTTTAAAATTCTATAACCATTAGCAGCGGAATAGCCGGAATACCACATGACATATGACCCATCATCTTGATTTATTACATACGGAAATATAGCATGAGTAGTATCATAGGTCCCTTCTAAATTATAATTTAAAACCATTTGATAATTAGACCAATTAATACCATTTACAGAAGTAGCATATATAATTCTATAATTACCAGCACTTGATGCACCATACCATATTTTATAAGAAGTATCTGATTCTTTAACTACACAAGGACATTGTGCATGTAGAATATCATAAGTTCCTTCTTGATTTATATTTATAACCATTTGAAAATTAGACCAATTAATACCATCAGTTGAAGTTGCGTATATAATTCTATAATTAACATTATTAAAACCAGCATACCACATTTTATAAGAAGTATTCGACTCTTTAATTACACAAGGACGCGTAGCTCTATGAGTATCATAAGTTCCTTCAGAACCTTTAGCTACAGCTATTTGATGCCCTGTCCAACTTATACCATCAACAGAAACTGCATATAAAATATGCCAACCTATTCCATCATAACCAGCATACCACATTTTATAAGAAGTATTCGATTCTTTAATAACTGAAGGGTGGGCTACATTATTAGTATCATATGTACCTTCAATATTATAATTAACAACCATTTGATAATCTGTATCATTTATCTCTGCAACATATCCCACATTACCACTACTTGTTGTACCACTATATGTAGCATCGTAATAAAAATATAAATCAGTATTTACAGAAGAATAAACACTAGGCACTTTTGTCCATAAAAAAGCCCTTTCCTCAGTATTATTCCAATATTCTATTTCAACAGGGCATTGTGTTGTTCCATCATCTAAAGTCACAGCTATCTTTTTTCTATCGTCATATGACAATTCATCGAAAACACCTGTTACATCAAAATTAGTCTTTCCTGAACCAGATGTCAAAGTAATCATAACTGGAAAATCTGTAAGAGTACTATCAACATCACTTGATGCAATTGTCATTTTAAATCTATTATAAAATCCATTCAACCAAGCCATAATTTATTCTCCTAAGTCACATTTATATCTTCTATAATACCTGATATAGTTGTGTATGATACTAATTCATCGTTACAAACTATATTTACCCCTTCATTTGTTATAAAAACATGACCGTTATCAAAAGTTGTGTTATTTAAAGCCCAAATGTTATTATAATTATCAGAATCGCCGCTTAGAATTCTATGAGTATGAATTTCTGATACTTTTTCAACCATTTCCCATTCTGATATTCCCATTTTATCTACATTGCCATTCCAATTACCAGAACAAGTTACTTTATAAGAATAATAACTATTTATATTTTCAAATGAATATCTTTGCCACCGGCCCCAAACATAATCATAAAAAGGAGTATATGTATTTGCTGTAGACATTATCGTGTCCCATTCATCCAATCCATTTGAACCTTTTATTGTTATCTGTTTGGGAAAATAAACTTCATTAGAATCAAACACTACAGGTCTTAATCTCACTTGAGAAATTACCTTCTTTTCACGAAAATCATTATATTTATACATCTCCCATTCCTGTAATGAAGCATTTTCACTACCATAAGTATCTATTATTTCTAATTTATAATACCTAAAACGTCTATCATTATAAAAGTAAATAGGCTGCCAATTAAGAGTATTATTAAAGGTACCTGTATACAAAGTTTCCCAATCACTGTCTTCAGCCGTTCTAAAATTAGAATATAATCCTTTAAAATTAAAATTTTTGATCATTCCACCAGCAACTGTACGTGCTTTAACTGACAAACACCCAACGTCAATTCTATCATCACCAAAATCAATGCATACATAACCGCTAGTACTGGTTGACTGAAAATAATCATTACCCCACACATCAGTATCACTATCTGATAATTTACTTGCGTTTTTCCAGCCGACATGCCCAGAATCATAATGTAAATAATTTGTGGATACTAAATTATCCGCCGAGCGAGCAAAATCTATAATTAAATCTATACCACTCACTACTGTATTAGAATCACTAAACCAACAATCGTCAGAAGTATTATAATCATTATCAGAAAGCTTATAAGGATCTCCGCCAAAACTACTATAGTGATAATAATTAATACTTGTTAAATCTGAATCATATTGTGTATAATCTATTGTTTGATGATCTATTTGTTCCCAAGGTACAAGAAGATCACTTGTATCAAAATTATATGGATCGGTTACAGTAAACTCTCTTATAATAACCCAATCTATATCTGTATAAGGCGCGCTTGAGTCTTCCCTACCATAAATTCTAAAATAAGTAACCCTTGTATCACCATAAACCTGCCTTTCAATAGAATCCTCATAATCGACATAACTATTTCTATTTTTCATTGATTGATGAACCTTGTCTGTTGGTTCATGATACGCTATAAAATTTTCTGAGTAACTATCACTTTCTAATCCTTTCTGATCTCCTGTGTAATTTACCCAATTAGAACTGTTCAATACATTACTCCGCCTATCATTACCTCCTTCAATATAATAATCATATCCAAAATTATTCTCCGTTCCATAAAATCTCCATCTGTGTGTTGTATAATCACTACTCCCGCCAGAATTCACGTAAATACCTTCTTCGACTATCCAATTAACTAAACCACTAAGCGGTGTGCCTTGTGCCTCTATATAACCATTAGTATAAATTCTCAATTTAGAATCAGATATACTAACAACACCACCATAAATCCATTTTGAATTAGGTGCATAGACAACAAATTCGGCTATATTTATATATTGGCCGCTTGTATGACAATAAACACGTAGATACCTAGTAGAAATGCTACCAAAATCATCTTGGGTATATGTTATATTTTCACTATCTTCATCTATTGCTGTTATTATATTAACAACGTTTGTTGTAAAAGCGTAATCATCTGCTGTCTGAACATAATAATGTTGTGGTCTATCTCCAAAACCAACTCTCTTTATTATTGTTATAAAACCAATACTATATACAGCCCCCAAATCTACTTTCCACCACTCATTAGAATTAGCATAAGTATGATTATAACTACCAATATTTCCATCTACAGCGTTCTCAGCAGGTACTCCAGCATAAGTGCTACTTTGAGCACATGTTTTATTTAATGCTAAATTAATATCACTAAAACTAGAATCAAACCCATCTGCAAAAACAAATCCCATAGAATCTATATCTGATATACCTGTATCATTGGGATTTCCCCAAAAAACATACAAAGTTTTAGTGTCATTAGCCTCTAACAAAGGTATCTTTAACCACACCGTACCAATTCTATAAGATACATTCCAAGAAGATATCCACATATTTAAAACACGTGAACCATTACCATATTCAGTTATTCTTAAATCCTTCCCATCTGACCTAGCCAACTCAAAATTAAAATTGGAAGAATTAAAAGTTAATTTAACAGGAATATCAGTATGATCTTCTCCATCAACTTCAGATATAGTTATTTCTTTCATATAAATATAATCATCAGTAGATATATCTGCTGCGTAATCTGACATTAAATATTAACCTCCTAAGGAGCTGGTAACTCCCACCAAACTCTTAACATAGATGAGTAATCTCCAGAAACAGTCATTCCGCTAGGAATACTTATTTTTAAATATAAGGTTTTACTTTGACTTGGTCCTATATCAATTAACTCAACACTATCTTGATAATATATATTTGCGACAGTTGAAGAAGGAACACTTGCATTAGGCCTTCGTAATGTTAGTTTAAGTTGACTGTAATCTTCGCGCGGAAGAAGAGCATTTTCTGTAACAGCTTTATTCCACTGCAAACTATTATTCCATACGGGATCATCTGATAAAGGAATAAGGTTTCCAAGAACTAAATCATCATACGGTATACTAATAGCACCCACATTAGCAGGAGTAGCGGTTTTACTTGCTCCGCCGGGGATATCATTACATAAAATACTTTTTTCAACACCCCCAGATAAATTACCTATATACTTAACATAATAATCTCCTGTAGCTCCTTCTTTACAATAAACCCATACACCTTCGCTCGTAGATATTAATCTACTAATATTAAAATCTTCTAAGTAAACAGAACTGTAAGTACTTCCATCCAAACGTACTCTTTTAACATATACACCATCAACTACCCATAAAAAATCCGTGTCATATGAATCATATTCCACATAATTTAAATCATAAGATATATCTAAATTAGTTATTGAATCTTCCAAAGTTCCTGAAGAATCTAATTTATATAAATTATTACCATCTATAAACCAACAACCACCATCGCTTGTAGCGCATAGCCCTCCTAAATCAGTGGTATATTCATAACTAAAATCAATCGTTCCTGATGAAGTTAATTTAACAACTGCTTGAGTCCCCACTACATTACAATACCATAATGAATCACTTCCTTCAACTATTCCAAAAGGCTTTGCTACAAAATTAGAAGTCATTTTACCTGAATTATAAACTACATTCAAACTAGAATCTAAATGTATTAACCAATAACCCTCATCACTTATAGCATAAGAATTATCTAAAGTCTCTGTTGAAGTATATGAATTAGGAATAAAATCAGTATAATTATATAACCAAATACCACCTTCATCGTCAAATTTTGCATCATATAAAGTAGATGCATAACATGCACCATATCCAGTTCTATAATTACCTACGGCTAATACTTTAAAACCTAACTGCTCACCAGCTGGAGATAATAAAATGACCTCTATCCTATAAGTATTATAATAAGGATAATAATTTCTTTCATGCGCTGTTATAACAGCCGATCTTTGTGTTTTCTCATCCCTAATAATATATACATAATCAAATGTGTAAGTTTGACTATAATATGTCCAAGAATTACCAAAATAACTACCTGTAGCACTATACGAATCATAAACTTCGGTATCAGTAGTTACAAGATAATCTCTATACCAAAACTGATTGGAATTACCAACACCTTCATAACACAGTCTTCTATAAGTCATATAATCAAGTGGTTTAGACTTACTACTTCTTATTTGTATAGTACTAATATAATCATCAGAATCAACAGCTACAATAGCTCCTGACACAGAGGTTTGCAACATATCTATATAAGCAAATCTGACTGAATCGTTTTTAAATATAGGTGTTGTGTATGTGCCTACAGTATAACCTGGATTTAAACGAAGCTTTCCATCCGCTATACCACTCGTACTTGTATTATTATATCTACCGCAATCCCAATTATTACCATTTGAAATAATATAATCTGTATTTCTTGCTGTTACCCAAGGTCCGGAAGACGATGCGGAAATGGAAATTAAATCATCAATATCATCATACTGTGGCTCTAAAAACACATGAGCAGTAGCCATAGTATTTCCATCATTATATACTTCTATTTCTTTGATGTAATCGTTGTAATCTAGATAATCTAAAGTTGTTACTACAGTTGTAGATTCTAGCTGCCCATCACTTCCAAAATCAACAACATCATCGTTGTTTAAAACTTCAAGCCCTACTATTGTGCCAGTTATGGCTGTCCCAGAAACTGTATGGTTCACTCTAATATATCTAGGCGCTGAAAGACCTGGAACCTCAGCATAATAAAACCCATTACCTAGTTGTGTCGTTAAATTTGAATAAGAATCTATATTATCATCCTTATAATAAAAATGAATTCCTGATGCCACAGTACCAGAATCTGTTGTGCTATTAAAATAATAACGAATTTGATATATACTAATTCTATCTACAATATCACAATCTACATATAAATCATGATCACTGGTACCTGATATAACAGTACTACCATCAAGCGACAATATGTCTTGAATGTCTGTTAGACATATATATGGAGTACCACTAACAGTTACATATCCGGTTTCCAATAAATTAAATTTCATGTTGTATATCTCCTATGAATTATTGCCTCATACCAACTTGTATGCCATTCACGATCTTTATTCGCCCGCGAATTGCACGAACGACATAATGTAATTAAATTATTTGGATGACAATTTTTTTTATTATAATCAATATGATGGATCGTTAAATCATTTGGATTTTTTATTAAACAATCTGGATTTAAACACTGATAACCATCTCTTTCTTTTATTGATTCTTTGTATTCTTTATCTGCCCAAGCATCGCAATATGGTTCGCAGGAAATACCACCTTTCCAAGCCGGATTTCCTAAACCAGAATTTCTAATAGAAAAACAAACTGGGCATCTTTGACCTTGTTGCCACATATCCCATCTTATAGAATGTCTGTGTCCTTTAGGACAAATATAATTTAATTTTTGCTTATTGTTTTTATAAATTTTAGTTATTAACTTATAATTCTCTTTCTCAAATTCAGATTTAATAACTTTAATAGTTTTCTTAATTTTATTTGAACAGTGTGGGCATCTTTTACCTTGTTGCCAATTATTCCAAGATATACACCACTTATGACCATAAGGGCAGATATAATTCAATTTCTGATTGTTGTTTTTATATATTTTGTCCAGAAGTTTATAGCCTTCTTTTTCAAATTCTTTTTTTATATTCTTAATAGTAGAAAAACCAACATTTCCATAACAATAAGAACATCTTTGATTTTGCTGCCAGGCAGACCAACGAATACTGTTCTTATGACCATTAGAACAAATATAATCTAACTTAGAATGTGCTCCTATGTATTCTTCAGACAATAATTCATACCCCTCTTTTTCAAATTCCTTTTTAATAAATTCTATGGTTAATTTCCTCATATATTTTCCTTTTATTAAACCGATATATCCCAGTATACCAGCAGTCTACTTGTTCTATTTTCAATACCGGATAAATTATCAGGTAAAATAGTTCTTACATACACAGATACCGTATCTCCTGCCGGGACATTTGCATACTTCAAAGGTAAACTAGTGTCTCCTACTTTATAATAGGTTATATTATCTTTAGAAATTTCAATAAAATTACTAGGTTTAACTATCAAATCAGCTGGGTCTTGATTATTTAACATTGACTGTCTAAAATCTGTTTTACAGTAATTATAAATCTTAAAATCAGATATTACACCATCAACACTCCCAGTCTTTATTAAAGTATCAGCTTTTAGATTTAATGATCCTTTTCCGCCCAAAATAAAACTAAAATGTTTGTTGTCGTAAACCTTCCAAGTATCCGTAGTTTTAAATGATAAAAAGTTATTTATATAAAGTCTGATTGTACTTCCATCATTACTTATTTGAGTACCATTATTTGAAAACACAACCCCAAAATGAAGTAAAGAATCTAGTATATCCATACCAAAATCAGTTAATGAATAAATAGTTAAAGGTTTATCTATATTACCACAATAAAGTTCAAACCCTTTATAAGTTACCATCATACCAAAAACATCGTTAGAGTTACTATTAAAATGAAATAAAGTTCTATTTCTAAAAACATTAAAATAATCTCTACCTCTATCATTGTAATCAGGTCTTAACCAAAATTCTATAGTTCCCTCTGTCAGACTAGCTTCCCCAATTGGAGAAGTTATAAAATCATTATTATTAATATAACAACCGGCGCCGTGAGCACCATAATCATAAAATCTATTTCGCTCTATTTTAAAACCATCTATATTAATGGTTAAAGGATTACCTATACCTTTAAACCTCATCCCCATTGTTCCAAAATTAATTGAACTTGGTATCCTAACGTCATCTATATCTTCTTCAGATTCAATATATTCTATTTCATCTGCGGTTTTAAATCTCAAAAACATATTATTCCAACCAGTGTTTAAACTTCCAGATAAAGTACTTATATTCCATTTATAAACTACTGGATTATTACCTGAAGAATCATCGTAACCGCCAAAATAAAAATAACCATACGATCTATCTAAGTTATCAATATCATCAAATCTAATTCTAAAATTAAAACCATCTCTCCAAGCAGCTTCTGTATCAATTCCAAAATCATCTCCTTCTATAAACGCAATAGTTTCTATAGCGGTTGATGCTGGATATTCTATCTTTAAAGTGCTTGTAGAATTAACCACATAATATGAATAGTCTCTGCTTATAATACTAACATTAGATTGCCACCACCAAGGATAATCACATGGATTGGGGCTAGAAGAGCTTTCTATTCTTACATGCTTTAAATAATGAGGCCCATTCCTATAATTTTCAGCAGTATCCATTCTAATCACTGCCCATTGATCGTAATAAGGTTGAACTCTCCATTCTCTAAAATCTACTTTACTTGGATTATCAAACACAGAATCTGAATAACAGAAATAACAATCATCATTTGCCCAATCAGTACTTGTATCATTAATATCCATTCCTACTACAGAATGATTTGATAAATAAAATTGATCTCCTAAATTAATAGCAACAATTGGGTATTCTTCACTATCTATTTTAGGATAGCCATAATATTCATAAATCTCTACTTCTCTCAACACAGCTCCTGTAAAATAAGAAAGATTGTCTGTTTCATAATTTGTTCTTAATGCTATTTTTTTATAATCATATCCTGTTATAGCTATTTTTACATATCTCGCTTGAACTGAATCTGCCAAATCATGCGTTCTAACAAACTCACTATTATCACTTATTGTAAATATAGTACTAAAAGATAAACCGTTTGTGGATGTTTGTACTGTATAATCAGTTACCATATAATCATCATCTGTATCATCATAACCATGATATATTTTAACTCTATAAATACTATAAACTGCTCCGAGATCTATACTGATCCAAGGATTACTATCACCATCAGATCCCCAAGCCCCATAAAGTGTAGCCTGATCATCCAAATCTAAATTACTTGAAGATATTTCACCATTAACAAGATTATCATAAGTCATCATTCCGAAGTAACTTGATCCACTAACAGTTGCTTCCAAAGCAAGGTTGGTAGAACTTTCGTAAGATGTAATAGATTTTCCTAAATAATCCCATTCATGATTATAATGCCCGCTGGCTGGAGAAATTTGTGTAGAAATATCAGGATATATTCCTAACTTTCTAATAATCCTTGAGGTACCATCTCCACTTAAAAGATCGAAACGAATCCACCTAACATCATTAGCTACGTCTAAAGCATCTGTTGTTGGCCACATAACTTTTGCATTTTTCCAATACAAATACAAACTGTATTGTGTATGACCACTATATACATAAACTCTAATATAATTTATCTGACTTATATCAAGTTCACCACCAGCTGTTATAAAATCTCTCATTAAAAAATAAAAAGTTTGATAATTAGTAGATAATCCACTTAAATCAGGATTATAAAGTGTATAATGCCATTCCTCAGAATCATTTGTACCAGCACTAGTTATTTCTATTTGACCATTAATTGAAGTATCCAAATAACTATCATTACTGATTTTAAGATCAATTGAAAATATGCCATTTTCTTTAGTTAAACCAGTACAATCAACAGCAGTAAATGATTTTGAAACCATAACATATCCAGGTTGTGTTGTATTGTATCCATAAACTTCACTAGAATATAATGTTTTAATATTTGTATAAGAATCTCTCGTTGCCCATGTAACTTCAGATACCTCATCAACTTCATCATTTGAATAATATATATC
>Ga0164311_10000369_pt1 | contig 19222 bp, 15 predicted proteins | sample GuaBasSedimGuay2_FD_121796 | JGI IMG/M metagenome (GOLD analysis project Ga0164311, IMG submission 121796) | Subseafloor sediment microbial communities from Guaymas Basin, Gulf of California, Mexico - Guay2, Core 4569-9, 9-12 cm | ecosystem: Environmental > Aquatic > Marine > Hydrothermal vents... | reverse complement strand
TGCCTAATGTTCAGGCAATCCATGGTCTCCGTGTTCAAAAAGTACCGTATACAAAATACCTATTTGCTAATGCTGAGTTTGTTATTCCGCATCCAAATGATGGTAGCAACATGGCTGATACTGAAGCTTATTACACTTTATTCTCAGGTATTGATGCTGAAAGCATGGAAGTGAAATGGCAGGTTATTGTTGATGGTAACTTAGATAATACTGATGCTGATTACACGGGTAAATATGCATTTTCTACTTGCTACAATTCACCTGGTGAAGGCCTTGATTTAGCAGGTACGATGCGTAACGAGCGTGATCACTTAGTTATCTTTAATATTGAACGTATTGAAGCAGCTGTTGCTGCAGGAGACTTCCAAAAACTAGCTGGTTCTGATGTTCCTGTTGTTAATGGTCGTAAAGGGTCTAAATTAACAGCTTATGTTCCTGTGCCTAAAAGCCCTCATGGTATTAACACTGCACCAAGTGGTAAATATTGTGTGGTCAACGGTAAATTATCTCCAACTGTATCTATGCTGGAAATTGCAAAGTTTGATGACTTATTTGACGGTAAGATTGAACCACGTGACACCATTGTTGCTGAAGTTGAATTAGGTCTCGGTCCTTTACATACGGCATTTGACGGTCGTGGTAATGCATATACAACATTATTTATTGATAGTCAGATCTGTAAGTGGAATATAGAAAAAGCCATTGAATTCTATAATGGTAACGGTGAAAAAGGCTCTTATATTGAGCAAAAACTAGATGTACATTACCAACCAGGTCATAACCATACTACTATGGGTGAAACTAGTGATGCTGATGGTAAATATTTAATTTCACTGTGTAAGTTTTCGAAAGATCGTTTCTTACCAGTAGGTCCACTACATGCAGAAAATGATCAGTTAATTGATATTTCAGGTGATGAAATGGTCTTGCTTCATGATGGGCCAGCTTTTGCGGAACCACATGATTGTATGATGGTTCACCGTAGTAAAGTGAAACCAGCAAAATTATGGACACGTGATGACCCCTATTTTGCCACAACACGTGCGATGGCGAAGAAAGATGGCATCACACTTGAAACTGATAATAAAGTGATTCGAGATGGTAACAAAGTGCGTGTTTATATGACTTCTGTTGCTCCTGCTTATGGCATGGACACATTCAATGTCAAACTAGGCGATGAAGTAACAGTTATTGTTACAAACTTGGATATGATTGAAGATGTAACTCATGGTTTCTGCATGGTGAATCATGGTGTTCAAATGGAAATTGGTCCTCAACAAACAGCTTCTATCACCTTCATTGCAGATAAACCGGGTGTTCAGTGGTTCTACTGTAACTGGTTCTGCCATGCTTTACATATGGAAATGCGTGGTCGTATGTTGGTGTCAGTTTAATTCTAGTGCTATTTCAATAACACTATAGTTTGATAACGGGTATCAACCCGACTTTGTATTTACAAAGTCGGGTTTTTTACGGAACATTTTATGAGAACAAATCTCAGCTTTGCACTTTTTTTATTTGGCATTAGCCTTGTTCATAGTGTAGCTGCGTCTGTTGTTTCAGTTAGCCCGGAACAAGACCTGCAACACCAACTAGATATTGCCCAAGCTGGTGATCATGTAATCCTTTCTGCTGGCGTTTATCTTGGTAATTTTACTATTAATAAACCCCTGAAACTCAGTGGACAAGAAGGTGCAATACTAGATGGTCAGGCTCAAGGTCATACGTTAGAAATCAAAGCCAAGAATGTAGTTATTCAAAACCTAGAAATCCAAAACTGGGGACATAACCTAACGACACTAGATGCTGGTATTTTTGTTAACACTCAAGCTGAACATGTACAGATCCAAAACAATCAATTTGTTGGTAACAGTAGTGGTATATGGGTTGATGCTACACCAAATATTCAAATCACTAATAATACAATTGAAGGTAATGAGGCAGTGCGCTCACCGGATAGAGGCAATGGCATTCATCTCTACAATGTCAGTGGTGCTTTAGTTAAGAATAATGAAGTCTGGCATACCCGAGATGGGATATATATGGATACCAGTAATGATAATGAGCTAAATGGTAATTATTTACATGATTTACGTTACGGCATTCATTATATGTATTCCTATACTAATATAGTGACTAAGAACCATACCAAAAATACACGTACAGGTTATGCCCTGATGCAGTCCAAGTTTCTTACTGTGACCGATAATCTATCCGAGAATGATGTGAATTACGGCATGTTAATGAACTTTATCACCAAATCTACAATCGAAAATAATAAGGTGATTGGCGTGCAGAATATGCGAAATACACAAATGCAACATTCACAGCAACGCTATCAGCCTGAAGGGAAAGCCTTGTTTATCTACAACTCTCTGTTTAATAAAATTCATAATAATATTTTAGCTGACAGTGATATAGGTATTCACCTTACTGCGGGCTCAGAAGACAATACATTTACCGGTAATGCATTTATCAGTAATACCAAACAAGTTAAATATGTAGCAAATCGAACGCAAGATTGGTCGCTCAAACAACAAGGGAATTATTGGAGTGATTACCTAGGTTGGGATATGAATGGCGATGGCATAGGTGATGTGACATACGAGCCTAATGATGGGGTCGATCGTTTATTGTGGAAATATCCTACAGCTAAATTACTCTTTAATAGCCCAGCAATTGAAATATTACGGTGGGTGCAACGGCAATTTCCCGTATTAAGATCTCCAGGTATTATAGACAGTTATCCATTAATGCATCAGCTACAGCCTATGGAGCAAGCATCGTGAATATCGTTGAATTACAACAGGCTGAAAAAAATTATCAAGGTGTTGAAGCATTAAAAAGTATCAATCTCAGCCTACAACAGGGTGAAGTGCTAGGCCTATTTGGCCATAATGGTGCAGGTAAAACAACAACCATTAAACTCATCTTAGGCCTGATAAAACCTACTGCCGGTCAAGTACGTGTATTTGGTGAAGATCCCACTGGTGAGAATGCCTATCACCTACGTCGACAACTTGGTTTTTTACAAGAAAATGTCAGTTTTTATCAGCAGATGACCGGACATGAAGTTTTAGCTTATTTTGCAAAACTAAAAGGTTGTGAAAAAAAACAAGTTAATGACTTGTTGGAAGAGGTAGGATTGGCTCATGCAGCAATGCGACGCGTTAAAACGTACTCTAAAGGTATGCGTCAACGCTTGGGCTTAGCACAAGCATTATTAGGCCAGCCTAAATTACTATTATTGGATGAACCCACGGTAGGTTTAGACCCAATAGCGACCCAAGATTTCTATCAAGGTATTGCAAGATTGAAAGCACAAGGTAGCACCATCATCTTATGCTCACATGTATTAGCCGGCGTAGAAAAATATATCGATCGAGCCCTAATCTTAGGCCAAGGTCACTTGCTGGCAGAAGGCTCATTATCAACACTCACCGAACAAACAAATCTGCCAGTAACATTTCATCTACAAGGTTCGAATTTACTGTTGCCAGCAAGCTTACAGGCTAATGCTTCAGAAATTAATGGCGGTTTAAAGTTGCACGTGAGCCAACAGCAAAAGATGGCCACATTACAACAATTACTAGCCCTTCCTTCACTAGAAAACATTGATATACATATGCCAAGTTTAGAAGATATTTATATGCATTATATGAATGATATTCAGCATATGGAGCTGCCACGATGAATGCTATGTTAACCGTGGCTAATAAAGAATTTCATGATGGTTTGCGTAACCGTTGGGTCATGTCGATCAGCTTAATTTTTGCTTTGCTGGCAACAGGACTAGCCTATTTTGGGGCTGCAGCATCTGGCCAGGCAGGATTCACTAATCTCTCAACAACCTTAGTCAGCTTAGCAAGTTTAGCTGTCTTTGTTATTCCCCTAATAGCCTTGATGTTGGCCTATGATGGTGTTGTCGGTGAAGATGAAAGTGGCACTTTATTATTGTTAATGACCTATCCACTTAGTCGCTGGCAATTAGTCTTAGGAAAAATGATGGGCCATTGGATGATTATGGCCTTTTCTACCATTATTGGTTTTGGCTTATCGGCTATTATCGTGGGCTTATTTTCTGATAACACAACATGGTCTGAACTTCTAAAACCTTATGCTTTTTTCATTACTGTTTCCATACTATTAGGCTGGATATTTATTGCCATTGCCACCATGATCAGTGCATCCGTTGCTGAGAAATCAAAAGCTGCTGGTTTAGCACTCATCGTTTGGTTTATCTTTGTCTTTATGTTTGACCTTAGTTTATTAGGTCTATTAGTTGGCACAGAAGGTAATGTAAATGCTGAACTATTCCCTTATCTACTATTGCTCAATCCAACTGATATTTTCCGATTGATCATCATAAGCTTCTTTGCAGAGCAACAATTGACAGGGTTCATGGCTGTTGCACAACATGCTCAATTTTCAACACTCAGTCTAATATTAAGTATGTTAGCTTGGTTTGTAGCCCCAGTTCTGGGTGCAATTACACTCTTTAATAAAAGAAAACTATAAAGGTCTTATGATGGTATTAAGCTTATATCCTCGCTGGCTCATTATTACGATTAGTTTATTAATGGTATCAGGCTGTGGTGAAACACCAACGGAGCTACAACTTACACAGCATGCAACGACTATTGAACGAAGTGATGAATGCCATTTATGCGGTATGATTATTAAAGGCTTTCCAGGCCCAAAAGGACAGCTATATAAACGAGGTAGCGAACAAGATATGAAGTTTTGTTCTACGCGTGACATGTTTGCCTATTTACTCGATCCTGAGCATAAACACGCTATCCAAACTATTTATGTACATGATATGGCACAAAGCGTATGGGACTCGCCTGATGATAAGTTTTTTATTAATGGTCGAACAGCATGGTATGTCGCAGGACATAATCGCCAAGGTGCCATGGGGCCAACATTGGCGAGTTTCTTGAACGAGGAAGTTGCTGAGACCTTTGCTAAACAATACGGTGGAAAAATTTACCCATTCGAGGATATCACCCCAACCTTATTACAATAGATTAAATGAAGAATACTCCTTACTATTGGCTGCAAGGAAAATATTCTTTGAATTATAATAGCTCAACTTATTGGAAAGTATTCATAGCCTAATGAATATATTATCTGAATTTGGTCTTTGGGGACTGGCCCTCTCGGCATTCCTAGCGGCAACCATCTTACCGCTCAGTTCAGAGTTAGTTCTTTCTACCTTATTAATTGCAGGCGAAAACCCGATAGTATTAATCATTATCGCTACTATCGGTAATGTATTGGGTTCAGTGCTCAATTATCTTATTGGTCGCTGGGGTGCTGATACGATTCTACATCGCTGGTTCCATCTATCATCCGAACAAACTAATAAAGCAGAGCAACAGTTTAATCGTTATGGAAAATGGAGTTTACTGTTCGCCTGGGTTCCCCTCATTGGCGATCCACTGACTTTTGTTGCCGGTATGTTAAGGGTTAATTTTGGACTTTTCCTTGTACTTGTAACCATTGGTAAAGCCTCTCGTTATTGGATTATCAGCCAAGCTGTTTTAGCCAGTCAGATCTAAAGACTGCTATCATTACCCGATTAAATTTCATATTTTGAGACCGTGATGAAATATACCCTAAAATGGCTTTTAAGCTTATGTGCCATGATCCTGCCTGCTTTAGCATTGGCAGCTAACCCGATTTTGGTGCCAGCTTGGCAAACTGACTCTGTTTTTGAGCAACCAGAATCAGTTGCTTATGATCCCCAACAGAAACTTCTCTTTGTATCCAATGTCAATGGTGACGCTACTAATGCAGATGGTAATGGCTATATCTCACTGTTATCACTAGATGGTAATATTATAGATCTTCATTGGCTTAAGGGCTTAAATGCCCCGAAAGGTCTAACTATTGTCGGCAATAATCTTTATGTTGCCGACATCAATGAATTAGTTGTTATTGACATTGAAAACAAAAAAGTCACTCAGCGTTATTCTGCACCTAAGGCCAAATTCCTCAATGATGTTGTAGCTGATAACAAAGGCAATGTTTACGTCTCAGCATTTTTGACTAATACTATTTATCGTCTCGAAAATAATAAGTTTGAAGTTTGGTTACAGACAGATGAACTTGAAGTGCCAAATGGTTTATTAGTTGAAGATAATCAGCTTATTGTTGCAAGCTGGGGGCATATGACCGATGGTTTTGCTACCACTACTGCTGGACATTTGAAAATTATCAACCTTGATACTAAACAGATTCAAAGCCTTGGTGATAAATCAGCTGTAGGAAATCTCGATGGTTTAGAAGCCGATGGTAACGGTAATTATTTTGCTACTGATTGGGTCGCAGGTAAAATACTACACATTACGCCATCAGGACTCAGTTCAACACTTGTAGTACTTGAACAAGGAAGTGCTGATCATACTATTTTACCAAAGCAAGGTCTGATTATCATTCCAATGATGTTATCAGGTACTGTCGTTGCCTATCACATTAACTAAGGTTTTAAGCCATGACTTTTGATGATCTTATGCTTGATGACGCCTTATTGCAGGCACTTGAAAAACTTGATTTTCAGACCCCAACAGCAATACAAGAAGCAACAATCCCAGTTATTTTAGAAGGTAAAGATGTGTTAGCTGGTGCGGCAACCGGAACAGGAAAAACAGCCGCATTTGTATTGCCTACTTTGCAACAGCTGATTGATGAACCTAATACCAGTGGCCAACCCAAGATTTTAATGTTGGCACCCACACGTGAGTTGGCATTTCAGATTCAACATGTGGTCACTCAACTGGCTAAGAATATTAAGATAAATACGGCCATTATTACTGGTGGCTTTTCTCAAGCCAAACAAGCCACATTTGCTCAACAAGCCTGTGACATTATTATAGCTACACCGGGCCGTCTATTAAACTTGGTATCAGACGAAGCTATTGACTTAGCTGATATTGATATGGTGATCATTGACGAAGCAGATCGCATGCTTGATATGGGGCAAGGACCAGATGTTTTAGCCCTACTCGCCACCATTTCTGATGGTTTTCAGGCCTGTCTGTTCTCAGCAACCCTATCGGGAACTGGTGTTGACATTTTTGCTGAAGAGTTACTTGCTGATGCAGAGGTTATTCAAATTGATGCAGCCAATAAAAAATCTGATCAAGTTTCTCAGCAAGTTTATTTCGCAGACAATAAAGATCATAAACAAGCACTTTTACGTGCTTTTGTTAATGATGAAAGTTGCCAAAGTGCCATCGTATTTTGTAATAAAAAAGAACGTGCAGATGAAGTAACTGACTGGTTACAATCACAAAATATTTCAGCCCAAGTAATGCATGGTGATTTCAACCAAGCAACGCGTAGAGATAAAACCCGAAAATTCCGTATAGGACAAATTAAAGTAATGGTTGCAACCGATGTCGCTGCACGTGGTTTAGACTTAACCAATATTAGTCATGTTATCAACTACGATATACCATTCAAAGGTGATGTTTATATTCACCGTATTGGTCGAACGGGCCGAGCCGAACAAGTCGGTACAGCAATAAATCTAGTTGAACATCATGATCTAAAAAATCTAGAACGCATTGAATTTCATCTCAAAGCTAAATTACCTATCGCCAAAATAAAAGGACTAGAACCTAAATCGAAAATCAATAAATCCAAGGCTAAAAAGAAAACAGATAAACCACGTTATGTCGCAAAGAAAGATCGTGTTTCAGCAGAATCAAGCAGTGACTAATTCACGGCTATTAATGACCGCTAAACAACTCCACTGGCTACTGACAATTACATCATTGCTGCTTACGATCGGCTTTGTTACTCCGATGCTAACTATTAGCAAATTTTGGGTCATACATAATTCAGTCTCGATCGTAACCGGTGTATGGCAACTGTTACAGGATGGTCATATCTTCTTATTTATCCTTATCACTAGCTTCAGCATTATCTTGCCGATCGCTAAAATAGGGCTACTATTTAACCTGCTACATCCCAACACTACCCATCCCAATCGCCGCAAGAAATTGCTTCATTTGATGCATGATTATGGCCGCTGGGCAATGCTCGATGTGATGGTTGTCGCCATTCTGATTGTTACCGTTAAACTTGGTGCAATAGCCAGCATCCAGGTTCATACTGGTTTATATGTTTTTGGTCTTGCCGTTTTATTGATTATGTTTATTACCCACCAAGTGATCGCTCTTAATGATGAATCGACATAATTTAACAATGAAAATTTTATTTTTCATTTTTTTATTGCTTGGGCAAATTACTATTAGCCATGCTGAAGGACTTAAGCCTTTTAGTTCAGATGGCTGTAGCTTATTTCCTGACGGTACCTTTGAACAACAGCAATTATGGTTATCATGCTGTACAGATCATGATCGTACATACTGGCAAGGTGGGTCATACCAACAGCGACTTGATGCTGATCTTGCTCTTAAAACATGTGTTTCAGCCATTGGTGAATCTGTTATTGCTGAACTGATGTTGTCCGGGGTCAGGGTTGGAGGTTCACCATATTGGCCAACCAAATTTCGTTGGGGATATGGCTGGTCCTATCCGCATGGCTATACAAAACAAAATAGTGTCAACGAGGGAAAAGCCATATCATTACTCACTCTAGTTTTAATTGTCTTTATTGCCTTGTTACATTTCTATTTCCTAGTGCTTGAAATGTTTTTCTGGGATAAACCATTAGGCCGCAAAACATTTAATCTCACCGCTGATTTTGCCAAGGCATCGAAAAATCTTGCTGCAAACCAAGGTTTATACAATGGTTTTCTTGCCGCAGGCCTGATTTGGGGGTTATTACTCGGCAATGCAGGCATCGCAATCTTGCTATTTTTCTTGAGTTGTATTGTTATCGCCGGTGTCTATGGAGGCATCTCGGTCAACAAAAGGATCCTGTTTATCCAGACTACCCCTGCAGCTATTGCGTTAGGATTATTGTTGCTTGCATAAAGTCAGTCTGCTGTTACAGACTGTCGTATAGCTCCAGATAGGCTGTAGCGCTTTTTTCCCAACTATAATCCTGCTCCATGGCAGTAATCATCATCTTGCGCCAAATACGAGGATGTTTATATAAATCAATTGCTTGCAACAATCTCTCTTCCAAAGCTTTAGCTGTGCTGGATTCAAACTTAAATCCAGTGGCTATTTCATTTTTTCTATTTTCATCTGTCGCATCCGTCACTGAATCAGCCAAGCCTCCAGTATTACGAACAACAGGTAATGTTCCATAACGTAAACTATACAGTTGGTTTAAGCCACAAGGTTCAAAGCGTGATGGCATCAAAAATACATCTGCACCTGCTTCAATTTTATGTGCTAATGATTCATCGTAACCAATATGTACACCGACTTTATCTGGGAATCGTGCTCGCAACATCCGTAAATCTTGTTCATAGCTTGCCTCACCACTACCTAGGCATACTAACTGAATATTGGCACCAGATTCCATTAAGGCTGATACCGCATCAAGAGTAAGATCAATCCCTTTTTGAGACACTAGGCGACTAATTATCCCAAGAACGAGAGCATCGTAATTTTCTGGTAAAGAAAAATGATGTTGAATCGCAGCTTTATTCATCAACTTGTTGCGTATAGTAGTTACCGAATAAGTTTTTCTAATATTCTGATCACTTTCCGGATCCCATTCGTTATTATCAATGCCATTAAGAATGCCTGTTAAACGACCTTCTTTAGCCCGTTGAGACAATAAGCCTTCCAATCCATAACCAAATTCATAACTACAAATTTCTTGTGCATACGTTGGACTAACAGTCGTAATATGATCGGCATAAATCAAACCACCTTTCATAAATGACAGTAAGTCATAAAACTCGATACCATCGCTATGCCATAAAGATTCAGGCAAATCTAACGATTCAAAGGCCGATTGAGGATACAATCCCTGATAAGCCAAATTATGAATAGTGAAAATTGTTGCAGGACGATTTGGCTCATCTGCTATCAATGCTGGTGCCAATCCTGTTTGCCAGTCATTACAATGTAATATATCTGGTTGCCAGTCCAAACCAGCTTGATCCAGTGCTAAAACCGCAATTGCCCGTGAAAATAATGCAAATCGAGCTGCATTATCTTCCCAATCGCCACTTTTTGGCAGTCCATAAGGCCCACCTTCACGATCAAAATGCTCTGGGGAATGCAACAACCATAAAATCACATCACTATCAGGTAAAGTTGCTTGCAAAATTTCAACAGGTAAATAAAAACCATCTAGCTTAATCGTAGCAACTGTTTCAATCTTATCAAATGCTTCCAGACATTGACGATAGGCAGGTAGGATTATACGAACATCTTGGCCATGTTGTTGTAGTGCAATAGGCAAACTAGCGGATACATCAGCAAGGCCACCGGTTTTAATTAATGGATGAACTTCACTACTGGCAAAAAGAATTTTTCGCACACCATACTCCTAAAAATTGTACAATTGCTCGATTATATATCGGTCACGGGCATATTTACAGCCTGCAACGGGAGAAAACATGAAACCTTGTACTATCATCATTTTCGGCGCCACTGGTGATCTCTCTAAAAAGAAGCTGTTACCAGCACTATACCATTTAGATGTTGAAAATAGACTTTCTGATGAGACTCGCATTATATGCATGGGTCGTAGAGAAATGGCTCAAGAGGACTGGCTGTCGCAAGTTACGGAGTATGTGTCATCAAAAGCACGTGATGGTGTTGATACTGTCACTTTAAAACACTTTTTGTCTAAAATAAGCTATTTCAAAAATGATATTAATGATGCAGGTTCATATCAGGATCTGAATACACTACTGATGGACCCTGCACAAGGATTCTCTCCCAACATCGTATTCTATTTATCAATCAGCCCATCATTATTTGGTGTTGTTGGTGATCAATTATCAGCTGTAGGGCTTAATAAAGAAGACAAGGGCTGGCGTCACCTAGTTGTTGAAAAACCGTTCGGTTACGATCAGAAAAGCGCGGCTGAACTGGAACTTGTTATTAGCCGGAATTTCACTGAAAAACAAACCTACCGTATCGACCACTATTTAGGTAAAGGCACCGTTCAAAACATCTTTGTATTTCGCTTTGCCAACCTATTGTTAGAGCCATTATGGAATCGTAATTATATTGATCATGTACAAATCACTCACGCCGAACAACAAGGTGTAGGGGGTCGTGCAGGCTATTATGATGGTTCCGGCGCCATGCGAGACATGATTCAAAGCCATTTATTACAGGTGATGACTCTGGTTGCTATGGAACCACCAGCAGACATGAATGATGAGTCAATACGTGATGAAAAAGTAAAGGTTTTGAAATCAATCCGTCCAATTACTGAAGACATGGTTGATAACCATGCATTTCGTGGTCAATATGCAGCGGGCGAAGTTGATGGTGTGCAACAAAAAGGTTATCTGGAAGAAGATGATGCTCCACAAAATAGTGTCACCGAAACCTATGCCGCAATGAAAGTCTATATTGATAACTGGCGTTGGCGTGATGTGCCATTTTACCTACGCACAGGAAAATGTATGCCCGAATCAAAAGCGATGATTGCTATTCGTTTTAAAAAGCCACCTTTAGAGCTTTTTAAAAATACTGAAATTGGTGATAGTCATGCCAACTGGATTGTAATGGGCTTACAACCTGATAATACTTTGCGTATTGAGCTACAAGCTAAAGAACCTGGTTTAGAAATTAAAGCACATACCATTGGTATGGAAACAGTAGAATCTGAAGATAGCCAACATAAACTGGATGCTTATGAAGCAATGATACTCAGCGCTATTTTAGGAGATCGCTCCTTATTCCTACGTGCTGATGAAGTCGATCTGGCATGGAAAGCAGTTGATCCAATCATTGAGAAGTGGTCAAAAGAACAAGACTTTGTCCACACATACCCTGCTGGGACATGGGGACCAGAACAAGTCAGTCAAATTTTTGATGATTCCTGTCATCAATGGCGTAATAACATCTAAGCCAGAACTGAAATCTCAAGTTAAAAAAGCCTGGATTAACAATGTTAACCCAGGCTTTTTACTTATGAATTCGAATCAAAAATAACGTGCTAATTCTAACTGTATATAATCATCATCTCTGACAAAATATAGTGGGGTTTCTGGTTTTCCAACCTTAAAAAATCGCCCTTCTAATGATAATTTCCAGCGATTTCCTATACGTCGACTAGCTTCCAAATTCCAGCTAGCATCGCTGCTATCTAGATCCTGAACCACTCCTAATAATAATTCTGTTGATTGCTCATCATTCCAAGTTAGACGAGTCCCCATCATCAGGTCATTTTCAAATGGTGAGGTCAAATTAACATTTCTATCATCAAATAAATATTCAGCAATAACTCCTATATCTATATTCGTTTCCAATACACCGTAAAATGTATATTCAAAGCCACCAGTGGATGCAGTAAACGTTTCAAAATCACTTTCTCGACGAATAACTTCTAACTTCCATAACCATGATTCAGTGGTCATTTGCACGTCCATACCTGTTTGATTAATAAGCTCATAAAAAGGTATCAAACCTTTTTGACTCATCCTGTCAGGAGAAAAAAGTGGCTCTCGGCTGGTACCATAAAAATGAGACAAACCTATATCCCAATTACCAAAAGTTTGTGACCAACGAATAGCAGCATCAATATGATGTTGTCCTGCACCTGATTCATAGTCAGCTTTATCCGCATCAATTGGAGGGTTACTTCTTAATCGACCATCTGTACTTGGGAATGTACGCTCACGAAAATAGGGCAGCACAAATAGATCCAATGTTCCCCAATCCTTAAAAAATGAAAGATTGATCATTGATTGACCTAATTTCTCCTCACCATCAATATTCTCAACCTGATCAGTTTGATTAATAATATCAACCAAGTGTTGAGACTCTGTTACTCCCCAATACACCTTGCTAACACCTAATTTTAGCTCCCAATCATCACTCACCTTAAGCCAACTCAATTCTCGGACATCAAAATGAGTACGTTCCGAATCTTGACTATCCCAGCGAAAGAATGGGGCGATAATTAGGCTCTGATTATCCTCATCCCATGCATGATAATATTCAGGCGCTAAAACAGCCGATGGATCATGTTGACTTGGTTCAGGATAGGGGGATTCATGCAAAAAATATCGATATTCTACTGCACTATAACCGGAAAGTTCACCAGCAGTTGCAGGTATGTGAATACCGACTAGAATTGCGCTTACCAGTAATACATAGATCTGTAATTTAGGCTTTAACTCACTCACAATTGTGGCTTAAAGTCTAAGCTACAATTATCGCTGACGTTTGAGATCATTTTTCTCAAAATCTTTATCCGTTAAACCATTCTGAAAGGTGTAATTACTCCATTTCAATGTGGTTGACTTGCCATTTTGATGATTATTCATAGTCATCGTATGTGCTCGCCAATATTGATCTAGATACTTTTTATAATCACTAAATTGCTGTGTTTTTAACAAAGCATCTTTACGATCATAGAAATCAATTTTCTGAATACGATATTCTTTTTTATCTATCCATAGATGGCTTTTAGTATAGCCAGAATGTTTATACTGTGGCCGTATTTCTAATACAAAGGTATCGTGACCATCCAGCATTTCCTCTCGCAAATATAAATAACTATATTTAGGTATTTCAAATGAGCTAATATCTTCATAAGCAAATTCACTGCCCATAAATGGGCCAGATTTATTGCTTGATGAAATACGTTTAATCCGTTTCAGCGCAGGCAGAAATATCCATTGCTCATCAGGTTCAAGTGCATGAGAATAGGTTAAAAATGCTGTTCCTTTAACATCTCTTGGTTGATCAAATACTGTTAAACCTTTATCACCGTCACCATCTACTTCAAGATTCTTGACTCGAATTTCACGAATACTTTCCTTGCCCTTCCTGTTTCGAAGGGTCATCACCATATCTGCAGAACTATCCTGCCAGCCTTTATCACGATTATCAGATTCAGTAATAATAGCCAAACCTTTCTCTTGTACTGTTTCAGCTTGCACGACAGGTAATATTCCCAACAATAAAACAAATGTAATTATCCAGTTACGCATGTTGCTTGCCCTCCAGCTTCATTAATAGCGGTGGTAAAAATAAGAAATCCATGATCAAAGCAATTGTAATGGTTATTGCCGTCATCACACCCATATTGGCATTCAGTGCAAAATGCGATTGTCCTAATACAATAAACCCTGCAACTAGGACTAGCGATGTAACCCAGAGCGCTACACCCACCGTATTAAATGCATATCGAACAGCTTCTTGACTATCCAAGCCTTTTTCACGTCGTGCACGTAGGTATTTACTCAGAAAATGTACGGTATCATCAACTACAATTCCCAATGTCATCCCAGTCACCACTGATAGCGACATACCCACTTGTCCTACCATTAGACCCCATATACCAAATGCCATTCCAGCAGGTAGTAGATTCGGTGCAAGACTGATCATTCCGATGCGGAATGAGCGTAAGGCTAATACTAGAATGAATGAAATCAGTACTAATGCGACGGTGGTCCCAAATAACATACTCTTTACATTTCGCTTACCAATATGGGCAAACATCACCGTTGCACTAGCACCTGCAAATTCAATCTCAGGTGCATTTTCTATCAACCAATTTGAAATTTTCTTTTCAAATGCCAATACTTCTTCGGTATGCAAGTTTTCGAAGGTAACTGTTAGCCGTGTTGAACTCTTATCAATATCAATTTGATCATTTAGATCCAATCCATACGGTAATGACATTTCATATAACAATAAATATTGTGCCGCTAATTCTCGCGATTCTGGCAAGCGATAAAAAGAGGGATCGTCACCATGCATATTCTTGTTCAGACGTTTATAGATATCCGTTACCGTTCGCACATGCATCACCCGATCCTGTGCTCGTAACCAATTCGCAAAAAGTTCAACTTTTTGTAGAAATTCAGGCTCATTGATACCACCACTCTCTCCTTGTTGCAGGGAGTAGTGAATGTCATAAATTCCACTCAAGTTTTCGACAACAAAATCAGTATCCGTTCTAAACTCAACTGTTTCATCAAAATATTCAACAAACTGATCATCTAATTTGTTCATCGGTAACAAACTTATCAAAACCAATGCTAAACCACCCATCCCCCACAATAATCCTCGGCGATTCATAATCACAAAGTCTGCTAACTTCATCATCGGATGTTGTCCTGGATCAGTAACATTACTACGGCGAATACGCACTGGCAACACCATCATCAGAGCTGGTAATGTTGTGATCGACAATACAAAGGCAATCATTACACCGATAGCTACCACATTACCCAAATCCTGAAATGGTGGCACATCGCTGAAATTCATACTTAAAAAGCCAATTGCTGTGGTAATACTGGTTATGAAAATTGGCTGTAAATTCACTCGCAACCTATCTTGCATTGCTGCTTTCTTATCTTGACCCAGCCGAAAATTATGTAAGAATGTTACTAATAAATGTACTGCATCAGCTACCGCCATTGTCAAAATAATTGTCGGTGCTGAAGCTGATGGTGGAGTCAATTTCCAACCCAACCATCCCATGCTTCCCATACCAAATAAAATAGCACTAAAAATTACGATGACTGTTGATATGGTTGCAGTAAATGACCGCAACAAAAATCCTAAAACCACAACAACGACAACAAACATCATCGGCACCAAATTTTTCATATCTTGTTGTGAGGCTTCACCAAATGAATTATCCATCATCGAAAGCCCACTGAGATAGATCTTCATTTCTGGGTGTTCAACCAGAATTTCATCGCGCATTTCTCGTGCAGCAGCTACAACCTCACCCACTTCATTTAATGACTTACCAGGCAATTGAACAGTCACATTAATCGCTGTTACATGACCACGAGGAGAAACGATGCGATGTACTAATAAAGGCTCATTAACGGCTACTTCACGAATTTCATTCAATTCTGACTGATTCATACGAGTAGCACCGGTCACCAAATCAGCCACAATCAAATCATCTTCTTCTGCCACGGTATGCTGATAATTGCTAATTGAATCAACACGACTGGAATATGGAATTTGCCATGCCTGTTCGGTCAGTTCTTCCACTAAAGCTAAGGTTTTTTGAGTAAATACATCACTATTCTCTGGTGCAAGTACAAACATCACATTGTCTGCTTTGTTATAGGTGTCTTGTATTTCCTCAAAGGCTAATAATTCAGGATTATCGTCACTAAAAAATTCCCTGTAATCATTACTGAATTGCAGAAAACGACCGCCACTTGCAGTCATAACAATTACTAGCAAAGAAATTAACAACAATCGCCAAGGGTGATTAACAATATATTCTGCATAACGCTGTGTGAACGAGGTAGTCATCGTATTCATCCTGAATGTGTTAAACCATTTAATAAAAGTGTGCATACTGCATCTGCCTTACGTTCAAACTCTTCAAGCGTAAACATAGGCATAATAGTTGGTAAATAAAAAATGCTAATAGCCGTATTGATAGCCTCAGCTGTTTGATCGATATCAGCGAAACTGAACTCTCCTATTTCCTGACTCTGCTCAAGTAACTGATGTATCAATGACAATTTACTTTGACGATGTGATTGCATTACTTCTGGTCGTTGATCAGTCATTGCTTCAATCAACTCACTTATTTTGGGTGATGTATCGAAATGATGATAGGTGTAATGCAAAATATAGAGAATAAATGCTTGCAGTTTCTCAGCACATGACTTGGAATCATCGGTAATAATCAGCTCCAATCCATGTTCTTTTTCAACTAAACATTGATTGGCTAGTGCCGCACCAATATCCAGTTTGTTTTCAAAATAGCGGTAAAGATTGGCAGCTGACATATTACAGTCACCTGCAATTTCTGCCATCGTGGTTTTATTGTAACCATATAGGCTAAACCGTGCCTCAGCAGCCGCCAGGATCTGGCTAGGAGTATCTAATTCTGTCATGGCTAGACACAATACGCCTTGAATAATGAATAATCAATAAAATATTCAGTATTCAGTGTTATTGCTATTTACTGTCTGTTACATGAAGAATCGTCTTACAACAAATTTCTCCAATTCAACCAAAAACAACACGGTAGAGGCTACTAAAACAATAATGAGCCACGTCATCCCATCCAGTCCAGTAGTGCCAAACAGGGTTTGCATCGGTGAGAGATAAGTAAATGCCAGCTGAAACAAGACTAATAGCCCAGTTGCAATTAAGGCATATTGATTCCCGAATAATCCTTGAGTATTTAATACTGGAGCATAAATATATCGGGAATTAAACAAATAAAATATTTCAAACATTACCAAGGTATTCACAGCAACTGTTCGTGCATATTCAATTTCTGCACCTTGTGTTTGTTGCCAGATAAACAAGCCAAATGTACCCACCATCAAGATCAATGATACAAAGCTGATTCGCCACAAAAACAAAGGTGTCAGAATAGGCTGTTTAGGATCACGAGGTGAACGTAGCATTACGTTACTTTCAGGCGGCTCAAATGCTAATGCCAAAGCCAAGGTGACTGCAGTAATCATGTTCACCCATAAAATCTGGACTGGTGTGATCGGTAACGTTATCCCCATTAAAATGGCAGCTATAATAACGAGTGCTTCACCACCATTGGTCGGTAAAATAAACAAAACTGCTTTTCTTAGATTGTCATAAACAGTACGCCCCTCTTCTACCGCATCGACTATGGATGAAAAGCGATCATCTGCCAGTACCATTTCAGCCGCATCTTTAGCAACTTCAGTACCATTTTGTCCCATTGCTGTGCCAACATCAGCACGTTTTAATGCCGGTGCATCATTAACACCATCACCAGTCATGGCTACCACATGTCCTGTTGCTTGTAATGCTGTTACTAGACGCAACTTATGTTCTGGACTCGAACGAGCAAAAATATCCACATCATTGACAACTTGTTGTAATTCTTCGTCAGTCATAGCTTGGATATCATGACCCGTTAAAGCATTCTTCCCATCGCCAATATCCATTTGTTTGCCAATTGCTATCGCGGTTACCGCATGATCACCAGTGATCATTTTGACCTTAATCCCCGCTGACTGGCATTGTTTGACGGCTATTATTGCCTCTTCCCGTGGCGGGTCGATCATGCCAACAATACCCAATAAGGTCAGTCCTTGTTCGATATCAGTAAAGGTTAAATCATGATGTTCTGCTGGAGACTTTTTGCAGGCAATCGCTAACACACGTTGACCTCGTCGTGCCATCACTTCCATTTGTGAATGCCAATAAGCTAAGTCAATAGCTTCATCATGGATTCCTACTCGATGGCTATCACACATTGAAAAGATACGCTCTGGTGCACCTTTAATATAGGACACACCCTGTCCAGTATGGTCATGATGTAAAGTTGCCATAAACTGGTGTTGAGATTCAAATGGAATAATATCAGTGCGTGGCCAGGTTTCATGTTCAAACGCCAGATTTAACCCTGCTTTTAACCCTAGCGTTAATAATGCACCTTCAGTTGGATCGCCTTGCAATACCCAGTCAGCATTGTCTTTTTTTAATACTGCATCGTTGCATAATAAAGCTGAACGTGTGAGTTCTGTTAAAACAGGGTGATTACCAAAATCAATTTCAGAATCTTCAAATAAAAAATCACCATGTGGATCATAACCTACACCAGTAATATCGAATAAGCCGCCACCAGCGGTTGCAATATTGGTGACAGTCATTTCATTACGGGTCAAAGTACCAGTTTTATCTGTACAAATCACGGTAATAGCACCCAAGGTTTCAACCGCTGGCAGTAGACGAATTATTGCCTGACGCTTTGCCATTCTCTGAACACCTATGGCAAGGGTAATGGTCATAATGGCAGGTAAACCTTCTGGAATAGCCGCTACTGCCAAACCTACTGCAGCCAGAAACATATCCGATACAGAATTGCCATGCACCATGACTCCGAATATCAGCGTTAATGTAGCGATGATTATAATAATCCCGGTCAATAAACGACCAAAATCTGCCATTTGACGTAATAACGGTGTCGTTAATGTTTCAACTTGTGCCAATAAGGTGCTGATATGACCAATTTCTGTATCAGCTGCAGTAGCAACAACCACTCCGACACCTTGCCCATACGTTACCAATGTACTGGAAAAAACCATCGAACTCCGGTCACCTAATACTGCATCTTCAACTACAGTATCGGAGTTTTTTTCAACAGGTACAGATTCACCAGTCAGTGCTGATT
>Ga0164311_10000368_pt1 | contig 19234 bp, 19 predicted proteins | sample GuaBasSedimGuay2_FD_121796 | JGI IMG/M metagenome (GOLD analysis project Ga0164311, IMG submission 121796) | Subseafloor sediment microbial communities from Guaymas Basin, Gulf of California, Mexico - Guay2, Core 4569-9, 9-12 cm | ecosystem: Environmental > Aquatic > Marine > Hydrothermal vents... | reverse complement strand
TGCCAGAGGTTAGGGTAAGGGTGAAGAGGGCAAAGGAGATTGTGGTGCGTGGTTTAAGCGAGGAGGGCAAAGAAAAACAAATGAGTATGAAAGGTTTGCTTGCTCGGGTAATCCAGCATGAGATAGATCACCTGAAAGGGGTGTTAATCATTGATTATCTGCATTTCATAAAGAGATTTCTTCTGGAATATAGGTTCAGGAGAGGGAAGAAAGGATGACCTGGGCTGCCCGTCTACTTGCTCCCTTCTCTCCGAGGCGGGGAATAACTTCTCTGATTTCTTTCTTCTTTTCTTCCCTTTTTTGTTTATCCCTTATTAACTCCAGGGCTTTTTTGGCAATTATCTCTGGCTTTGCTTTATTCTGCACAAACTCAGGCGCAATCTCTCTTCCCGCAATGATGTTTATCAATCCAATATAAGGAATTTTGAGGAGAAATTTGGCGAGTAGAGCGGTGAAGAAGGAGGTTTTGTAGATAATAAGCATCGGCTTCTGGTAAAGAGCGACTTCTAAGGTTGCTGTTCCGGAACAGACCAATACCAAGTCTGCTTCCTGAAGGCATCTCTGGTTTTCCTGAAGGGATAAAGGTAGAGAAAAACCAGATTTTTTTATTATCTGCTCAATACTTCCCTCTTTAATATTAGCAGATTTGGAGATGAGGAAATGCAGATCTCTCTCAGAGGAATGGATAAGGGAAGCGGTCTTTAGCATTATGGGCAAAATCTTCTTTATCTCCCCTATGCGCGAGCCGGGAAGGAGGGCGATAGTAAAGGAAGAGTTATTTTTCTTTTCTCTGTTCAGGATTTTATTATCCAGTAAAGGATGACCTACAAACACCACTGGCACCCCAGCGTTCTTATAGATCTCTTCCTCAAACTTGAAGGTGACTATCATCTTGTCCACCAGTTTTTTGATGCTTTTAATTCTACTTTCTCCCCAAGCCCAGATTTGAGGGGAGATGTAGTAAAAGAGAGGAATATTCCTTTTTTTTACCTCGCGAGCAAAGCGAAGATTAAAGCCTGGATAGTCTACAAGGACAACAGCATCGGGTTTTTGCCTATCCAGTTCTCTGTTTAGGATACGAAAGGCTTTATGTAGGGAAAGGAGGTTTTTAATCACCTCGGTAAATCCAATCACTGCCAGAGAGGTGATATCCAGAAGAAGAGAAACTCCCGCAGAGCGCATCTCCTCTCCTCCCATTCCCAGAAGTTCTATCTCGGGAGAGAGTTGTTTTAGGGCAGAGGAGAGCCTGGCGGCGTGCAGATCTCCTGAAGGTTCGCCAGCAATGATAAATATCTTCATTTCTCAAAAGTTAACCATATTTCCGCGCTTTATCTTTTCGGTAATCGTTAAAGCCAACTTCAGGGCTTTATAGGCTTGACAATCTTGAGAGATTCTCTGCTCTCTTATGTCTTTTACAAAGGAGGTTATCTCAGATTTGAGTTGTTCCTGTTGGTTTGTTAATCTAATCTTGGTAGAGATAATCTTTTCTCCCTTTTTTTCTACTTTCTTGATTGTGGAGTGAAGATAATCTAAGGAAAGATAAAGATGAGGCTGAAAGATTCTAATGCTTCTCACTCTTTTTCTGCTTACTCGGCTTGCAGAGAGATTTACTACCGTTCCATTTTCAAATCTCAAGCGAGCAGAAACAATATCCTCATAATTGGAAAGGATTTTACTTCCTACAGCATCTATGAGGATAGGCTTAGAGTCTATAAGTTGAAGGATGATGTCCAGATCATGGATCATCAGGTCCAAGACCACCCCTATATCGCTCACGCGCGGGCTATAGGGACCTAAACGCTGGCATTCAATAAACAAAGGGTGAGTAATTATTGTTTTTATCTTTTTTATTACCGGGTTAAATCTTTCAATCTGACCAACTTGAAGAATGAGGTTATTCTGGCGAGCGAGATGAAGAAGGTCTTCTGCTTGTTTTAGATCGCTGGTGATGGGCTTTTCCAGAAGGATGTGGATTCCATAACTTAAAGCCTGTTTGGCTACCTGATAATGTAAAGAGGTAGGAACAGCAATGCTAAGAGCATCTATCTTTTCCCGCGCCAGGAGTGTTTGATATTCTTGATAAAATCGGGTATGATATCTATGAGCAAGTTTTTTAACCGAGGGTTTGATATCACATATTCCTATCAGATTGGTTTGAGGGATCTCATGATAGATGCGGGTATGTTCGCGCCCTAATTTGCCTACTCCAATAACAGCAACATTTATTTTATTCATTTCCCTTTTTCTTTCTATAATACTCGGAGATCTATTTATTGTCAAGAAGCAGAAGAGGGAGTATAATTAAAAGCGATGAGAGCCATAATAGGAGGAACAAGTATCTTTTCCTTGCCCCTTTTAAGAGAGGGAAGAAAAAGGAAAGTCTCTACGGTATATGGAGAGGTATCTGTATATCTTCTGAAGGATTGTGTTATTCTTAATCGTCATGGAGCAGAGAAGAATATTCCTGCCCATCGGATAAACCATAGTGCAAATATGATGGCAATAAAGTCGTTGGGTATAAAAGAGGTAGTTGCCCTGAATTCTTGCGGAAGTTTACACAAAGAAATAGAACCAGGCACATTTATTGTTCCAGATGATTATCTTAATTTTGATGTAATTAGTATCTTTGATAATCGAATAAAGCACATTCTTCCTGGATTTAGCCCCCTTTTGCGGAAACTTTGTATTCAGGTATTGAGCGAATTAAAACTTCCTTTTCGCGATAAAGGAATCTATGCTCAGACCAGAGGTCCGCGTTTGGAGACAAAAGCAGAGGTTAACTTCCTTAAAGACTATGCAGATATCGTAGGAATGACCTTAGCAAAAGAGGCTACTATTGCTAAGGAGGTAGGATTGCGTTATGCAAGTATCTGCTCAGTGGATAACTATGCTAATGGGATAGGAAGTGGAGGTCTGAGCTATAGGTTGATCAAAAAGAATGCCGAAAGGAGATGTGAGATCTATCAGAGGATAATAGAGAGGATAAGTAGATAAACCTAAGGTTATAAAGAGTTTTTTGGTGAGCAGATGAGTATTCTTATAAAGAATGTTTGTTTACTAAACAGAGTAGAGAAGGATGTATTTATTGTGGGAAATAGGATAGAGAAGATAGGGAAAGATTTAAGGGTGTTTGCGGATGAGGAGATAGATGGAAAAGGAAAGGTTATCTTGCCCGGGTTAATAAATATGCATACCCATTCGGCAATGACCCTATTTCGGGGATATGCGGATGATATGCCTCTTGAGAGATGGTTGAAAGAGAAAATCTGGCCTATGGAGCAGAAACTAACCTTTGAAGATGTCTACTGGGGAGCAAAACTTGCCTGTCTTGAGATGATAAAAACAGGCACCACTACCTTTGTAGATAACTATTGGTTTACTCTGGCGACAGCAAAAGCAGTAGAGGAGATGGGTTTAAGGGCTTTCCTTGCTTCTCCTTTCTTTGATTTTTTTGAGCAAAATAAACGCAAGGAGGCTATCCAGGAGACCGAGAGAGTGCTGGAAAGCAGTAAGAACTTTTCAGACCGAGTAAAGATTACTTTAGGTCCCCACTCTATCTATACTGTTTCAGAGCAAGGATTGCGCTGGATAAGAGAATACGCCAACACTCACCATCTGTTTATCCAAATTCACCTTTCCGAGACAGAACAGGAGGTGGAGGAGTGCAGACAGAGATATAGCAAGCACCCTGTAGAGTTTTTAGACTCTTTGGGTTTCATAGATAAAAATGTTATCTGTGCGCATTGCTTGTGGCTGACTGAGAAAGAGATGGAGATATTAGCAGAGAAGGGAGCGGGAGTAGTCTATAATCCTTCCTCTAATATGAAATTGAGCAGTGGGATCTTTGATTATCCCTGTGCAAGGAAAAAAGGAGTAAGAGTATGTTTGGGCACAGATGGGTGTGCAAGTAATAATAACCTGGATATGTTTGAAGAGATGAAGATAGGAGCGCTTCTGCAGAAGTTAAAGGGTGCGGAAAATCTCCCCGCAGATGAGTGCCTGGATTTAGCCATTAGGAAACCAGCCGAGTGTTTAGGACTGGAGATGGGAATAGAAGAGGGAAAATTAGCCGATGTTATACTTCTTGACTTGCGCCAGTGCGCTTTTACTCCAGGTTATAATCTCACCTCGGATATTGTGTATTCTGCCTCTGGTTTGTGTGTTTCTGAACTAATCTGTGATGGAAAGGTGCTGATGCGAGAGGGTAAAGTGAAGGGAGAGGAGGAAATCTTAGAGAAGGTAAAAGAGGTTGCAAGAGATTTGATAAACAGATGAGAGGAATAAAACTTACGGATCTAAGACTTCAGTATCAAGAGATAGGAGAAGAGATAGAGAAGGTTATTAGAAGAGTATTGGAAGAAGGAGAGTTTATCTTAGGCAGGGAACTGGAAAGGTTTGAGGAGGAACTAGCAGAGTTCTGCGGTGTAGAATATGCGGTAGGGGTAGCCTCAGGGACAGACGCTCTGGTAATAGCCTTGCTTGCTTTAGGGATTGGAAAAGGAGATGCGGTGATTACTTCTCCTTTTACCTTCATCGCCACTGCCGAGGCAATCATAAGAGTAGGGGCTAAGCCTGTGTTTGCAGATATTTGCTTTCAAGATCTTACCCTTGACCCAAAGGAGATTGAGCAGTGTTTATCCACAGGAAAGGAGAATTTCAGAGCCATTCTTCCTGTTCATTTGTATGGGCAGATGGCCAATATGGAGAGGATAAGGGAGATAGCAGATAGATATAGGTTGAAGGTGATAGAGGATGCTGCCCAAGCAATAGGAGGAGAGATTAAGACAAGAGCAGGCGTGATAAAAGTAGGGACAATAAGCGATGTGGGGTGTTTGAGTTTTTTTCCCTCCAAGAACTTGGGTGGCTGTGGAGATGGTGGGGCAATTATTACCAACAGCAAAGAGATTGCAGAGAAAGCAAAGGTTTTAAGGAATCATGGTGGAAGAAATGGGAGGTATCTCTTTCATGGACTTAATAGTAGATTAGACAACCTCCAAGCAGGGGTATTGCGGGTGAAGTTGAAATATCTAAATAGTTGGCTCAAAATGCGTCAGAGAAACGCTCGTTATTATAACGAACTACTCAAAGGTATTCCAAACCTCCTTTTACCCTCTGTGGAGAGGGGAGGGGTATTTAATTACTACACAATAAGGATAAAGGGCAATAGACGGGAGAGGGTAGAGAAGATGCTAAAGAAAGAGGGGGTTGAGAGTGCGGTTTACTATCCTGTTTGCTTACATTTGCAGGAGGTCTATAGAGAACTGGGGTATAAGCAAGGAGATTTTCCCGTAGCCGAGCAAGCCCAGAAGGAGGTTCTTTCTCTTCCTATGTATCCAGAATTGCGCAAGGAGGAAATAGAGAAGATAGCAGATCTGGTAAAAAGAGCCCTTAAGGAAAGTTGAAAGAGAGAAGGAGGAAATGAAAGAAGGTTTAGTCTTCTTCAGATCCTCCGGGTTAAAGTTATGAGAGCATATATTCGCTTATTAAAATTTCTCAAGCCCTATTTATCCACCATCTCAGTAGCGGTCATCTGTATGTTTTTCTCCGCAGGCTTCAGTGGAATCTCCTTGGGGATAGTTGCTCCGTTGGTAGATAAGATTTTTTCTCATCGGGAAATAGTAATCACTCGTTCCTTACCCCCTTTTCTAAACCACTTTCTATTTAAGATAAACGCTCTTTCTCCTTCAGAACTCCTCTCTGCTGTTATCTTGCTCCTTCCTCTTCTCTTTGTGCTGAAGGGTATCTTTGTATTTACTCAAACTTTTTTGATGAGTAGTGTGGGGCAACGGGTTATTCGAGATATTCGAAATGAGGTGTATCGGAAATTTCAAACCCTTTCCCTTGATTTCTTTGACCAGGCACGAACTGGAGAGTTAGTTTCTCAGATTACTTATGATGTAGGAATGATTCAAAACTCTATCGCAGAAGGACTAAAGGAGTTTCTTTACCAATTCTTTCAAATTCTCCTCTTTCTGAGCATTGTCTTTTTCATTCATTGGCGACTGGCTACATTTTCTCTTTTTCTTCTTCCTTTAATAGTCCTGCCTGTAGTTAAGATAGGCAAGAGATTACGCAAGATTAGCATCAGTTCGCAGGAGAAGATGGGGCGAATTAATAGCCTTCTGTATGAGACCATTGCTGGAGTGCGGATAGTAAAAGCCTTTTCAATGGAGGAATATGAAACAGAGAGGTTTGCCCAGGAAAACGACAGATTTTATCGACTAACTCTTAAAGGAATGAAGAGAACTATTCTCCTAAGCCCTCTGAACGAGTTTGTAGGAGCACTGAGCGCTACCTTTATCCTTTTCGTTGGAGGCAGAGAGGTATTAAGAGGAACAATGTCTGCGGGTGTATTTACCCTTTTTTTAGGGGCTTTGCTTTCTTTGATAAAACCATTTAAGAAGATAAGTAATATCTATGGGCTTACTCAGCAGGCTTTAGGAGCGGCTAAGCGAATATTTAAAATATTAGATACCCAGCCACAGATTAAAGAGAAGGAGAACGCTCTAATCTTACCCTCGTTCAGCAAAGAGATCGCTTTTGAAAATGTGTATTTTAGATATCATAAGCGAGAGGTGCTCAAGGGTATAAATCTACATATTCCCAAAGGAGAGGTGGTTGCTTTAGTAGGGCATAGTGGAGTAGGAAAAACAACATTGGTCAATTTAATCCCTCGTTTCTATGATCCTTCGCAGGGGAGGATTACCATTGACGGTTATGATGTGCGAGATCTCCATCTAAAGTCTCTAAGGGCACAGATTGGCATTGTTACTCAAGAGACTATCTTGTTCAATGACACTGTGCGGGCAAATATTGCCTATGGAAAGAGAGAGGCAAGTTTGGAGGAGATAATATGTGCAGCAAAGGCAGCCAATGCCCACCAGTTTATTATCAACCTTCCTGAGCAGTATGATACAATAATTGGAGAGCAAGGAATCACTCTTTCTGGAGGAGAAAGACAGCGGTTGGCAATCGCTCGCGTTTTTTTGAAAAATGCTCCTATTCTTATCCTTGATGAGGCTACCTCTCAATTGGATGCAAAAAGCGAGAGGTTGATTCAGGAGGCAATTGAGAGATTGATGCACGGAAAGACCGTGTTCGTGATTGCTCATCGTTTATCTACTATCAAACATGCTGATAAGATTGTAGTTCTGGATAAGGGAAGGATAGTGGATATAGGAAAACATAACCAACTTCTATCCCGAGACTCTCTCTACAGAAAACTTTATGAGATGCAATTTTCTTCAGAGTAAAATTTGCAAAAAGAGGAGGATGATGGTATAATAAAAGTCTCTGGATAAGTTTACTTGCACTACAAGCAGACAAGTAAATCACGCACTCAAACAGAAGGAGGAGATAGTGAAGAAAGAAGAATTGTTGAAACAACTCTTGGAGGCAGGTGTGCATTTTGGACACCTAAGACGGCATTGGAATCCCAAAATGAAGGATTATATCTTTGCCAATAAGAAAGGGGTGCATATAATTGACCTGCGCCAGACAGTAGAGGCATTAGAGGAGAGTGGTAATTTCCTGAAGGAATTAGCCAGCAAAGGAGAGTATATCCTGTTTGTAGGAACTAAGAAACAAGCCCAGCAGATAGTAAAGGAAGAAGCACAGCGATGTGGGATGTTCTATGTAAACCAGCGCTGGTTAGGAGGGACGCTAACCAATTTTCAGACTATTCGCAAGAGTGTTCAGCATCTGAAAGAGATTGAGGAGTTGGCGAAGGAGGAGAGATCTAACCTCTTACCCAAAAAGGAAAGGGCAAGGTTGGAAAGGGAAAGGCAGAAATTGCATAAGAATTTAGAAGGGATAATAGAGATGGATAAACTTCCTAAGGCTTTGTTTGTAGTAGATGTTAAGAAGTCAGAGATTGCTGTGCATGAAGCAAATATTCTCGGAATTCCTGTAGTAGCCATTGTAGATACTAATGCAGATCCAGAGAAGATAGATTATGTTATTCCAGGGAATGATGATGCGATTAGATCTATTCGCTTAATTACCTCTCTAATAGCGGATAAGATATTGGAAGGGAGAGAGGAGTTTATGAAAGCAAGCCAGAAGGTTGAAGAAGAGTTGGAGCAGGAAGAAACAGAGGGTTTAGCGCAAGAGAAGGTGGAAGAGCAAGAGGAAGTGGTTAATTCAGAGTCCCAAGGAGTAGAGAGTGATTAGCCCTTGTAGAGCAGGCTAATCGATATCAAACAAGTAGGAGGGAATGATGAAAATAGATATGGAGGCGATAAAGCAATTGCGAAAGATTAGTGGAGCAGGGATAATGAACTGTAAAAACGCCCTCTCAGAGGCAGGTAATGACCTGAAGAAGGCTGTGGAGATCTTGCGAAAGAAAGGATTAGCGGCAATTGCCCGTAGAATGCAGAAGGAGACGAGAGAAGGTTGCATCTTCTCTTATGTGCATCGAGGCAAGATAGGGGTATTGGTAGAGATAAATTGCGAGACAGATTTTGTCTCGCGCAATGAGGAGTTTAAGAGGTTTGGCAAGGATATAGCAATGCAGATTGCTGCCTCCCATCCTCTTTATGTAAGCAAAGAGGATATTCCTCAGGAGGTGATAGAAAAGGAGAAAGAGGTGTTGAAAGCACAGATTGAGGAGACAAAGAGCAAGGAGATTGTGGAGAAGATTGTGGAAGGAAAGATGAAAAAATTTTATGAGCAAGTCTGCCTGCTTGAGCAACCTTTTATCAAAAACAACGAGTTAAAAGTGAAGGAATATTTAGGAGAACTGGTAGCGAAGATAGGAGAGAATATAGTAATTAAGAGATTTGTAAGATATGAGAAAGGAGAGATGTAGAGTCGCAGGGATAAATAATGAAGTAAGTAAAGAAACTTTTATATGGAAACTTCTTCTCCTAAATACAAACGGGTTATATTAAAGTTAAGCGGAGAGGTGTTACAAGGCGCATTAAGTTATGGTATAGAGTCCTCTATCATCTTCTCCATTGCTGAGCAGATAAAAGAAGTTAGGGAGTTAGGCACTGAGGTAGCGGTAGTTATTGGAGGAGGAAACATCTTTCGGGGAATAAGAGGGACAGATGGAGGGATTGACCGAGCAACTGCAGACTATATGGGAATGCTGGCTACCGTAATCAATGGGATGGCTCTGCAGAGTGCTCTGGAGAAGTTGGGAGTGTTCAGTCGTTTGCAGACAGCAATAAAAATGGAGCAACTGGCTGAACCTTATATCCGCAGGAGAGCCATTCGTCATTTAGAAAAAGGAAGGGTGGTTATCTTTGGAGGAGGGACAGGCAATCCCTATTTTACTACTGATACCGCTGCTGCTCTACGCGCCGCAGAGATCAACGCAGAGGTTATCTTAAAAGCCACAAAGGTGGATGGTGTATATTCAGCAGACCCTGAAAAGGTAAAGGAAGCGAGAAAGATAGACAGGATGAGTTTTATCGAGATCTTAAACAGAAAGTTAACAATAATGGATGCTACAGCAATCTCCTTGTGTATGGATAACAAGATTCCCATTATCGTCTTCAACCTTTTGGAGGAGGGAAATATTCGGCGGGTTATTTTGGGAGAGAAGATCGGGACAATAGTAGAGTAATCGCTCTTTTACAGGGAGGGTGAAGATGGAAGAGAAAGAGGTTTTTAGAGAAATGGAAGAGAAGATGAAAAAGGCAGTAGAGGTAGTAAGACACCAATTCTCCAATCTAAGAACCAATCGCCCCTCTCCCCAGATATTAGAGAATGTGAAGGTGGAGTATTATGGAAGTTTGGTGCCTTTGAAGCAATTAGCCTCTATCTCCAATCCCGCACCGCGTTTGCTTGTTGTTCAACCCTGGGATGTATCTACCATAGATGAGATAAAAAAGGCGATAATGAGAGCAAATTTAGGTTTTTCTCCAGAGAGTGATAAGAAGATAATCCGTATTACTGTTCCCCAATTAGATGCCCAGAGAAGAGAAGAGATAGTAAAAGTGGCTCATCAGATTGCTGAACAAGGAAAAGCAGGAGTGCGTGCCCAAAGGAGAGAGGCTAATGAGCGGATAGAGAATCTTCAGCGGGAGAAAAAGATCAGCGAGGATGATAAGTTCAGGGATAAAGAAAGGATTCAGGAAATTACCGATAGGTATATTGAGCAGATAAACGAGTTATTGAAGAAGAAGGAAGAGGAAATTAGAGAAATTTAGAGATTGAGCAAGGGCCGCTAGCTCATCGGGTAGAGCACCACCCTTTTAAGGTGGGGGTGCCGAGTTCGAGTCTCGGGCGGCTCACCAAGGAAGAAGAACTATCGTGCGTCCCCATCGTCTAGCCCGGTCTAGGACACCAGACTTTCGATCTGATAACACCGGTTCAAATCCGGTTGGGGACGCCAATCAATCCTACCAAATTCCCCTTCTGAAGGTTTATTTTTCTTTTTTCATCCTTTTTCTTATTGCTAATCATTGCGTGTAAGGACTCTTTTGTTCTAATTTACCTAATTGAAAAGCAGGAAGTCTGTGGTTAAACGGAGATTGTGAGAGGAAAGGTTGGGAGAGGAGAGTAGATGCATCTCAAACTAAAAAGGATAGTTATCCCTGGGTTGTTTTTTTACTGTATAGGGATAAATATATACTTCAGATTGTTTCCTGCTTACTTTCCCCAGTTAAGGAAAGAAGCGCAAAAAAGGGTTCTGGAAACTCTGCGCAGAGACTCTTGGCAAATAGTAAAGAGACTCTATCCCTACCTTAGTCCTTATGCTAAAGAGATAGTAACGAATAGGACAATAAGGGGTATTATAGAGAAAGAGGAGAATAAAAAGAATCTTAGCCAGCAGATACAGCAGGTGTATAAAGAGTTAAAAGACCCCTTTCAGAATGAACATTCTCAGACTTATCTATTAGAATTAGACCCCTATCATTGGATGCGTTATGTAAGAAATATTCTTAGATATGGCCATCCTGGAAATGAGAAGCGGGAAGGCAGAAGTTATGATACTTATATGCTTGCCCCTGTGGGTTGTAAGGTTGTTTCTGAGCGCTTTCCTTTTTATTTAGCCAGTTTTCTATATAAAGGATACAATTTCTTCTTCAGAAAAGTTGACCTTCACAGATTCCTTTTCTATCTCCCTCTCTTTTATATATTTATCTTCCTAACCGTCCTTTATCTATTTTGCCGACACTTTTTCTCTCATATAGCAGGTTTTTTTGCAGTGTTATTTGTGGGTTTAAATAGAATATTCCTACAGAGGAGTTGCGCAGGCTGGTTTGACTATGATGCTCTTATTCTTCTGCTCCCGCTGGTTATTGTGTGGTTGTTGGTCTGCGCCCTAAGAAATAAAGAGAGTTGTTCTAAACTTGTTATCTACTCTGCACTGGCTTCTATTTTTTTAGCAATATTTGCCTACACTTGGACAGGATGGTGGTTTATTCTTCCTGTAAGTGGAACTGCCTTAGTGTTTGGATTAGTTAATAGTTATTCTCTCCACTCTCAGGATAATAGAAGAAGGATAAGGAAAGAAACAGGGAGTTATTTGATAGTAATGGGGATATATTTTGCAGGGGGTATACTCTTTTATGCCTTGATAACCCATACAAATCTGATAAAGACATTTTTAAATCTCCTATCTTACTACAGCAGATACTTAGGCACAGCGACTACCCCCAGTATTTGGCCTAATGTCTTCTATACTATAGGCGAGTTGCAAAAGCCCACCTTTGAAAGAATAATCTATCTTCTATATGGAAGAAAAGTATGTCTCTTTACGGTGGGAGGTATGTTGTGGCTCTATCTTAAGAAAAGGAGAGAGAAATTTGATCTTTTTGCTATGCTATTTTGCTGGTTGATGTTTATGTTATTTGCCTGCTTAAGAGGAGGAGTGCGATTTGTTATCTTTCTGATAATACCTTTGGGGATATTCTTAGGAGGGACGATAGACGAGATAACCCAGAGGCTTAGGAGAGGAGCGAGAAGGAAGGTAACTTTGCCTCTTTTTTTAGGGTTTACCCTGTGGTTGCTTACCCTATTTATCCGCTCCGGGTATCGCGCAGCCTGCGAAGCTTATCCTTTGATGAACGATGATTGGGCAAAGGCACTAACTTATATTAAAGAAAATACGCCCAAGGAGTGTATACTCAACTCTTGGTGGGACTACGGAAACTTTTTTGAAGAGGTAGCAGAGAGAAGAGTGCTTTTTAACGGACACTCGCAAGATACACCAGTGGCTTACTGGATGGCTAAGGTTTTAACCAGTTCCGATGAGGAGAAGGCGGTAAGGATTCTAAGGATGTTAAACAATGCTTCTTATAAGACCTTTGATTTCCTGAATCAATATATCCAGGATCCTTTCAAATGCTATATGGTCTTGGAGAAGTTATTAGAAATAGAGAAAAGAGAAGATGCCAGAAGGTTTCTGCGCACAAAACTGTTGCCCTCCGAGGCTATTGAGAAGGTCTTGAATGAGATTTTTAGCAAACCAGCACCTGCCTATTTTATTGTAGAACCAACCATACTTTCTAAGATGGCTCATATCTCTTTTTTAAGCAACTGGGATATGAGAAAGTTGTATGTAAAGAGAAACTTTGCGCGGGATAAGAATACCTTACTGAGAGAGTTGAGCGAGACCTTTGACTTGACCCCTGAGCAAAGTGAGGCTATCTATCAGACAGTCGCACTTACTATTTACTCTAAGCATTCAGATGAGGTTCTTTCGGAGAGATGGTATTTTTATCCACCTGTATCCGGGGGAAGGAAGGAGGGGGATTTAGTTTATTTTGATGGTAACGCATTAGTTTATAACCCCCATACCCATCAAACAGCATTTTTCTCTTCTTTTCAAAGGTATAAGACACCCCAGAGTTTGTTTCTGTTCCATAAAGGGAAGTTAAGAGAGATAGAATTTGAGAATAGCACCAGCAATGTTTGTGCACTGATAATAGAGGAAAAGGGAGGTTATCGTTCTCTGCTCTTGGATAAAGAGTTGGCAGATTCTTTGTTTGTGCGTTTACTTCTCTTCAAGGGAAAGGGGCTCAAATTTTTTGAGCCGTTTTATATGGATGATAAGGCACGGATATATGTGTATAGGATAAAGTGGGAGGAGATGGATGAATAGAGGGGAGAAGAGAATAGTAGTTGCTATTCCCTGCTTTAACGAAGCCAAGACAATTAGAGAGGTAATCCGCGGTTTTAAAAGAGAGTTGCCTCAAGCAGAGATAATTGTTTTTGATAACAATTCTACTGATAACACACCTTATTTGGCTAAAAAGGAAGGGGTTGAGGTGGTGAAGGTGAAGAGGAGAGGAAAGGGCTATATTATCCAAAGGATATTTGAGGGGGTGGAGGCAGATATTTATGTATTGGTAGATGGCGATAACACTTACTCTCCTGCCGATGTGCACAGAATTATTAAACCCCTCTTAGAAGACGAAGCAGATATGGTGATAGGTAGAAGGATATATGTGGACAAAGGAGCGATGAGAGGCTTAAACAAGATAGGCAATATCTTCTTTTCTCAACTGCTAAACTTCTTCTTTAAGATGAGGTTGAGCGATGTTCTCTCCGGATACAGGGCTTTAACCCGAGAATGCATACAGGGCATTCCTGTAATCAGATTTAAGTTTGAGATCGAGACCGAGATTACTATTCAGGCTTTGACCAAAGGGTTTAGAGTGAAGGAGGTGCCCATCTCATACCGAGAGAGGATAGGGGGAAGCCATAGTAAATTAAGTCCTTTCAAGGATGGATATAGCATATTTCTGACGATCTTATCTCTGTTTAGAGACCTAAAGCCCCTCACTTTCTTTGGTACTCTCTCTGTTTTTATCTGGATAGGTGCTTTGAGTTATGGGTTGAAAGTTTACTATGCGGAGAGGTTTGCCTCTTTGCTGGATACCATTATCCTCACCTCTTTGTTCATTATAGGCTGGTTATTTCTTCTTATTGGTGTCTCTATCCATACTATCAACAGGAGGTTTACAGAGTTAACTGTCTTGTTGAGAAGGATGAAGAGATAAGAGAAAGGAAGGTGGAGGTTATCTACTATCTATGCTTCTTTCTGCTCTGGTGGAGTTTTGCGGGATACATCTTATTTTTATATCTTTTGGAGAGGAATAAAAGGAGTTATATAGAGAGAGAAGAGTTAAATTCTATTCCCCATTTCTCTATCATAGTGCCTATTTTTAACGAAAAGAGGTTGATAGAGCAGAAGATAAAAAACTTAAAAGATCTAAGTTATAAGAACTACACAGTCTATTTCGCAGATGCCTCCACAGATGAGACCAAACAGATAATCAGCGAGAATATAGGAGATCTTTCCAATTTTCATTTAATCTCTTGTGCGCAAAAGGGGAGAAGTTTTCAGTTGAATGAGGTGCTGAGTTTAATAAGCCCTCAAGACCTTGTTCTGATAACCGATGTAGATGCTTTATTAGAGAAGGACTGTTTGGAGAAAATAGCCCGAGTTTTTCTGAGCAATGAAAGAATAGGATTGGTAGGAGGATGGACAGAGCCTGTGAGTAGGTATAGAAACGAGATTGTCTTTTGGCATATCCAGAACACCTTGCGTGCTCTGGAGAGTTCTGTTGGGCACTGCTCCACTGTTTCTGGTGCTTGTTATGCTTTCAGGAGAGAAGTGGTAGATAGAATACCCCAAAGTGTGTGGGCAGAGGATATTTATCTCCCTTTTCTAATAAATACCAAGGGCTATCAATGTATCTATCATCCTCAAATTTATATAAAAGAGGTAAGAGGACCCTCTAAGTTTAAGAACTTTATAAAACTCAAGATACGCAAGGGGCAGGATAATATAAAAGAACTCATAAGATTTTTCCCTCATATTCACAGAATGAGATTTCCCTGGATATTGATATATCTTACCCGTTTTCTCCAGATAATAATTTTTCCTATACTTGTCCTACCTTTTCTTCTTCTCTTGTTTTTCCAAGATATCCATACCCTTGTTCTTTCCTTTATTTTATTCCTGGCGGGCTTTCTTCTTCAATCTGTTATATTCAGCAAGATGAATTCTTCAAGACCTAAAAAAGGAGAGAAGTTGAGGATATTTCTCCTCAGTAGTTTAATCTTGTTTCTCTCTGTGTGGGGATATCTTTTTAAGAGAACAAAAATAGGGTATTGCAGGATAGAAGAATAGAGGAGCAAATGGAGATTACCAGACGCATAGATTTAAATACCATTTCCACCCCAGGGGTGGAAATGGTGGGGGAAATTCCTATGATAGAGATAAAAGGGTTCAGAGATACTTTTAAGATTGACAACATTTTTCTATGTTGGTAAACTTTTAAGGATTTACTATCCCAAGAACTATGATGCCCAAGCCCGAAGAGATAAGTGCAATAGTGCTTGCTGCCGGAAAAGGGGTGCGGATGATTTCCGAACTCAACAAGGTTCTGCATCCTCTTTGCGGAAAGCCATTGATCTATTATGTAATAAAAAAAATAAAAGAGATAGGGATAAGAAGAATTCTGGTAGTGGTGGGAGAAGAGGAGGCAGTAAAGGAAAAGGTAAAAGCATTTTTTGAAAATATAGAGTTTGTTCATCAGAAAAAGCCTTTAGGAACAGCAAATGCTATCCAGCAAGCAAAGGGAAAGATAAAGAAGGAAAGGGATGTGTTGGTAATCTCTGCAGATACTCCTTTGATTGAAAAACCCACCCTGAGAAGGTTAATAGATAAGCATGCCAGAGAAGGAAACTCCTGCACTTTCCTCAGCGCACATTTGACTTTTCCTGAAGGTTATGGTAGAGTTATTCGTGCAGGTAGAGAGATTTTAGAGATAAAGGAGGAAGAGCAGTTATCCAAAGAGGAGAAGGAGATAAAAGAGGTAAATGGAGGGGTATATATATTTAAGGTTCGAGATCTAATAAGAGTTATCCCCCAGATTTATCCGAATAATAAGAAAGGAGAGTATTACCTTACCGAGAGCATCAGGTTGTTAAGGAGAGAGGGGCGAAAAATAGGTTGTGTTTTAGCCTCAGAAAAGGAGATTTTAGGGATAAATACCCGTGATGCTCTTTCCAGAGCAGAGAGGATAATGCAGGAGAGGATTTTGGCAAAGATGTATAGAAAAGGAGTAAGCATCATCGACCCCCATACTGCCTATATAAGCGAAGAAACAGAGATAGGAAAAGATACACTTATCTACCCCTTTACTTTTATCCAGGGAAAGGTTAAAATAGGTAGAGGTTGTCAGATTGGTCCTTTTGCTCACCTCAGAGGCGAGTGTGTGATAGGGGATAATGTAGTTATTGGTAATTTTGTGGAGATAGTGCGGTGCACAATAAGAGACAACTGCCGAATCAAGCACCATAGTTATTTGGGAGACTGCTTGGTAGAAGAAGGGGTGAATATTGGCGCAGGGACGATTACCGCTAACTATGATGGAGAAAAGAAGCATAGAACAGTTATCAAAAAAGGTGCTTTTATCGGAAGTGGCACCATCCTTGTTGCCCCGGTAAAGGTAGGTGAGGGGGCGCTTACCGGTGCGGGGACTGTGGTCCTTAGAAATAGGGATGTGCAGAAAAAAGAAGTGGTAGTAGGAGTTCCAGCCAGGGTTTTAAGGAGAAGAAGTAATGGATAAATTGGCTATCTTTACCGGAAATGCCAACCGCAAATTGGCTGAGGACATCTGTGCATATCTCCAAGTGCCTCTGAAAGACGCACTTGTTTCTCGCTTTAGCGAAGGAGAGGTGCAGGTTAAGATTAACGAGAATGCTCGCGGATTGGATGTGTTTATTATCCAGTCTATCTGTCCCCCTCCCAATGAAAACCTGATGGAACTCTTGGTGTTGATTGATGCCTTAAAAAGGGCATCAGCATACAGGATTACTGCTGTTCTTCCTTACTATGCTTATGCTCGGCAGGACCGCAAGGATCAACCCCGTGTGCCTATCACTGCTAAACTGGTAGCAAATCTCATTACTGTTGCCGGGGCGGATAGGGTTTTGACTATGGACTTACATGCAGGGCAAATCCAGGGGTTCTTTGACATTCCCTTAGACCATCTTTTTGCTGCTCCCGTGTTTATCCGTTACCTGAAAAGCCTTCCTTTAACCAATGCAGTGGTTGTTTCTCCAGATGTGGGAGGAGTAAAGATGGCAAGAGCGTTCGCCAAGCGTCTGGGTGCCTCCTTGGCTATTGTAGATAAAAGACGGGTAAATGCCTCTGAGACTGAGGTGATGAATGTAATTGGGGAGGTTAATGATAAGGATGTAATCATTGTTGATGATATAGTTGCTACCGCAGGTTCGTTAAAGGAAGCAGTGTTGATCTTAAAAGAGAAAGGAGCAAGGGATGTATATGCGGCAATTACTCATCCTGTGCTCTCGGGTTCAGCAATAGAGCGGATTAAAAACCTTCCCTTAAAACAACTTATTGTTAGCGATACCATCCCTCTTTCTCCGGAGAAGAGGTTGGAGAATATTAAGGTACTCTCCATCGCCGAGTTATTGGGAGAGGCGATAAGAAGGATACACCGGGAGGAATCAGTAAGTTCGCTATTTGTATAAAAGGCAGGCAGATGAGAATGAAAAAAGTAGAGGCAAACTTGCTTCAAAACTTTTAAGAAAGGAGAATAGATAGACTGAAAAGGCAAACTTTCTCCAAAGCCTTCTTCAGTCTATCTGCACGGCTATGGATCAGGTAGTGCTGAACTTTGAACCGAGAAGTAAAGAAGAGATAGGAAAGCAGGGAGTAAAAAGGGTGCGCTCCGCAGGGTTTATTCCGGCTATAGTCTATGGAGCAGGGAAGAAACCTCAGGCAATCAAGTTAGATAGGAAGGAACTGCACAAGATAGATATCCATCATGAGAATGTGGTGGTCAATTTGCTTTCCGAAGGGAGGAAGCAAATAGCGCTTATAAAAGAGGTTCAACGCCATCCGGTAAATAATGAGGTTTTACATATCGACTTTGAGTATATCTCCTTGCGAGAGAAGATAAGGTTAAAGGTGCCTGTAGTAGCCAAAGGAGAATCCCCAGGAGTAAAAGCAGGGGGGATTTTGGAGCACCTTCTCTGGGAAGTGGAGATAGAGTGCTTTCCTGCAAATGTTCCTGAGCAGATAGATGTGGATGTTTCCAATCTTAACATTGGTGATCTTATTTATGTAAAGGACCTGAGAGCGCCAGAGGGGGTGAAGATAGTAGAAGAACCTGAGCAGATAGTTCTCTCTATAGAGCCACCAAAAGAGGAGGAGATTGAAGTAAAGGAGGAGTTGGGCGAGAAGGAAAAGGAAGAGCCCGAAGTAATTCGCAAAGGCAAGGAAGAGAAAGAGGAGGAAGGGGAGTAGATGTCTTATATTTTCTCCCGCAGGGGTTTAAGTTTAGTAGAGGGTTTGGTGGTAGCAATAATATTTATGATAGTCTTCAGTGGGATGGCGCATATTTATGTCTTGTGCAGAAAGAAACTGGTGGTCTCCAATAGGAAACTTAAAGCAATATATTATGCTCGTGAGACCATAGATAGATTAAGAAGTAATGTAGAATACTCTAATTCAACTGTTCTCTCTGTAGGTGAGCATCCTGATCCTTTACCCTCAGGAGACCTGCGCGATAATTGTAATGGCACGCGCACATACAATGTGACCCTAGGACCCGATGATTACTCTACCGGGAGTGGGGAGCGGTATAAGATAATTAAGGTAAAGGTGCAGTGGAAAGAGTAGAAGGAAAGAAAGGGCTGACACTAATAGAGGTGATAGTGGCCTCTACTATCTTCAGTATATTGATGTTTGCTATTCTATATGCTACCTTCCTCTCCTCCAGTTATTATAAAGGGCATCAGAAGGAGTCAAGGGCGCAGGCAGAGGCTTCCTTTCTTATGCACCACTTGAGCCGTTATCTGAGCAAAGCCATAGCGATAGATTGGCCTGCCGAAACGGAGTCTCTGGAGGATGTGCAGATTACCATAGATAACTATACAGGCTCAGGTTATCCTTCTTCTTTCCCTGCTTCTCCAATCAAGGTCAGATATGCTCGGATAAATAATACAGTGCAGTTTGGAGAGGATCCTTCTTGTCCTGCCACAGTGAATTTAACCGAGACAATAGTGTATAATATTACAGAGTTTAATATTACTCGCCCCGATGACGCAGGGCAAGGGATTTCTTTTCAGGTAAACATTACTGCCACAGACCCCCAGACCGGAGAGAGTTTTTCCTTGTCCTCTCGAATCACCAGTAGGTGTATGCCATGGAGGAATCCTTAAAGCCAGAGTTAAGAGGAAAGTTAAGAGGGTCTGTATTCGCAATGGTGCTGATCTTTGCTATTCTAATAAGTCT